>WNFA01014136.1_pt1 | contig 12177 bp, 16 predicted proteins | sample 5400481 | NCBI WGS metagenome assembly WNFA01 (sample SAMN13153340, study PRJNA577476) | soil metagenome | isolation source: 120 cm saprolite under Douglas fir tree site 2 hole 1 replicate 2 | place: USA:California | collected 2015-04-18
GGTCCGGGTTGCGCATCACCGAGGCGAAGCGATAGGTCGCGACATCGATCCGCTCGACCTGGTCGGGGCGCGGCCGCAATTCCGCGAGGACCGCGGCGAGGCAATCGAGCGCCGGGTGGATCGGGTTGCAGCAGGCGTAGAGGCGGAAATAATTGCGGGTGATCTCCCAGCGCGTACCGAGCTCGTCGAGGATCCGCTCCGGCGCGAAGCCGCTGCCGACCAGCTGGCCCAGCGCTTCCTCGATCGCATCCGGCTGCGCCTCGAACCCGGCGAGCGCCAGCTCGGGCGCCAGCGCGCCGGCAAAGCCGCTCATGCCGCCGGCGACATTGAGCGCCGTCGCGCCGGCCACCGCATTGGTGTAGCTCGGCGTCAACAGGAGGGTCGTCGCAATGCGCATCGCGCGGCTCACGCCGGCGGCGTCGAGACCGCGGAGCCGCGCACCCGCCGCGGCCGCCGCAAGCAACGACACCTGGCCGTTCTGGTGCGCCAGCGGGCGCGGGGTGAACCCGCCGGCAAGCCGTCCGACGACATCGTAGCCGAGGATGAAGGCCGCCAGCATCTCGCGCCCGGGGCTGCGCGCCTCTTCGCCGACCGCGAGGACCGCCGGCAACACCTGCATCGCCGCCTGGCCCGAGACAAAGCGCAGCCCTTCGCACAGCTCGATCGAGCGGCCGGCGATGCCGTTGAGCAGGGCCGCGGTACGAGGATCATGGCTGGGCCAGCCGGACGCATAGACCGTGGCCCCGCCGCCGGCGGTCGCCGCGAGGCGCTCGCGCAGCTGGCGCACCTCGGGCCGTTCTCATTTGGCGCCGCCCCCGCGACCGCGCCAGGGAATGCACACAACTGGGGAAATGGGTTGTCTTCAAAGGCCTGGCGTCGCCGCGCCGGGGTCGGCGCGATCCGGTTGCGCCGCCGCGGCATCTTCCCTAGATATCGCGGCCGGTCGGCGGAGTGTAGCTCAGCCTGGTAGAGCACTGCTTTCGGGAGGCAGGGGCCGGAGGTTCAAATCCTCTCACTCCGACCAGTCTTTTCCTCCGGCCGATCGCGGCCGGCCGTTGCCGCAGATCGGCTATACCGTCGGCGTCCCGTATCCGAGCACGTCCATCACGAGCCTGTCGACAGTGCTGGTATGGGCCGCGCCGGTGCCGGAAAACGCGTTGTAGGCGTCGTTCCCAGCGCTGCTCGCCCAGTCGCTGATGTCGCCGCCGGCGATGGTGTTGAAATTGGTCGTGGAACTGCCGGCGAGGTTGGGAGCGCCGCTCGAGTTGCCGCCGTCGAACGAGAAATAGGCGGTACTGCCGGCCGTCGGCGCTAGTTGCCCGGGGCCGGAATAGCGGAACAGGTCAAACGGCGTATAACTGTTCGGAACACTGGTTCCATTGTCGGAAACGGTGCCGCCGCCCAGGCCAATGCGCCCCATCACCTCCGAAATTTCATGCTCGGCGGTACTGACAAAATCATACTGGCCGGAACCTGTCGTGGAAGTGTAGTTCCACGACGTTCTGCTGCTGAATCCGACGGCACCGTCGAGGGTGCTGTTGTTGGTCACCAGCCCCAGAGCCTTCTCCTCGGCGCTCGGCACCCAATAGGAATGCGTACCGGAAACCGGGTCGCTCGCCGGCAGATAGCTGCCCATCGATGAATTCTTCAAGGCGGAGAAACTGGTCAGGTCGATGTTGGTCGAGCTTTCCCCGAGGGCAAATGGCGAGAGCCGAGAGCCGGCGACTTCGCCCCACCCGACAGCGAGCGTGATCGTGATCGGCGTGGTCAGCGGGCCTAGATTGTCGAGGAAATACTGGACGGCAGATTCGAACCCCGACACGAAGGCCGTTGGCGCGCTGCCGACGCTGCTGTCCCAGTTGACGACGAAGGTCATCCCATTGAGCGTCGCCGTATATTGCGGCGGCGGCTTGCCCCCGCCGGGACCGCCACCGGGGCCACCGGCGCCGCCTTTCGCAAAGAGGTCGATCGCGGCCCCGCCCGATTGCGAGAAATCGCCACCGAAACCAACCGTCAGCCCAACTGGTGGCACCGTCGCAACCGCACCCGATGACCCGCCGCTCCCGTCCGATGTTGGTGATTGCGGCAGGAAGCTGATGCTGATCGGCTTTGACGAGCCGGTGTAGTAGTGCACCGTCGCAGCGTTGTCGGCGACGCCCAGCGAGGGTGCGCCGAGGTGCACCGCGTCGGTGGACCCGTCATCGCCAAGGGTTAGTGCGGGCGCGCCGTTATTGGGGTCGAGTCCAACATTGCCGGCATAGCCACTACCGAGGCCGACCAACAGGCCGTTGGTGAGCGAGCCTAGGGAATTACCGCCGGCATCCAGGGTCGTGATTTTAACGTCAAGGATTTTATCGATGCTCATTGCGATCGCGGTCCCATCCCCTACGACCGAAACGCGAGTTAGTCACAAAGCCGGTCGCGTACCGCGATGCTACGAGGCGCCACAGGCCCTGTCAAATTGACACAGCGACATTAACCATATTGGAAACAAGCAAAAAAACGCTCCACCGCGCCGGTAGACTCAAACGATTAGGAAACGGGCGGCGGCTGTGCCTGGCCGGCCGCTCCCGTGACTGTCGTTTGAAACACGCCTTCCCTGGCGAGCTGATCGCGGATCCGCTCCAGGACCGAAAGAGCTTGGAGAAAGCCCTGGACCGGCAATCCGATGATCAGCTCGGTGACCGGCTGCACATCGGGATTGGTTCCGGTAGGGTCGGTTCTCTGAAGCCGGTAAAACTCCAGCCGCGCCACGCCGTTGAGCAGCGTGACCTCCTTGATGCCGTCGCAGAAATATGTGCTCATCGCCGTCCTTGGGTACTCAGGGGCACGCGGGACCTTATCGTTACTCGCGTGACCGGGGGTCGCCAAGCGCAAGCCGCCGCCGCCCGCCGCATCGGCGGTGGACGGAAACCTCAGTATATTGCCGAGGTGGCGTGGGTGACGATGAAGCGGATGTTGGCCACCGCCTTCGTCACCGCCTGGCCGATCAGATCGAGCCGGCCGAGCTGCTCGACGCGGGTTTTCGTCTGGGCGATCTCGTCAGGGCCGAGAACAAGGCCGAGCAGGCCGCAGGCGTCGATCAGGCAGATCAGCACCACATCGCGCGGATCGGGGATCTCATCGGTCAGCACCAATTGGCGCAGCCGCGCCCTGACCTCACGCTGTTCGCTGTCATCGACGACGGGATACCGGCGCGTGCGAAATACCCACAGAAACCGGCCGTTCTCCTCACGCAACACGCCTTTTGCGATGAGACGCTGCAGCGCAATTTCCTGATATTTCTCACCATTGACGCTGAGCCGCTCGAGCACCGCATCGGCGGTGAGCTCCCCGCCGGCTTCGGCAAGCCGCTTCAACACAGCGTCGAGGATGTCGTCGCCGGTCGGCGTCACGTCGACCAGGATCAGGCGTTCGAGGTCCGAATCGATGCGGTTGGCGAGCGCGAGCTCCATCAGCGCAGCGCCGGCGAGTACGACATCGGCGGCCGACAACGGCAGATTGACGAATTTGCCCTGGCTGTCGTCGAGCTGCAGCAGAAGGATTTCTTCTACAAAACCCAGCATCCCCGCACGCCTCAACGCGCCGCCGCGATGGCGGCGGCGGCGTCGGGGTGGATGGCAAAAATCTTGTCGAACCCGCTCACCGAGAACACCTCGCGGACATTGGGGACGAGCCCGAACAGCACCATCTTGCCTTTGGCCAGTTGCACTTTTTTGGCGACCACCAAGAGAACCCGCAGGCCGGCGCTGCTGATGTATTCCAGCCGCGACATATCGATGGCGAGGCGCGGCGTGCCGTCGCCAAGCATCTGTGTGAAGTTCTCCTCGGAGGCCTGCGCGGTGCTGCTGTCGAGGCGGCCCGCAAGTTTTACGATCGCCACCTCGCCCGCCTGATCCTGGGCAAATTCCATCGCAAGCCTCGCACCTTTTGCCACCCCGTCCGCTTGGTGGGTAGCACGCTGCGGATTACCGAGGCAATAGACGTGGTCTGCGGGCCGTGCGGCGATGATCGGGCTTGGCTTGGGGCCATCGGCGCGGTAAGAGGCGCGATGGCCTCGCACGCACTCGACGTCACGCCGCAGGTCGGCGAGGTCCCGCAGCTGATCGACTGGATTGGGTCGCGCTGCGCCGCGGAGGGGCTGGCCGAGGACGTCACGTTCAAGCTGACGCTCGCGCTCGAAGAAGCGGTCGTCAACGTGATCACGCACGCCTTTGAAGGTCTGCCGCCGCCGCATTCGATCACCGTTCGGCTCGACATCACGGCCCAATCGGTGACCGCCGAAATCATCGACAATGGCCGACCCTTCGACCCGACATCCGCGCCCGATCCCGATCTCTCGCTGCCGCTCGAGCGGCGCCGTCCCGGCGGGCTGGGGATCCACTTGATGCGCGGCATGATGGATCGCCTGCACTATCGCCGCAGCGACGGCAGTAATATTTTACGGCTGGAGAAGGCCCGGCACTGATCCCGCTCAGGGTTGCAGGACCAGGGCGAGGGCTGTGATGTCGTCGGACTGGTCGGCGCCCGCGGCGAAGGCCGCGGTTGCGCCGAGAACGCCGGCGACGAGTTCGGCCGCGCTGCCGCCCCGCCCGGCCTCCAGCGCGGCTTCGAGCCGCGCCGTGCCGAATTCCGCGCCTTCGGTATCGAAAGCCTCGGTGATCCCGTCGCTGAACAGAAACAGCGCGTCGCCGGGATGGAGCACGGTTTCGTCGATGCGATACGGCATCTCGGCGTCGATGCCGAACGGAATGCCGGTCCCGGCCAACGTGTCGCGCCCGCCTTCAGCGCGCAGCAAATAGGGCGGGTTGTGGCCGGCATTGCAGTAACGCAACACCCCGCTCGACAGATCGAGCACGCCGAGAAAGATCGTGACGAACATGCAGGCGGTGTTGTGGGTGGCGAGCAGGCGATTGGCCGCCTCCATGCCGGAGGCCATATCGCCGGCGCTGGTAACGCTGCGCATCACGGTGCGCGACACGGCCATGAACAAGGATGCCGGCGTGCCCTTGCCGGAAACGTCGGCGACGATGACCGCGAGCCGACTCTCATCGATCAGAAAATAATCGTAGAAATCGCCGCCGATCTCGCGCGCCGGGTGCATCTCGGCATGGAGATCGATCCGCTCGGTCGGCCCGTCGCGCACCCATGGCGCCGGCAGGATCGATTGCTGGATCTCCGCGGCCGCCTGCATCTCCTCGCGGCGATGCTGCTTGGCGCGGATCTGGGCTGCCATGCCGGTAAACACCCGGGCGAAGGTTGCCAATTCGCCCGGCTGGTTGCTCAGCTGGTCCAGCAACGCCGGATCATACTCGTCGCGCCGCAGCGCCTCCGCCGCATAGGTCAGGATGGCGAGCGAGTGGTTCATCGTCGCCAGACGGCTGCCAAGCTCCCGGATGATCGCCAGGCCGATCGACGGGTAGTCGGCGCTGAGCCGCATCAGGCTGGCCTGCGCAATGCGGATCACGAGCAGATCGGTGCGCGCGATGACGGTCGCGGTACGCGGCAAATCAGTAAAGACGCCAAGCTCGCCGATGATCCGATTGGGCCCGATCGTCGCCAGATGGATCGGTCCGCCGGGAAGCTCGACAAAGATCTCGGCCTCGCCTTCGAGGATCACGCAGGCAAAGCTGCCGGGATCGCCCTCGCGCATGATGGTTGCACCGGCCCGGTAGGCGGCGAACCCGCAATGCGCCGCCACGGCGAGCAGCGCCTCGCGATCGACGCGCGCGAAAATCGGGTGCGGCGCCAATATCCGGGCGATTTCCTCAACCGGTCGCCCGAGGGCGCCAGATGCTGCATCTGGCGGCGATGACAATTCGGCCGGCACCGGCGGATCGTCCCTACCTTCCGGAGTGCAGAAGGCCGCTGGGGCGAGCGCCGGTGTTCCCACCCGCGATGGCGATGTCGTGCATCAATGTGCTCCGTGATCCCGCGACACCAGCGGCGCCGCGTCCCGGCCTAACAATGATCCGAGGCAGGCCTCCCGGCTTGATCGCAACCCGCACCCCGGATCGGGGCTACTCCCAGAACGCCATGACGATCGTGCTGTTCGCGTCGAGAATCAGGTTGATCCGGTTCGGGTTATGCACGATCCCGGCGACCCCGTGCGTCGGCGTAATCGCGCGGAAACCGCGCGGCAAGTCTTCCTCGCGCACGACATTGGCGGTTCCGGCGGGCGACTTGCCCTTTTCCGCGAATTTCTTGCCAATGCATTCCTTGCAATCGTTTGCCTTGACCTCCGCGTGCGCAACGCCCGGTATCTGCTTCAGCTCAAGCGCGTTGTCGGCGGCGCGAACCCGCACGCCCTTGAACGGGTGCCCGGCATCGAGCGTGAACATCGCGCTGATCGGGACGAAACCTTCGGGCTTCTGCGATTGCTGAGGGCTGGTGGCGATCAGCTGCAGATCGAACACGTCGTCGGTCGGCTTGCCGTAGAAGAACGGCACGAGCTGTGGCGTGCTCCAGCCCGGCGAACTGGCGAATCCAGTTACGTGGATGATGTCGAATTTGGAGGCGCCCGCCGAGCGCAGCACCTCGATGCCGGTTACGAAGAGGACCGGCATCTCCAGCGGCCGGCTCGCCCCGGACGGGCCCGCCGCTCCTTGCTCGGCCCCCTGCTGGGCGTAGCCTTCCGCGGGAGCTCCCTGTCCTGCCGGCGGAGTGCCCTGTGCGAAGGCGACCCCGGCGAGAGCGCCCTGCATCATGATGGCCGCGATGACGGCGCCGAACATTCCATAGATCTGTCTCATCCCCGCCCTCCAAATTGAAGATCGCCCGCTGGACCGGCCGTCCACTTTAGGCGAACGGCACCGCTGCATCGTTCGAATCGCTCGCGATCACCACCGCCCCCAGCTGGCGAATGCCCTCTTCCGACAGAACCGCACCCCGCTGTTCGACCCCATCGAGCAGATCGAGAACGAGATCGGTGGCGCGCATCTTGGACATTCGACAATAGGTCGTGTCGGCGCTGACGAAGGTGCCATTTTCGGCGAGCTTGTTGACCGGCTCGCCGCCGCCGCAAACGCTGAAATATTCACAGTGCTGGCGGCACAGCTCGACGCCGGCAGTGATGTCGGCGAGCATTTTTTTCAGCACCGGCTGCTGCGGCAGATCGATCAACCGGTCGCGATTGATGTTGCCGATGATGAAATTGTCATACGCCGCGTTTTTCAGCCCCAGCAGTTCCGGCGAAAAGGTTGCCAGATTGCCGGCCCAGTCCATGCTGGTAATCGCGAACGGCTCGACCAGCTGGTTGAAGAACTCGGCCTCCTCGGGGCGCAGGACCTGCTGCGTCGCCTCATCGATTTCGCGAATGAAGGCGAATTTGAATCCGCGATCCCCGCTTCCCCGAAGGAGCGCGACACGTGACCCCCCTCGCTCTCCTCGACGTTGAAGCAGACCCGCTCGATCCCTTCGTCCACATAAAACTCGAACATCTCGCGGGGCGCGGCGAGGCTCTCCGGCGACAGCACCGAGATCACATGGAACGGTACGCCATGGCGGCGCAGACGACGGATGCCGGCGATCGTCCGCACGAAGGTGCCGTGCCCGGAGCGGGTCCGCCGATTGATGTCATGCAGAGGCTGCGGGCCGTCGATGCTGACGCCGACGCTGATTTGCTCCGCGGCGAAGAATTCGCACCAGGCGTCATCGATCAGGGTGCCGTTGGTCTGGAAGGAATGGGTCAGCGACAGATCTGCCGGCTTCAGCCCGTCGATCAGCCGAAACGCCCGCCGGTAGAAATCGATGGGCAGCACCATCGGCTCGCCGGCGTGCCACACGATTGTGACGCCATCGCGGACCCAACCGGAGGCAAAGACCTGGGAAAACAAATTGGTGAGCGTCGCTTCCGCGACCACCGCCTTGTTGGTTCGGTCCGGCAGGTAGCAATAGCGGCAATCGATATTGCAGAACGGCGTCGGCTGCACGACCAGCAACTGGATACGCGGCATCGGCTGCGCGGCTTCTGACGCGCCAAAAGTTAGTTACCAGTTGCCCCACCCGTTGTGCCAGTTGTGCCAGCCGTTGCGCCAATTGTTCCAGTTGTTCCAGGGCCCGCCGCCGCCGAAATTGCCCCAGGGCAGGCCAAAACCAAACCCACCCCCCCAATTGCCCCAGGCGAGACGGGTCTCGCCCGCGGCATCTGTCGTTGCATCCTGCGCACCGGCGACCGCCGACACTGCCTCGCGGATCGCGGCGAGGCGTTCCGACACGCGCTCGCCCTGCGCCGACGAAGGCTGCTGGCCGGCCGGCTCCTGGCTCGCCGCACCCGGGGCCGCGGAACCGAGCAGAACGGCCATGCCGATCGCGCCGGGGGTCATGAGCTTCGCCACGATTTCGCGATATTTCTGCCGGAGCGACAACGCTTCCTCCATCATCAGCGACCGACGGCTTGACGCCACGGATTGGGATCGCACAACGCATTGCCGCCCGTCGGGCGGAATTGCTTCTTCAATGTTCGATTGATCCCCGCGCGGCCGCAAGGCCCTCGCCGCTGCTCCTGCCGGACCATGCCGAACTGGTCGGCCAACATGGCGCCGAATTGGCGGTGATCGATTCGGTGAAGGGCTCATATGCTCGTGCTGCGATGCGCGCGAGGCCGATTTTGTCGTCGGCGGCTACCGGCCGCCGGGCCCGGACTGAAAATCTGTAAGGAGACACTTCACATATGTTAGGCGACGCCTTACATATGTCCGATGATCGAAAGCTTCAGACATCGCGGCCTCAAAGAGCTTTTCGAGAAGGGCAAATCGGCCAAGGTCGGCACCGATCTGCACAAGCGGGCAATCATCCGCCTGGATGCCCTGGAGGCCGCGCAGAGGCTATCGGCGTTACAGCAGCCGGGGTTTGACTTCCACCCACTGCACGGTCTGCCGCAGCGCTATTCGATCCACATCAACGGCCCGTGGTGCATCACCTTTGAATGGGAGGATGGCAAGGCGCTGCGGGTCGATTTAGAGCAATACCATTGAGGGTTCCGAGGAGAAATCTCATGACCGAACTGACCGTAACCCGGCCGATCGCCCGCCCGCCCTCGCACCCGGGCGCGCTGATGCGCGAGATCCTGGATGAGCATGTCAAGCTGCCGATCGCCGAAGCCGCGCGCCGGATGGAGATCTCGCGCCCCTCTCTCTACGCCGTGCTGAACGGCACCGGCGCCGTCACTCCTGACATGGCCCTGCGCTTCGGTCGGCTGGTCGGCGGCGAGGCTGAGCTCTATATCCATATGCAGGCGAACCGCGACCTTTGGCTCGCCCGGCAGCGCTTGAAAGAGACGCTCGATCAGATCGAGCCGGTGGTGTGGCACGAAGCGGGTTGGCCGTAAAAAGGCCGGCGCGGGATTGCTCCCGGCCGGCGGTAGGTATCAGTTCAAACTGAGACACTACCCGCTGGTTTGTCCACGTTCCGACCGTGCCCAAGGTGGTGCGAGCGCCAGAACCCGCGCGTAGACCGGGCAGTCCGGCGCGTGCGCTCCCGGCAGATAGCCGAGGCTCATCAGAAACTCGCCGACGATGAGGCCGCCAGTGAAGCGGAAATTCTGCCGGAAGAGGCGCGTCCATTCGTCCGGCGCCCTCGGATGATGCGCTTCGAGCCAGGCGTCGAATGAGCCATGCGAGCGGCGCAATTCCTGGATGCGCCGGGCATTGGCGATGACGGCTTCGATCTTTAACCGGTTGCGCACAATGCCGGGATCAGCCATCAGGCGCTCGATTTCGGCCGCGCCGAACCCGGCGACGGAATCGACCGCAAAATCGGCGAAGGCGGCGCGAAAGGCGGCGCGTTTTTGCAGCACGGTCAGCCAGGACAACCCGGCCTGGTTGATTTCGAGCGCGAGTCGCTCGAACAGCACTGCCTCGTCCGCAGCGGGAAAGCCGTATTCCTGATCGTGATAGGGCCCGTGCCACGGATGACTGGGGGCGGCGAGACAATAGGCGGCGCTCATCCGGGTGATAATCGGGGATCATCAATCCCGGCGCCAGCCCCTCACGGGCCGCGGAAGCTGAGCCACGGCTCGTTGCCGATGATGTAGATGGCGAGCCAGATCACCAACGCCACCGTGCTCGTCAATGCCAGTTTGCGCCGCAGAAACGGCTGGTCCGGCGCGCCGGCGGCGTGACCGGGATCGCCCGGTTCGGCCGGAGTGACCCAGAGCGGCAGGATGGCAAACAGCGTCACCCACCACACCAGGATATAGACGACAATGCCGGTCAGCCAATTCATCGCGATCTCAGGCGAACACTCTCTCGCCGCGCATGGGGGGCTTTCAGGGAACCCCCCTTTCGATGCCAGGCATTTTCATATCACGCAGGCGGTAGGAACCGTCGCCGGAACAATAGGCGATACCGACGATAGCGCCAACGACATGCGTGTCTATACGGTGCGATCCGGTCGCACCGATTTCACCGTCGGTAGACCCGCCGCCTGCCCTCCCATATCTCGTGCCGCTTCGACTGCCGAGCCGCCGTCATGGTCGTGAAGATCGCGGTTGCTTCCCGCCCAAGATACAATCTTATAGGTTGCTCCGGGAGCAAGTAATCTCGGACTCCTGTTTACACCGGTAAAATGACACGGAACCGCCCCGCTGTAGAATCGGCCCAACGACGCAGCAAGGGAGTGTAACGGAGCGCGCGAATGGCATCGACGAATTCAGAAGATCGGGCCTCGAACCGGCTACTTACCTACCTTACACAAGAGGATCAAGAGCTCCTTCTTCCGTTTCTTGAACCTGTAGTGCTCGAATATAAACGTCCGCTCTATAACGCCGACGAGCGGATCGAGTTCGTGCATTTCATCGAAAGTGGCGTCGGCTCTCTGGTGTGCACGATGGCGGATGGTCAAGCGGCGGAGGTCGGCACCATTGGCAATGAGGGATTGATCGGCTTGCCGGTGCTTTTGGGCGACAACCAGGCACCGTCCAGCATGTATGTCCAAGTGCCGGGCAGGGGTCTGCGGATGAGGGCGCGGATTTTTCGCGAGCAACTCGAACAGAGCCAGCGAATGCGCGCGGTGCTGCTTCGCTACACGCACGTCTTTTTCAATCACATCGCCCTGACTGCCGCTTGCGCGCATTTTCATTCGTTGGAGCAGCGCTGCTGCCGATGGCTGCTAATGACGCATGATCGGATGCCTTCCGATACCTTTCTGCTGACCCACGAATTCCTGGCGATGATGCTCGCCGTGCGACGGGCCGGCGTTTCGGTGGCGGCTGGGGCGCTGCAACGTGCCGGTCTGATCCGCTATCACCGCGGTCGCATCACGATCCTCGACCGCGAGGGCCTGGAGGAGCGTGCCTGCGAGTGCTACGCCGTCACCAAGGCGGAATTCGATCGCCTGCTCGGCTCTGCCGGCCCGAGACGCCGGAACGCCGGGCGTTTGTGAGCACGGACCTGAGGGGACTAATATCGCCTCAGGCCTCTTCCAGCTCGATGAGGGTGCCGCAGAAATCCTTGGGGTGCAGGAACAGCACCGGCTTGCCGTGGGCGCCGATTTTCGGCTCGCCGTCGCCGAGCACGCGGGCGCCCGCGTCGCGCAGGCGGTCGCGCACTGCGATGATGTCGTCGACCTCGTAGCACAAATGGTGCATGCCGCCGGACGGGTTCTTGTCGAGAAAGCCGCGCACCGGCGAATCGACGCCGAGCGGCTCCAACAGCTCGATCTTGCTGTTCGGCAGCTCGACAAAAACCACGGTGACGCCGTGTTCCGGCAAGGCAAGCGGCGCCGAGACCTCGGCGCCGAGCGCGCCCTGATACCGGGAAGCCGCGGCGGCGAGATCCGGGACAACGATCGCGACGTGGTTGAGCCGGCCGATCATGCCCAAATCATCCCTGGGCTCATAGCCGCTTTGCACAAAACGCGTAAAATACGGCGTCATTCCGGGGCGCCGCGCAGCGGCGAGCCCGGAACCCATAAACACCGGCCTCTGGAATATGGGTTCCGGGCTCGCCGCCTTCGGCCGCGCCCCGGAATGACGGGACTTTCTGTGCAGAGCCGCTCACAGCCGCACCAGCTGGATCTCGATCAACGGCCGCTTGCCAAAGCGCTCGTTGAGCCCCCGGCGCAGCACCCGGCGGGCAAGGTCGCGCACCGCATTGTCGTCATGCCGCAGCGGCGCCGGCAGGCCTTCCATCGCGTCGGCCAAGGCGTCGCGCAACGCGGCCGCCGGCTCGGCATTTG
>WNFA01006617.1_pt1 | contig 12176 bp, 10 predicted proteins | sample 5400481 | NCBI WGS metagenome assembly WNFA01 (sample SAMN13153340, study PRJNA577476) | soil metagenome | isolation source: 120 cm saprolite under Douglas fir tree site 2 hole 1 replicate 2 | place: USA:California | collected 2015-04-18
GAGCAGCTCATCGCCGAGAGCACTGGCAAGGAGGGCAAGGGGATCGTGCCCGTCGAGGGCGAGCCGGTCGGCAAGCCTTCCGTGTACGGGGACGACCGGATGTTCGTGTACATCCGCATGGACGCCGATACTGCCAACAAGGCCGTGCAGGCGCTCGAGCAAGCGGGGCATCCCGTGGTCACGCTAACGATGCGGGACAAGCTGGACCTCGGCGGCGAGTTCCTGCGCTGGGAGATCGCGACCGCAATCGCAGGGTCGGTCCTTGGCATCGACCCGTTCGACCAGCCCAACGTCCAGGAGTCGAAGGACAACACCAAGAAGGTTCTCGCCAAGTTCCGCGCCACCGGCAAGCTGCCGGCGGCCGAGTCGGCGCCCGCGGCGAAGTCTCGAGCGGGCTTGCGAACGCTGCTCGGGCGCGCCAAGCGCGGGTCCTACTTCGCGATCATGGCCTACACAACGCGCACCGCCGCATCGGAGTCGGCGATCGCATCGATTCGCACAAGCGTGCGCGACGCGACGAAACGCGCAACCACCGCCGGCTACGGCCCTCGGTTCCTCCACTCGACCGGCCAGCTGCACAAGGGCGGCCCGAAAACCGGCCTTTTCCTGCAGATCGTCCAGGAGGACACGAAGGACGTGCCCATCCCCGGCCAGCCCTACAGCTTCTCGATCCTCAAGCAGGCGCAGTCGCTGGGCGACCTGGAGTCGCTGACATCGCGCCGCCTCCCGGTGCTTCGAGTGACGCTCGGCAGAGAAACGGCGGCCGGCTGGAAGGCGCTAGCGGCCGCGGTGAAATCAGCCGTCAAGTAGGAGAAGGCCATGGAGATGGGGATGGTCGGCCTGGGCCGCATGGGCGGGAACATGGTGCTGCGCCTGATGAAGCGTGGCCACCGGATGATCGCGTTCGATCGGTCCTCCGACGCCGTCAGGGAGAAGGCGGCGCAGGGAGCCGTGCCGGCGTTTTCAGTGGTGGAGTTCGTAGAGAAGTTCCAATCGAAGCCGCGCGTGATGTGGGTGATGGTGCCCGCTGGCGACCCGACGACTGAAGCGATAGATGAGCTCGTCGATCTGGGTGACCCGGGCGACATCATCATCGACGGCGGCAACACCAACTGGAAGGTCGCGATGGGGGATGCCGCGCGGGTCAAGGCCAAGGGCATGCACTACATGGATGCCGGAACCTCGGGCGGGATCTGGGGCCTCGTCAACGGCTACAGCCTGATGGTCGGGGGCGAGAAGGAGATCTACGACTATTGCCTGCCCTTGCTCAAGGACCTCGCGCCTGACGACGGTGGCCTCGTTTACACGGGTCCGGAAGGTTCCGGGCACTTCGTGAAGATGGTGCACAACGGCGTCGAGTACGGGCTCATGCAGGCCTACGCCGAAGGCTTCCAGATCATGAAGCTCTCGAAAGCCTTCCCGGGCATGGACATGCACGCCATCGCCGAAGCGTGGCGCTCCGGCAGCGTAGTGCGGTCCTGGCTGCTGGACTTGATCGCCAACGGCCTGGCGCAGGATCCCGAGCTCTCCCGCATCAAGGGTTATGTCGAAGACACCGGCGAGGGACGGTGGACGGTCGAGGCTGCGATCGAGGAGTCGGTGCCGGTGCCGATCATCGCCGAGTCTCTGTTCGCCCGATTCCGAAGCCGCATGGAGAACACGTTCGGGGACCGCATGCTGGCGATGATGCGCCACCAGTTCGGCGGTCACGCGGTCGTCACCGACGCTCAGGGCGAAGTCGCAAAGACGTGACGGCTGCCGCATTCCCCTCCCCCCATCGGGGGGAGGGCTAGGGAGAGGGGCGTGAGCGTGGCAGTAGCCCCGAACCCGCTCGCCGAAGGCCTGCACGACTATCGCGTCGCCGAGCCGGCGCTGATGGTGATCTTCGGGGCGACCGGCGACCTGAGCGGACGGAAGCTCCTGCCGGCTCTCTACAACCTGTCGAAGCAGCGCCTGCTCCCGGCGGGCTTCGCGGTAGTAGGCGCGGCCATCGACGATCTCACCGACGACGCATTTCGCAAGCTGGCTGCGCAGAAGATCAACATGTATTCGCGCACGCAGCCGGTTGACCAGCAGGTGCTGCAGACGTTCCTTGACATGGTCTTCTACGTCAAGGTCGACTTCAGCAAGGCCGACGACTTCAAGAGACTGGCGCGCAAGCTCGACGAGCTCGACCACGCGCGTCACGTCGGCGGCAACCGGGTGTTCTACTGCGCAACCCCGCCACCGACGTACGAACAGATCATTGAGCAGCTGAAGGCGACCGGGCTCAACGCAAGCGACGGGTACCACCGCATCGTCGTCGAGAAGCCGTTCGGTAACGACCTCAAGTCCGCACGCGAGCTGAACGGCATCGTGCAGCGTGTCTTCCACGAGGACAACGTCTTCCGGATCGACCACTACCTGGGCAAAGAGACCGTCCAGAACATCATGGCGTTTCGTTTTGCGAACACGATCTTCGAGCCGGTGTGGAACTGCCATTTCATCGATTCGGTGCAGATCACGGCTGCCGAGGAGATCGGCATCGAGAACCGCGGTCTCTACTACGACAAGGCCGGCGCGCTGCGTGACATCGTCCAGAACCATGTCCTGCAGCTGCTCGCCCTGACTGCGATGGAGCCGCCCGTCGCCATCGAGGCCAACGCCGTCCGCGACGAGAAGGTGAAAGTCCTGAAGGCGATCCGCCCCATCACCGACGAGGAGGTGGCGAAGGCCACCGTGCGCGGCGAGTACACGAGCGGTTGGGTGCTCGGCGAGCACGTCAAGGGATACCGCGAAGAGCCCAATGTCGCGCCGGGCTCCCTGACTGAGACTTTCGTGGCGCTTCGTCTCTTCGTCGACAACTGGCGCTGGGCAGGCGTGCCCTTCTACATCCGCGCCGGGAAGCGCATGCCGAAACGCGTGACCGAGATCCGCATCCAGTTCAATCGCCCGCCGCACCTGACTTTCGGGCGGCCCGCCGCGCTGGACCTCGACCCCAACGCGATCACGCTGCGCATCCAGCCCGAGGAGGGCATCTCGCTCAAGTTCGCGGCCAAGGTCCCCGCCGCCGGCATCCGGCTGCGGAGCGTCGCCATGGACTTCCTCTACGCCTCGTCCTTCCTGGTCGAGGCGCCTGAGGCCTACGAGCGGCTTCTGCTCGACTGCATGATCGGCGACCCAACGTTGTTCACCCGGGCCGATGAGGTGGAAACCGCGTGGTCGGTCATCGATCCCGTCGAAGCGGCATGGAGGGATGGAAGGCCGCCGCTGCAGATGTACGCCGCCGGCACGTGGGGACCCGCGGCCGCGGCCAAGATGCTCGAGGCCGAAGGAAGGGAATGGCACAGACCGTAACCACGCAGGTCGCGCTCGACTGGACCGGCCGTGCAGTCACCATCGGTCAGGTCCTCAACGCGTTGACCGAATACCGGCGGAAATTCGCCCGGGCACTCGCTTCGGATGAAGACCATCCGCGTCCGCGCAACTGCGTCATGACGCTCGTCGCGGTCGCGGCGTCCGAGGCCGAGGAGAAGCTCGCGCAGAGTCTGAGCACGACGATTGCCGTGCACCATCCATCCCTCGCGATCGTGGTGCGGGACCAGGCCACCGACGTCAAGGCGGGACTCATCGACGCGACCATCTCTGCGCCTCCGGTGGTGCCGGTGGACGCAGGTACGCCAGGCATCGTCGCGTCGCCTCTGCACTACGAGCTGGTGACATTGCACGTCAAGGGTGCTGCGGCAACCCACCTCGCGGGCCTCGTCGATCCCCTGCTGGTGAGTGGCGTTCCGACCTACATCTGGTGGGTCGGGACCCCGCCGTTCGCCTCCAAGGAGCTGCGCGACGCGCTGCAGATCGCCGATGCGCTGGTGGTGGACTCGGCGCGATTCGACAGCCCGTACCGCTCGTTTCTGGGCCTCGCCGAGACGAGCAGGCATGCGCACCCCAGCCTGGGATTCGCCGACTTCCAGTGGGCGCGCCTCGATCCGTGGCGTGAATCGATCGCGCAATTCTTCGCCCCAATCAATCGGCGGGCTTTCTTGTCCGGAATCAACGAGATCGGCATCGATTACCGCGGTGTCGGCCGCGGCAACCGGATCCCGTCGTCCACCCTCATCGGCTGGATCTCAAGCGCCCTGGGCTGGAAGCTGCAGCGCGCCGCCGGCGGGTCGGGCGGAGTGGTGTCAGCACAGTTCGAGGCCGAGGGCTGGAGGGTTGTCGATGTGGCTTTCAGGTCGGTCGTGAAGCCGGGACTGGTCGAAGGCGAGGTCAGCGCCGTCCGGATCACGGGCACGTCGGGTGGAACCACGTTCAGGCTCTCGATCGCTCGGTCTCCGGACCGGTCGTGGCGCCCGGCTGTTGACGTTGGGCCGTCCGAGTTCAAGGAGCTCCATGCAGCCGGCGACGATGAGGCCGGCCTCGAGATCGCTCACCGCAGAGCGGCGCAGCATCGCGAGATGGCGTTTCAGAACCGGGACTCGCTGCATCACACCGCCACAGGCGATCCGCCGGGAGAGAGCGCGCCCAGGGGCTCAACCGTCTTTGTGCGCGAGCGGAGGAATCCGGACAACTCGATGGTCCTGCTCACGCTCATCGACATCGGCCAGGCCGAAACCCTGCGGCACGTGCAGCGGATCGAATCGACGGACGATGCGTCGCTGCTGGTGCAGCTGCTCGCCCTGGGCGGCCACGATCCCGTGTACACGCGCTCGCTGGCGGCGGGCGCGGAGCTAATGCGAGCGCTCTAGGGATTGGAGTTCACCGTCCTCGAGACCGCCGAGGACGTGGCTGCTGCCGCCGCGACCGAGATCGCATCCACGATCGCTGACGGTGCGCGGACGCTCGTACTTGCGGGAGGCACGACGCCGCGCCGGTGTTACGAGCTCCTCTCGCGTCTGGAGGTGGAATGGGGCCGCGTCACCGTCCTGTTTGGCGACGAGCGCTGCGTGCGGCCCGACCATCCGGACAGCAACTACCGCATGGCGCGCGAGGCTCTGCTGGACCGGGTCGCGCCCGCGACCGTGCACCGCATGCCTGCGGAGCTGGGGCCTGATGAGGCGGCTGGGCTGTACTCGCACGTGGTCGCTGCGCTGGCTCCGCTCGACATCGTGGTCCTGGGAGTGGGGGAGGATGGCCACACGGCGTCCCTGTTTCCAGGACATCCTGCTCTGCAGGCGAAAGGTTGGGCGATCGGGATCCGCGACGCGCCCAAACCGCCGCCGCAGCGGGTGACCCTCACGCTGTCCACCCTGCAAACCGCGCGCCGCGTGATCATCCTGGCGACGGGCGCGGGGAAAGCCGACGCGGTCGCCAAGGCCAAACGCGGCGAGGTGCCATCGGGGATGATTGCGGGCGCGCGATGGCTGATCGATCGAGAGGCGGCCGGAGGTCGGTGAGGAAGATCGAGGTTGTTCCCTCGATCCTGTCGGCCGACGTCTCGCGCCTCGGCGAGCAGGTGGCCGAAGCGGTTGCCGCCGGCGCCGACCGGATCCAGGTGGACATCATGGACGGCCACTTCGTCCCCAACCTCACGTTCGGTCCGCTCGTGGTCGAGGCGGTTTGCAAGGTCACCGCCCTTCCCGTCGAGGTGCACCTGATGGTGGAGCGGCCCGAGCAGTTCATCGAGGCGTTCGCGAAATCCGGCGCGGCCCTCATCGAGGTCCAGGTGGAGGCGACGACGTCGCTCTACAGGACAGTGGAAGCTATCAAGGAGCTTGGCGCCAGGGCGGGGGTGGCCATCAACCCCGCCACCTCGGTGGAGGCGCTGCGCGAGATCCTGCCCTACATCGACCTGGTCAACGTCATGACCGTCGAACCGGGCTTCGGCGGCCAGAAGTTCATCGTCCACAGCCCGGAGAAGATCCGCCGCCTGCGCGTTATAGCACCAGACGTGGAGATCGAGGTCGACGGTGGCATCGACGCCAAGACCGCGCCGCTGGTTGTGAAAGCCGGAGCGACGGTGCTGGTCGCGGGCAGCGCGGTGTTCGGCTACAAGTCCGGGATCGCGGCGGGCATCGCAGCGATTCGCAACGCCGTTGGCTGATCAAGAGTCACTCAAGCGAGCAGCTGCCGGGAAGGCGCTGGAGCTGGTCCGCGATGGGATGCTGCTGGGCCTCGGCAGCGGCACGACGGTGCGCTACTTCACCGAGGGGGTCGGCCGGCTGGTCGCCGGCGGCATGAAGGTGCGGGGCGTGCCCACCTCGCGAGCGACCGCGGAGCTTGCGGCCGAGAATGGAATCGCGATCGTCACCGAGCTGGTCGGAGCCATCGATCTTGCGGTCGACGGCGCGGACGAGGTCGACCCTGCACTGAATCTGATCAAGGGAAGGGGAGGGGCTTTGTTCCGCGAGAAGATCGTGGCCGCCGCCTCGAAGCGTTTTATCGTGATCGTCGACGAATCGAAGATGGTCCAGGAGCTGGGACAAGGCGTGGTGCCGGTCGAGGTGCTGCCGTTCCTGTGGCGCACTACAGCCGACAGGTTGACCGCGCTGGGCGCGTCGCTGACGGTACGAGGTGGGGAGGAGACGCCCTACATCACCGACAACGGCAACCTGATCCTGGACCTGACGTTCGAAGGCGGTCTCGCCGATCCGGCGGCAACGGCAACGTCGCTAAAGATCACGACCGGTGTGGTCGAGCACGGGCTGTTCGTCGGCATGACCGACACCTGCATCGTGGCTGGTCGAGAGGGCCCGCGCGTGCTCGGTCGATCTGGGGGTGCTGGGTAGACTGTCCGACGGAGCGGTCGCCTAGCTTGGTCGAGGGCGCGGCACTGGAAATGCCGTAGGCCCGCAAGGGCCTCGAGAGTTCAAATCTCTCCCGCTCCGCCAATTTCTCGACGCGTACCGAATGTTCAGGTGAACCGTTGTTTCACCTAGTGCGCTTCCTGAGCTGCCAGACACATGTCACCTCGGTTCCGGTGTCTCTCTCCAGCTCCTGTTCAAGACGGGAATCGGACTAACCACCCGGTGTCGATACGACGACGCTCCGGCTCAAGATTCGGACGTCACCTGCATTCATGCTGTCACCGAAACAATTGCCCGCTGCCCCTGGGAGGGAATCTGCGACCTGCGCCGATGCGGTCCAGGTTTCGATGACCTCGTGTGTTCCTGGCTCAAGCGGGTGGTGCAGGAATTGGTAGTCGACGAAGGAGACGGTGCCGCACAGCGGATCGGTGCTGTCTTTGTGGACTCTGAACACACTCTGAGGAACTCCATCAAGGGTCATGGTCACCGTGACGTTGTCTTCGAAAGACTGCCGAAGGTCGGAACTGGCTGCCGCCCAGCCGCCGCCCACCTTGATCCAGTACCCGACGCTTACTTGCGCTGGAAATGGCCGGAAAACCCTAACGCCGTCGAGATGAGGAAAGCTGCCGTCATCGAGATCGCGAACTGCCAAGGCAGGCGTCGCATTGGCTGCCATCAGACCGAAGACACCAAACAGGACCGCAACCAAGCGCCTCATCCCAGTACTCCTTGCTGGCCAGCTTCCATGCTGCTACCTCCCACCGCTCTCGGCGATGTCGACATCGACCGCCTCGACGATCCGCTCGAGCGGCAGGGTGGCCCGCCGGCTCAACTCCTCGACCGAGGCGGCCGAAGGCGCATCGAAGAGGCAGATCAGTGCATCCTCCGAAGGCACGAAAGTGGATTTCACGAACCACACCGCGGTGCCCTGGGCGCGCATCTGCGTGGCGACCAGCCGGGCCCTGCGGGCTGCATCCGTCAAGTTTTTACGGCTTACCCCCACCGGATAGCTCTCGGCCAAGAATCGCGGCACTACGGCTGCGATGCTGCGCTGGTACACCACCAGACGAAATGGGGGCATCCCTACATGTCAGATACTGGGGCCGTCTGACCCTTCATAAGATTCCGAGGGTCTGGCCTGGAGCGCCAACTCTGTGCGCGAGCGCACCCCCAACTTGGCGTAGATGCGGGTGAGGTTGCCCTCGACGGCCTTCACACTCACGAACAGAGCTTGAGCAATCTCCTTGTTGGTGCTTCCCTTCCGAACCAGCCCGGCGATTCGCTCCTCGGTGGGGCTAAGCTCATGGGCCCGCAAGGCGCCGGGAGAAACCCGACGGAGATCTTCGTGGGCCCGCGCCGACCATAAAGCGGCCCCGAGCTGGTCGAAAGTCGCCGCCGCCCGCCCCAGATGCTCCCTTGCGGACCGTTTCCGGCGGGCACGCCGGCAGACGTTTCCCAGCACCAGCAACGTGCGAGCCAACTCAAGCGGATCTAGCAGCCGCTCATGCTCCACCAGCGCACCCTCCAGCGCCTTCTCGGCGGCGTCAAGGTCGCCTCGCGCGGCGGCCAACTCGCCCCGGCAGCGCCCCGCAGTTGCCAAGGCCCAGGCCCGGCGTCGCTTGCGGCCCTGGTCCTCAAGCCGTTCGAGCACGGCCTCAGCCGTTTCGAGGTCGCCCAGCCGGATGAGCGACTCGATCTCATCCGGCAGGCATCGCACGGCAGTCGGCTCCTCGTACCCGCCCGGCTTCGCCCGGGCCGCGATGGGCGCGAGCCAGGCATGCGCTTGCCCGGCGTGATTCAGCGAAAGCTCAATGAATCCGAGAGCGGCGCCCAGGCGGGCCTCGACGATCCAGGGCCCAGCCGGCCCGGCCAGCGCGAGGCCTTCTCGGGCCAGCGCTCGAGCGCTGCCGGCCTCCCCGCGGCAGCCGGCGATCATCGCCCTCGCGCAAAGGGCGAGCCGAACACGAAAGTTCTGCTCGGTCTGGCGGGCGATCGCCTCGCATTCGTCTGCATATCGGGCCGCGAGCGTCCAGTCTCCTGTGCGGCGCTCGAGGTCGCTCATTTGGTACAGGAGGAACGGCAGCGACACTTCGGACCCGGAGTCCTCTGCCAGGCGCCGCATTCGTGCGAACACGCCCCGAGCGAGCTCGGGTTCCTCACCGATGTCAGCAACCATCGTCGCCCACAGGAGAGCGGGGTTGTTCTCGAGCGGCAGGTCGAGGACCGAGTCCTCCGAGCCCAACCAGCGCTCCGCCAGCTCAGGCGACACGCCGCGACCGGACAGGTGCTCGACCCATGCCACGGCGGTCAGCGCCATCGCCAAGACGGCCCGATCACTCTGGAGCTCAGCGAGTTCCAGGGAGGCTTTGGCGTGGGGCCTCGCTTTCGCCAGTTCGCCGTCCCAGACGAGCGTAAGGGCGAGCGTGTGGTGGATCTGTGCGCAGAGCGCCGGATCGCCCTCCGCCTCGGCGAGAGCCTTCTCGCCGGCCAACACCTGCTGCGCCGTGTTGAGGCCCGCATGTCGGAACTCGACCAGATGCCACGCCGCGGCAGCTCGCGCCGGGCCGGGCGGTGCGGCGCTCAAGATCTCTTCCCAGAGCTCGCGGGCGCGCTCAACCTCACCGCCGAGGTAGTGGCACATGGCGGCTTCATTGGTGCGCCGCTGCGCATCCTCGCGGCTTAGCGGTGGGGTCAGCGCGCGTGCATCCTCCAAGCGAGACGCCGCCACCTCCACTGCGCCGCGTGCGCGGGCACGCGCAGCGGCCAGGTCGAGCATCGCGGCAACTTCGGCGTCGGGTTCGGCGGCGGAGTGGGCGAGATGGTTGGCCCGTTCCTCGATGTCGGAAATCACAGCAGCCAGCCGCCGGTGCACGCTGCGCCTGCGGAGCTCGGGCGCGCTGTTGTATGTCACTGCGGCGAGGAGCGGGTGCCCGAAGCGGATTCGCTCGCCATCGACTTCGATCAGACCATCGCGCGCCGCGACCGTGGGATGGGAGAGGGCGGCGATGACGAGCAGGAGATTGCGGATCCTCGTTGGCTGGGCAGCCAGCCGAGCCTGGAGGGACTCCGTGAGGGTTGCGGGGATCGGAAGGCGGACGGCCGGCGCGGATTCGAAACCGCTCGCCAGAAGGCCGCGCGCGATCTCCAGCGCGAAAAATGGATTGCCTGCTGTAGCCCGATACAACTCGACCATGATCGTGCGAGGGAAGCCCGCACCCAGGCGGGATCGCAACACGTGGTAAATCGCACCGAGGCTCAGGGGTTGCAGGCGAATTTGCTTGAAGGTGCCGGACGGCAGCGCGCGATCGAGTCCGATAGGGATGCCCATTGTCTCCGAGGCCCGCGCGGTCATCAGCAGTCCCACACGCTCGGACCTCAACCGCCGGGCCGCGAACTCGAGGACTCTGCTCGTCGGCCTGTCCATCCAGTGCGCGTCATCCACCGCGATCAGGATGGGCTGCACCTTGCAGAGCAGCTTGATAGCGGCCAGGGCAGCGTACGCGACGGCGCGCGGGTCGACGGCCGGACCAGTCGCCGCCTCGCGGAGCAGGGCGATCTCCAGGGCTCTGCGCTGGGGTTCGGGCAGCTCGGCAATGACCTCGTCGCCGGCCTCGGACAGGATGTCACCAAGGGCGGCGTAAGAGAGACTCGACTCCCTTTCGCCGGGACGGCACGAAAGGACGCGATATCCCCGCTGCTGGGCAGTCGCCGTTCCCCAGTTCCACAGCACGCTCTTTCCGATGCCGGCGTCGCCTACCAACAAAACGGCCCGAGGCCAGTTGGCAGCGCCGTCGACAAAGGCCGCGATGAGTGCGAGCTCCTCAGCCCGTCCGAAGATCTCCTCGCCCACGTTCCTCTCGCCCCGGGAGGCACGGTAACCCTAACACCGGCTCGACTCTGACGAGCACCACGTTCGTAAATGCCTTCCGGGTCCGCTCATCCCATGCTGATGAGCGTTTGGGCGACCACGGATCAGGCTAGTCTCGCCTAGGAAAACGCGGCCTCAGCGGACTGAGCTTTCACCGGTTCGAAAAGCATCTGCGATGCACGCCAGTTTCCCACGTCGCTAGGGCCCGAAGTACTGGAAGAACCCGAAGGCCCCATACCTGCCTGAGTGGTCGTAGTTCACATGGTCGTCACTCACCTTGAACTGCTTCGTGCCGACCAGGGCCGCCTCCTTGACGACCAGGCCCTCGGGCAGGACGACGCGCGGGTGGATTGTCTCCTTGGTGACCGGATTGAGGATGTACTCCATCTCGACCACCACCGCGCCGGTCGCCGTAACCCGCGGCAGGTTCGTCTCCTCATCCACGTCGTAGCGCACGTAGCGTGGGCCGTGATACTCGGTGAAGGTCTTGCGAAAGATCGCCCAAGGTCCGCCGCCGTTCCCGTCCAGCAGCGCTCGCAGCGCGGCGCGCTGCGGTTCGTTGGCGCCCTCGTCGATAAAGGAGGTCGCGATTCCGTTTCCCTCATGAATCGCAGCGGGCCAGTTGCAGTAGAGGCCGATGTTGAGGCCGTCGAGCCGCACGTCGCCGTACGACCCCTGCTCGATGTGCCAGGTCCAGCCGCCCTCACACTTGCCGGTTGTGGGGCGCCCGTTCACGTTGCAGGGACACCCATAGTCGCAGTTGCAGGAGATGATGACCTGGCCGTGGCCCTTCATCATCCAGTTAGTCGGCATCACAGCTGCCATGTCCTTCCTCCAGCCTCACATCTTGCCTGCCACAGCTAAAACTATCACCGCGATTATCGCGGCCCAGAGTAGACCCACTAGACGATTCGGGTCTTTCGCTGTACAACGCCGAGTGACCAGACCATGGAGAAACCTCCCGTCAATGGCCCATCGGACTCCGAAGGAGCGCGTGGCCGTTCATGGCGTCAAAAACGCAGGGATGTCTACTTCAAGGCGGGCCAGATGTATGTGCTCCTCGCTGCCGTCGTGATCGGCGGCCTCGTGGTCAGCAATTTGAACCGTAGCCCCTCAAGAACAGTTCATCTTCCTACCGTCTCCGGGACGCCCGATTGGGTCTCGACCCTCCCATTCAATTGTTTGGGCAGCGCGGGTCTCGCGGTAGGCCCAACGTCACCACTTGCGCGCATCGATGCCGTTCGGACTGACACCAATGCTCGATTCGACCGGGTAACTATTCAGTTCACGGACGGCGCACCGCACGACGTCCACCTCAGCACTCAGCAAGGAGCCAAATTCGCAGAGGGGGCCGGCGGTCAAACGGTCACGTTGACGGGCCAGAGCGGCGCACTGGTCACCCTGCACAGCGCGGATGGCCACACTGACTACGGTGGGCTGATCGATATCAAGACGGGTTATCGGGTGGTGCTCGAGCTGCGGAGAGTCCAGGATTTCGAAGGCACCGTGCAGTGGGCCATCGGACTCTCGCAAGTGCCGTGCTACCGCATGGCCCTCATGGACAACCCGGCTCGGCTCGT
>WNFA01012870.1_pt1 | contig 12172 bp, 6 predicted proteins | sample 5400481 | NCBI WGS metagenome assembly WNFA01 (sample SAMN13153340, study PRJNA577476) | soil metagenome | isolation source: 120 cm saprolite under Douglas fir tree site 2 hole 1 replicate 2 | place: USA:California | collected 2015-04-18
ACATCGAATGCCGCGTCCTGGGCTCCCTCATCGAAAAAGAAATCACCACTGCCGAATACTATCCGCTCTCCCTCAACGCCCTCGTCAACGCCTGCAATCAGAAATCGAATCGCGATCCCGTCATGACTCTCGACGAAGCCGCCGTCCGCCTGGCCCTGCATTCTCTCGATGGACAATCCCTGGTCCGCTCCGTCAGCGCCTCGGACAGCCGCGTCACCAAGTACGAACACCGCCTCCAGGAAGCCTTCAACTTCTATCGCCACGAAATCGCCATCCTCTGTGTCCTGTTGCTTCGTGGCCCGCAAACTCCCGGCGAACTCCGCACCCGCGCCGAGCGCATGCATCCTTTCGACGACCTGAGCGCCGTCCAATCCAGCCTGCAGCATCTGATGAAGCGTGAGCCTCCCCTCGTCAAAGTTCTTCCGCGCCACCCCGGCACCAAGGAGGCTCGCTACGCGCATCTCTTGTCCGGCGATGTGGAAACCTTCGAGCCAAAGTCAGAACCAGAGGTAAACGCAACCACGGCTTCCGCCGAAGGGGAACGGCTCGCACATTTGGAAAAGGAAGTCTCCGCGCTTCGCACCGACGTTGCCGACTTTCAAAAAGATCTCTCCGACCTGAGGCAACAATTCGCTCAGTTCCGAAAGCAATTCGAGTAGAAAGCATGTTCCTTCTCGAAGCACGGTTACAACGCCAATGGAAGAACAGTTTACAGTTACGGGTGGATGCGCGCGGCCCAGCCGCCGCCCGGGGCCAATTTGATTTTCAGTTTCGTGGATTTGTTGACGGGCATTTTGATTTTCTTATAGTCGCTGGCCATACGGTCGGCGTTCACGCCGTCCTGAAAGGCTTCCAGTGAGAAATTACCTTCAGGCAGAAAGGAGAAATCCACTTCCAGTTCGCGGGCGGTCCAGTCGGTCATTGCGCCTACATACCAATCGTTCCCGTTTCTTCTGGCAACCAGAACATATTCGGCGATGCGCCCATCGAGGGCTTTGGTGTCATCCCAAACGGAGGGCACGGGACCGAGAAAATCCATCACCTCGGGTTCGCGCAAGTAATTTGAAGGGCTGTCCGAGAGCATCTGCAGCGGGCTCTCGAACACTGCGTACATGGCGAGTTGGTGGCAGCGAGTGCCCAGCGCCATGGGTTGTTGGAAGATCGGTGCAAAAGTGGTTCTGGTGGCATTGCGCATCGCGCCGGGGGTGTAGTCCATGGGGCCAAGAAACATTCTTGTAAAAGGAAGCGTGACGTTGTGTTTCGGCTCGGTGTCCGCGCTCCACTTGCTCCATTCCATTCCGCGAACGCCTTCTCCGCTGATCATGTTGGGCCAGGTGCGGGTCATGGTGACCTGCTTTTGTCCGCCGTGAAAATCGACGAGCATCTTGCGCTTGGCGGTTTCGCCGCTGACTTTATAGTAGAAGTTGATCAATTTCTGGTCGTCGCGCTGCATGAAATCAACTTTGATTCCCTTAATGCCCCACTTGGCGTATTGATCGAGGGCGGGAATCAATTGATCGTCGAGCGACTTCCACACCACCCAAAGAATGACGCCGACATTTTTTTCCTTGGCGTAGGCGGTCAGCTCCTCCATGTTTATTTCCGGAACGACTTCGAGAACATTGCCAAGCTTGTACCAGCCTTCATCCAGGATGATGTACTGGAGGCCGTATTTCGCGGCGAAGTCGATGTAATACTTGTACGTCTGGGTGTTGACGCCGGCTTTGAAATCCACGTCGTAGACGTTGTTGTAGTTCCACCAGTCCCACGCGACTTTGCCTGGTTTGATCCACGAAGTGTCCTGCAATTGCGAGGGCTTGGCCAGCAGCCACACAAGCTGGTTGGTCAGGAGATCCGCGTCTCTGTCCACGATGCCCATGAGGCGCCAGGGAAATGTACGCGCACCGGAAGTAACAGCGATATAGTCGGCGGCTTCAACGACGCGGAAATTGCGGTCTCCGTCCAGCTTTTCTTTTAGCGGGTAGTGCGGAAACGTGCCGACGAGTCCGGGCCCATTGGTGCCGCGGAACCACATGCCGGGATAATCTTCGACATCGGATTCGGCGATGGCGACTTTGGCGCCTTCGCCGGCAGCCAAAACGGCGGGCATGGTGGCGATGAAAGCGGGATCGATTTCGCGCAAACGTTGCGGAGCATATTTTCGCTCATTGTGCGAAAACATGCTGTCTTCCTGGGGGTAAAAGACCATGAAATTTTCAGGGAAATTGAACTTCACTTCTTCGCCGTAGACTTTCACCTGCTGCTGAGGAAGGGACGTTTCGAATCGGTACGCGGCGCCTTCGTTGTAGGCGCGAAAAACGACGGCGTAGCCGCCGTCCATTTCGAGGCGCAATTCATTGTAGTGCTCGCGAATTTTGGCGAACTTTTGGTGAACGGGCGGCTCAACGGTCTGATCGTAGCTACGTTTTTTTGCGGCACGGACTTTGGGGTTCACGCCAAGAGTGTTGTGGTCAATGTCCAGAGAAAGAGTGGAATCCAGCAACAAGGCGCGGCCTTTGAGAAGCACGTCATAGCGGACGGCAGGAGTGGTCCGGATTCTGATTTCGATGCGGTCGTCGGGGGAGCGCAGGTCGTAGCTCGATTGGGCGGCAGCGGTAGTGGCCAGGGCCAGGAATGTAGAGAACAGAGTTAGCAGGGTCAGAGAAATGTTTCTTAGAGTGCTCATCAATCCAGATTCCTCTCCGATGGAATAGCTATGAATTGCATTTGGCATGGGTTATGTCGGGCCACTGTACGTTTTGGAGAGTAATTTGTAAAGCGCTTAACCTGAATTCTCAGGAACGGCTGCGATTGAAGGCGAATGGTTTCGATCGCTTGCGCTACCTGGGTTCGCAGACTCGAATAGCGCTTCAGTTATTTCTTGAAAAGGGCGTCGAGAGCGGCTTGGGCGATGGCTTCGTCGATTTCGGATTTTGCGCCGCTGGCGGCAATACCACCGATGGTCTGGCCGTCCACCTGGATGGGCAGGCCGCCCTGGTTGGGAAAGAAACCGGGAAAGGCGAGGGCTTCGACGTTGCCTTTCTTCACCGCATCGGCGCCGTCTTTCGAGGGGCTCCTGTAGAGGGCGGCGTGCCGGGCCTTCTTCTGGGCGAACTCGATGGTATTGAGGGACGCGGCGTCCGCTTTTTGGAGAAAAAGCAGGTTGCCGCTTTCGTCGACAATACAGATGGTGACTTCAACGTGTCGTTTTAGGGCTTCCGCTTCGGCGGCGGCGACCATGGTCTTGATGGCCGCCAGGTTCAGATATTTTTTGGAGGGAAGATCGGCAGCGTAGGCTGCCACGAAGAAACCGAGCATGGCAAAAAGTAGTTTGAACATGTGCAGGATGCTACCTCTTGACACTCAAATGTTCCAGATGAAATGTGGCGGTGCCATTGCCGGAAAAGGTCGAGCGATTTACGCGAACGGGAAGCTGGTGCGTGGCGCACGCGGCTTGATTCGAATATGCGACGCTCTGCTTGGAAGTCGCTTGAGAGCTTTTATCAAGACTTGCCGGCCTCAGGCGGACTTGCAGTGCGGGCGGGCAGTCGTCTCGCGGACAATCAACTCCGGCTCAACGAGAATGCTTTTGGGATAGGGTGATTTAGCCGGTGCATTGATGCGGCGCAAAAGCGTTTCCGCGGCGATGATTCCCATTTGCCGCAAGGGCTGCCGGACGGTCGTCAACGCCGGATTCTGGAATGCCGCGCTCTGAATATCGTCGAAACCCACGACTGAAACGTCTTCCGGCACCCCGAGGCCCGCCTCTCGCAGAGCGCGGATCGCGCCGATGGCAGAAATGTCGTTGAACGCAAACAAGGCCGTAAACGGCTCTTGGGCAGCAAGAATTTTCCTCGTGGCCACATAGCCAAGCTCCGGCGACCCCGATTCGCCTTCGAGTTGTCCGACCAGCCGTTCGTTGATCTCCAAAGTGAGAGCCCTGGCGGTTTCTTGTACGGACTGCCATCGCACTTCGGTGTCCGAGCTGAACTCCTGCCCCTTGATGAACGCGATTTTGCGGTGCCCAAGCTGAGTAAGATGTTCCATCGCTAGTTTCGCGGCCCGCGGATGGTCCAGCACGATGTTGGTCACACCTTCCACTTCGCGGTGGCCGGATACGGAAACAACTGGTATCGGCACGCCTTTCCGACACGCAGTGTCCACAGCGATCAAGCCCTCGACTGCGCGCTGCTGCAGCAGATGCGGATACTCCTCGATCAAATCGGGCCGGTGCCTGTGGCTGACCACAAAATAAAAATAGCCTTCCTCCAGAAGATGGTCTTCAATCCCGGACATCACCAGCGCCGCATATCCTTCGCTGATTTCCGGCACGACCACGCCGACGGTAAAACTTCGCTGCGCGCGCAGCGAACGAGCCATGAAATTTGGCCGGTAGTTCAGCTCCCGGGCCGCTTGCCGGATGCGCTCCTGGGTGCGATGCGGAATCGATTTTGCAGCAGGAGAACGATTGATGACGAGGGACACCGTGGCCGGAGAGAGCCCGAGGTGCTCCGCCAGGAACTTAAGGCTGACGGATGGCGCGGAGGCCTCTCCGCGCGGCCGAGAAGACGCAATCATTTTCGACCGGGGCATAGGGTGTATGGTGCGCGCAGTCTGGCACAACGGGCTTGCGGCAACAAGGGGCAATGCGAAATTTTTCGCAAGTACAACAACGATATTCGTGCACGTCGCAGGCCACAAATACGAGAAAAATCGATTTATCATGGGCTAGTCCTAGTACGATATATTCCGGTTTTTCCCTACATTCCCCTTGACACGGCTCCTCGGCCCGGTGTCTCATGCACGGCAGGGGTGGGTAAATCGATTTACTGAATTTGTTTTTCCAATGTTTTGCAAAGATCGATCTGAGGTGATGCCATGCGCTTGAAGACTCTTCTTATTCTTGTTCTGACGTTTTGCGCTTTTCCAACCTACGCACAGTACCGGGCTTCGATTCAAGGGGCAGTGACCGATCCGCAAGGAGCCGTTGTTTCCGGAGCGACTCTCACGTTGAAAAACCTGGAAACGAACCAGACGTTGACCGCCACGACCGACGACAACGGAATTTACAATTTCAACGCCCTTCCTGCCAGCAAATACTCCCTCACCGTGGAGAAGACGGGTTTCAGGAAGAAGGTACTCGAGAATGTAGGCGTCATCCCGGAACAAGCGAACGCCCTGAATATCCAGCTTGAAATTGGAGAGGTCACCGAAAGCATCACGGTGAGCGGCGATTCGACTCCACTCATCGATGCGGAGACCGCCTCAGTCTCTGGCACCGTCTCCAGTAATCAAATTCAACACATGCCTTCGTTCGGGCGCGATGTTTTCCAACTGCTTCAGTTGGCGCCGGGCGTCTTCGGCGATGGCGCCCAGGGAAGTGGCGGTGGCAGTCAACAGCTTCCCGGCACACAGGGCCCCGGGGGAACCGGTGGCCACGCCGGCATTTTTCAAACGGAAAACGGTCCGCAGGTTCTGGCCAGTGGCGGGCAGTATGAAAACAATGGCATTACGATTGACGGTATCAGCACGTCGAGCGCCGTTTGGGGCGGAACCACAATCATCACGCCGTCTGAAGACTCCGTTGACAGCATAAAAGTTGTCTCCACTGGCTATGATGCCGAGAATGGACGCTTCAGTGGCGCCCAGATTCAGGTCACTTCCAAGAGCGGCACCAATCAGTTCCATGGCAGTCTCTTCTTGGATGCCCACCGTCCGGGCCTGAATGCCTTTCAGCGGTTTAACGGCTTAGGCAATGGCGTGTTGAGAGACGAAAATAGGTTTAATCAATTCGGCGGCAGCGTTGGCGGCCCGATTTGGAAAAACAAAATCTTCTTCTTCTTCGCCTATGAGACTGTTCGCAACCCCAACTCCAGCAGCACGGGCAACGGATGGTACGAAACCCCGGCTTTCGCGGCCTTAGCACCTTCCGGAAGCATCGCCGCGAAGTATCTCAGCTTCCCTGGTTCAGGTGTCGTCAGCACGGGAATCAATCCTTCTACATGCGCCAATGCCGGCCTGGCGGAAGGGGTAAACTGCCGAACCATTCCGGGCCAGGGGCTGAATATCGGCACGCCTTTGACGACAGGCTTGGGTACGCAGGATATGGGCTGGACTAGTCCCACCAGTCCCGGCACCGGCGGCGACGGCAAAGGCGGTGCCAACAATCTAGGCACCGTGGCCGACATTGCGAATTACCAAACCTCTAGCGCGACCAACTCTAAGAGTGAACAGTACAATGGCCGCCTCGATTGGGATGTCACCCTTAAGGATCATATTGACTTTGCGATCTACTACGTTCCGCAGTCATCCAGTTTCCTTAACGGCGGGGCCCGTGCCTACAATTTTTTCCATCACACGCAAATCAATGAGGCGTACTCTGCTATCTGGAACCACACCTTCTCGTCGACCCTCCTCAACGAAGCTCGCGTGAATGCTGCCGGATGGCGCTGGAATGAAGTCAACTCCAACCCGCAGTCGCCGGTTGGGCTTCCCTCCGACACCATTGGTGACCTTGGCACTATAGGCGCGCCAAATTCTTTTGGACCTAATGTCGGCAGCATCTTGAATCAGTGGACTTACACCTTCAAGGATGTGGCAACCAAGATTTACGGACGGCACACCATTAAGTTTGGCGGTGAAGTGACGCGCCTCTTTTACCTGAACGACTGCGCCGGTTGCGGCGTGCCAAACTACAACTTCTTCAACATGTGGGACTTCCTCAACGATGCGCCCCGTCGTGAAGGGGGAGGCTTCAATCCTTTTACCGGATCTCCAACGACGCTTCGCCAGGACGACCGCGAAGATATCTGGGGCTTGTTTGCACAGGATGATTACAAACTACGATCGAACCTGACCGTCAATCTCGGCCTGCGTTGGTCGTACTTTGGTCCGCTCTCCTCCAAGGAGGGCAACATGTTTGTGGCTGTCCCTGGCGCAGGGGCGAATTACCTGACTGGCCTGACCGTTCGGAAGGGAAATTCTTGGAACGCGCAGAAGGGGTTCCAGAACCGGTTGGTGATTCGCGGCGGTTACGGCCTGAACTACAACCAGGAAGAAATCGCTATTTCAGCCAATATTGCAGGGAATCCCGGGTTAGTGGTCTTTCCGTCGTTCACCCAGAACACCCCGAAACCCTCGGATTGTGCGCAGCCGTTGCCGAACTGCGGCATTATATATGCTGTTTCGTCGGGTGTGCACAACCTTACCGGCTATCCGGCGAACCCCAACTCGGTTGCGACCTTTGGCTCGAATGGGCTACCCGCATCCGGCTCGGTTGGTGTCAGCATCTTCCCTCGCGATCTCCCCACTATGCTTACTCATCACTATTCGGTGGATGCCCAATACGATCTGGGTCACCAGTTCGTAGCCTCGTTGGGATATCTGGGAAGTTTATCGCGTAACATCTATTTTCACGAGAACCCGCTTGCCGTTCCTGCAACCTTAGGTTTCGCCTTCAACCCGCAGATTGGCGGCGGGGACCTCTGGGGCGTTTCCGGCCGGGGTAACTACAATGCTTTGCTGGCCGAGGTGAAGCATCAGTTCTCGCACCAGTTCATGGCCGATGCTCAATTCACCTGGGCCAAGAGCATGGACACGAGTTCCGCGCCTTACTCGGAACAGGACTACCCGTATAACCTCAGCCTGAATTACGGACGCTCTGACTACAACGTTAGCAAGGCATTTAAGCTTTACGGCTTGTGGCAGCCGGTCTTCTTCCACGGCAGTAACAGTTGGATGGAAAAAATCGCTGGCGGCTGGTCGCTCAGCGGCATCTTCAATCTTCACTCTGGATTCCCCTGGACCCCAGTGGTGAGTGTTGTCGGAGGAAACCTCTATTGCGGACAATGCGGTTATTCGGAATTGCTCCCCATGTACTTAGGCGGCGCGGGCTCTAGCACCAGCAACGATCAATTCAAGACTGGTTCGAACTATCCCAAGGGTGCCGAGGCGTATTTCGCGTTTCCAAGCTACACTCCTTTTGGCGGTAGCAACTCCGGAACCGCGCTTCCCCAGACCGGAATACGTCGCAACTCGTTCACCGGGCCTGGATACAGGGACGTGGACATGACGTTGGCCAAGGCCTTTGGCCTGCCCAAGATGCCCGTACTCGGCGAAAGCGCCAGGGTTGAATTCCGGATTAATGCCTACAACCTGTTCAACAATTTGAACTTCAAGCCGGATAGCATCTCGAGAAACATTGGCTGCAAAGCCACCATCCCACCCGACACAAGCTGCGTAGCCCCCCCGGGCAGCCCGGGCATAAGCAACCCGAGCTTCGGCAGAGCTCAGTCTGCTCTCGCTGCACGCGTCGTCACGCTGGGAGCCCGCTTCAGCTTCTAACCCTTTCCGGAGGCGCTTTACCCCGGCGCCTCCGTTTGTGTAAGGCGGTAACCTGCCAACGAGTTCCCCACACCCCGGGAAGCTCTCTCGTTGGCAGGTTTTCACAGACACTCTTCGAGTGCTCATGAGGTTAGAGAGGCCTTATGAAGACGTTGCGCCTTTGCTTTGCTCTGGCAACCATTCTGCTGCTGCGCTCTACCTCTCTTGAATCTTCGCCGCGCGAGGACTCGCCCGCCGCAGCACAAGAGATCACCGTGGACGCCAACGCCGCCGCGCATCCGTTCCCGCATTTCTGGGAAAAAATGTTTGGCTCGGGGCGCGCCATCCTGAGCCTTCGCGACAGCTACCGCAACGACCTGCGCGAAACCAAGCGCATCACCGGCTTCGAATATGTGCGCTTTCACGCGATTTTTCACGATGAAGCCGGGCTCTACGACGAGGACAAAAACGGCAATCCCGTCTACAACTACTCTTACATCGACCAGATATACGACGGACTGTTACAAGAACACGCGCGTCCATTCATCGAGTTGAGCTTCATGCCCAAGAAACTCTCCTCGGACCCGAACGCGCTGCATGCCTTCTGGTACAAACAAAACGTCGCCCCGCCTAAAGACTGGGGCAAATGGGAGCAGCTCATCGAGAATTTCACGCGCCATCTCGTCGAGCGCTACGGCGTCGACGAAGTCGCGAAGTGGTATTTCGAAGTCTGGAACGAGCCCAACATTGATTTCTGGGCCGGCGATCCGAAAGAAGCGACTTACTACGAGCTCTATGACGGCGCCGCCCGCGCCGTCAAACGCGTGAGCCCGCGTCTCCGCGTCGGCGGCCCGGCTACCGCGCAGGCCGCCTGGGTGGACCGCTTCCTGGCGCACTGCAAAGAGAAAAAAATTCCGGTGGACTTCGCCTCCACGCACGTCTACGGCAACGACAAGGCCGAAGATGTCTTCGGCACGCACGACAATATTCCACGAACGCAGATGGTCTGCCGCGCGGTCAAGAAAGTTCACGAGCAGATCGCCGCTTCTCCCTACCCGAACGCGCCGCTTATCTGGAGCGAGTTCAACGCCAGCTACATGAACGAGCCCGTCGTGACGGACACCGCCTTTATGGGACCATGGATGGCCGACACCATTCGCCAGTGCGATGGCCTAACCGAAATGATGAGCTACTGGACGTTCTCGGATGTCTTTGAAGAACAGGGCGTAGTGAAGGCCCCGTTTTACGGCGGGTTCGGCTTGCTCGCGGAGCGCAGTATCCCCAAAGCTGCTTTCAACGACTTTGCGCTTCTGCACCAGCTTGGCGACACGCGGCTAGACGCCAACTCCGACAGCGTGCTCGTGACGCGCCGCAAAGATGGCACGCTTGTCATCGCGGCTTGGAATCTATTCCTGCCGGAGGAAGCGGGCTCGCCAAGGACTGTCACATTTCATTTCAAGGGTCTGGGAAGCGGCAGCTCTGCTCGCATAACCGTTGTGGACGGAGAGCATGGCTCGCCGCTGCCTGCCTGGGACAAAATGGGCCGCCCGGCCTCTCCCACGCTGGCGCAAATCGATGCGCTCCGTAAGGCGGCCTCCCTGCCTTCTGCAAGACAAGAAAACCTGAAGAGCGGATCCTTGGCGCTAACTCTGCAGCCGCATGCCCTTGCCTTGATTGAAATAGGCAAGTAGCTTCGCGCGTTCCTACCCCGGCTGAAATCCGGCCAGTTTCATTCCACTCTGCGCCGCCGGATCTTTCATGAATGTGTTCCACACAAACTGCGTGCGCTGATTTTCCGACATCAATACGGAAATTCCCAAATCGATTCCGATTACATCCGGGTCGTACCAGCCGGTCAGAGGATTGAAGGCGTCAACATAGCTATAGCGCTGCCACGCTTGCGGGTAATGGCCGCGGATCCATCGCAGCACGCGAATAGTGTCCGCAAAATCGAACGGCAGCGAACCCGCCGTTGCGCAGGGCACGATGCTGCCATCGACGGGTCCAATCGACGTTCCCTGTGCTGATGGACCTCCCCACGCAACGTAGCCGTTCTTGGAGTCCGAGGCGGTTATTCCCCAAAGATCCGCGCTGTAATCCGAAAATTGTCCGGCAAGGGAAAGGCAGAACAACCGGTGCGCCTGCGTTGCCGTGATCGAATTCTGAAAATAGTTCGCGAAGGCGTCCTTCTTGCCCCGGAAATCGAACCATGCATGTGAATACTGATGCACGAACAGCGGGTCCGAACCGGAGATGTAGGACAGCCCTTGGTATTGGATCATCGGCCGCGACCATGCTGACCAACTGGACGCCGGAATTGGAAATGTCGGCGAGGCCATCGCCAGCAGGTACAGCATCATGAGCTCGCAATACGCGTTCCACCTCGCTGCGAGAAAGCCCTTCTCAGGTGTCCAGCCCATGGAAAGGGTGGTGCCGCCATTCAACATCCAAGCGAAATTCACATTTTTGTAAATCTGCGTGGCTAGGCTGGGAATTTGTGGGTCTTGCGAAAAATGCTGCCTGCACATCAGTACACCGCAGAGCAAGATCGCGGTGTCAATGGACGAAACCTCGGAATTGAAGGCCCGCGCACCCGTCGTCATGTCCACGAAGTGATAGAGGAACCCATTCATCCCATGCGGCTGCAATCGGTTCAACACAAAATTGAGCGTCGTTTGCACGCGAGCCGCGATGGCTGCACTCGGTTGGTAGCCACGTTGATCGCCAATGCAGAGCGCCGTCAATCCGAATCCGGTTGCCGCTATACTCGATACCTTTCGTGTGTCGTTTCCCGCGGCGAAAGCGCGGTCCTTCACCTGCCCAGTCGTTGGGTCCGCCTGCTCCCAGAAGAAAAGAAACCCGGCCTTCTCGATTTCCTCGAGCAATTGGTCGTCAGTCCCTGAGTAGCTATCTCCCGGCGATGGCGATGAAGTCCCGCTACCGCAACCGAATGGAAAAAACGCCATGCTCGGCAATGAAGAAATGACCGCCATTCTGCCGAGCTGTGCAAGAAGTTGGCGCCTAGTGAAATCGTTCCTCAACGTACTGTTTCTCCGGTTCCTTGCGGAAGAATTCACCCCTTACTTGGATGCCTAGCGAGGGCGGGCAGTGTCCTGGCTGAATCCGTCACGCTTACCCTGCTCGGGGAGATGCTAGATTCTTCCGGTAACTCGCCTCTTATCCTACCGAACGCGATGAACTTTGAAAACACCGATTCGTGTGCCGCATGCCCAAGTAAAGCGATTTACTTATGGCTTTCGACGAGTAAGAATCGTGGCGGTATTCGGGCAGAATTGTTCCTTTCGGCTCGCGACACGTATTTGTGCAAAACCTACTGCAAATCTCCAACGTACGCAGCCCCAGTTGGTTGGATGACGCACGGCAACCGCTCTGTTTGCCAGGGTGCAACAAATGGGAGAGTTCGGGTGAGAACGCCTTCCCGCGCAAATTATGGAAAAGACAAGGGAAGTGGCGCGCCCGGAGAGACTCGAACTCCCGACCCTCTGGTTCGAAGCCAGGCTCCCATACCCTGCTCTCTGGTTAATCTTCCTTAATAACTCTTGACCGTTCTATACGTTATGGTAGTCTCGCGTCGTGAGTTTTACCACCGAGATTAACGAAAATTACCCGATTTTACCGCCAAAGGTAAAACCGGGGTAAGGCGGTGCACATGGCCAAAGTCAATCTCACCAAGAAATACATCGACAAGATGCCCACGCCGGAAAAGAAGCGCGTGATCGTCTACGATTCGCAGGTCCGCGCGCTCGGCGTGATGGTCACACCAACCGGGAACAGATCGTATTTCTGGTTTAAGAAGGTTGCCGGATATCCCGTGTGGAAAACGATCGCC
>WNFA01004083.1_pt1 | contig 12170 bp, 8 predicted proteins | sample 5400481 | NCBI WGS metagenome assembly WNFA01 (sample SAMN13153340, study PRJNA577476) | soil metagenome | isolation source: 120 cm saprolite under Douglas fir tree site 2 hole 1 replicate 2 | place: USA:California | collected 2015-04-18
GCGAAAGGGCAAGGTCCCGGTGGCCATCTCGTATAGCACGGCGCCGAAGGAAAACAGATCGCTGCGCGCGTCGAGCTCCTTCCCCTTGGCTTGCTCGGGCGACATGTAAGCCACGGTCCCCAGCGTCGAACCAGGACTGGTCAGATGCTCTTCGCTCATGGCGGTGACTTGCGAAAGAACTCCCGCGCCGGCGGCATCCGCGGTCCCGCTGGTGCCAGTGACTTTGGCTAGGCCAAAATCCAGCACCTTGGCATGACCACGATCGGTGACAAAAATATTCCCGGGCTTGACGTCGCGATGAATGATGCCCTTGGCGTGTGCCGCGTCCAGCGCGTCGGCGATTTCGATGGAGAGCGCCAGCAGCGTGTCCAGTTCCACCGGACGCCCGGCGATCAGGTACTTCAGGGTCACGCCCTCCAGATATTCCATGGCGATGAACGCCTGGCCGTTTTCCTCGCCAATGTCGTAAATGGTGCAGATGTTGGGATGGTTCAGCGCGGAGGCGGCCTGCGCCTCCCGCTGGAAACGGCTGAGCGCCTGGGCATTTTTGGCGACGTCATCAGGGAGGAATTTAAGCGCAACAAAACGGTGCAGCCGGGTGTCTTCGGCTTTGTAAACCACACCCATCCCGCCGCCGCCCAGCTTCGAGACAATCTTGTAGTGCGAGATGGTCTGCCCGATCATGAGTTGGAGCAAGCCATGTTAGGTGCGGTGAGGTGGCAAGTCAATGTTCGTTAAATGTGAGTTAAGGGAGTGTTTGGCGACCGCAAGCTTGTGCCCCTGGGCCTGGGAGCAGAAGTGCTCAGATGGTGTCCTGCGGTGACGCCGGCACTACTGGGGTAGCTGCCAGTCTAACGCGTAGATTTCGTAAGTGCTGATGTCCCGCAGAGCCAGCGGAGAATCATCGGGAGCCAAGCCGGTCCAATCTCCGAAGCTTCCCGAGGTTGGGCGCTTCACATCCTTTAGGCTGGCCACGCGTTCCAGCTTGTGATCTTTGATTTGCACGCGGTAGAACCCCGGCTCACCCTCCGCACTGGAGCTGAAATACACATACTTTCCATCATGCGACCATGCTGGGTAGTCCGCCGTGTTTTGGGTTAGCTCTGTCCACTTCTGGGCTTTCATGTCAAAAAGCATGAGATGGCCCTTAGTAGAAAGAGCAGCGATGTATTTGTCATCCGGCGAAAGTCTGGAAAACCAATTGCCTTCAGAACCAGGCAAGGTCGTGAGCTGGTTGGTCTTCAAGTTCAGCTGATAGATGGCTCTCGGCATGTCAGTAGACCCGTTGCTAAAAAACAACGAATCACCATCCCGCGACCAGTTGGGAATGATCTCCGCGCGATCGCTCTTTGTCACTTCTTTGGGTGCTCCACCATCGGCCGACACTATATAGATGTGCTTGGGTTTGCCAGGTACGGAAGCAGCAAATGCAATCTGCTTTCCATCGGGTGACCATGTGGGCTGTACGAGGTCCATAGGGGGAGAAGTGAGCTGAAGCCGCTCCGTTCCGTCCACTTTGCTGCGCCACAACGTATCGTCTGGATAACTTAGGTAGGCGACCCACTGTCCATCTTTCGAAAAACTTAAGTGAATCGCCGATAGACCTGAAAGGTAAGGCAAGAACTGCCGAGACTTGTCATCGTACCGCACCAGTTCGCCAAGGGGAGCTCCTTGAATCGCAAAAAGCTTCTTTCCGTCCCGGCTCGGCACCGGGCTGACCATCGGGCTTTGGCCCGTTGTCAACTCTATTGGTTCTGGGTTGTGCTTGCTTAGAAATCCACGCTTTTCCCGAACGGCCCAAAGGTTCTGTTTGCGGTCGGACTGAAAGACAAAGTAATTCCCGTCCGGACTCCAGTTGCCGCAGCACTCTGCTGGCGGACTGCTCCAGCCGGGCAGCAAGGGGTGCAAGCCGGTCCCGTCACTGGCCACTTCCCACAGTGCCTGCGCATCCGTTTTCAAATCCTCTACTGTAAAGCGCAATGCCTTTCCGTCAGGCGACCATCGGGTCCAATAGGCAGGGCCTGCCAGAGTCAGGAGCCGGCGGGACTCGCTGCCGTCGGGCTTTGCCAGGTACAGCTCATTACCGTGCGCATAGACGATTTGTTGTCCGTCCGGCGACCAGGTGGCATCATGGGCGAGAATGTCTCCCACGCGCCTTGGCAAGCCGGCGGGCAATGGCAAAATATAAAGAGGCACGTCCCGTGGAAAATCGAACTGCCCAATTAACAGCTCCGACCCATTCGGAGAGATGTCGGCCAGTTGAATGTCGTCGAAGTGCGAGGCAACGGGCGCGGTTTCTCCACCCGATGCGGAGACCTCCGCAATCGTCCAGCCCGTCTTTCTCGGCATGGTGAAGTACAGGCGCGTACCATCCGTGACCAAAGGAGGGAACTTCCGCTCCCTATCATGGGTCAGAGGCGTGTACCCGACCACTTTCGGCGCGGGCACTGGCGCTCGAAACCAGAACGCGAGCGCCACAATCGCCAAGGTGGCGAGCACCCCCAGCAGAGCGAGCCAGGGCAGGTGCAGCCACTCGTGCCACGCCTCCGATGCCGCAGTCTTCGGCACTGTGATAGATGGGTGTGATGTGGTTTGTTGCCGCAGTCGCTTCAGGTCGGCACGCATTTCCGAAGCATGCTGGTAACGCAGGTCCCGGTCTTTCTCCAGAGCCTTGTTGATGATGTCGTCCAGCTTTGGCGGAACGTCGGGGTTCAGGCGGATTGCGGGAACCGGATCACGATCCAGAATTTCGCGAAAGATCATACCCGAGCTCTCCCCGCGAAAGGGCATGGCGCCGGTTGCCATTTCGTAGAGGACTGCCCCGTATGAAAAAAGATCGGTGCGAGCGTCCAACTCCTTGGCTCGTACCTGTTCCGGAGACATATAAGCGACCGTCCCCAGAGCTGTTCCCGGACTCGTCAAGTTCTTCGGGGTCGCTGTAACCGTGACCGCGCTCACAGTTCCAGCCGCTTCCGCTGCTGGGCCGCTCGCTGGCGTCACCTTGGCCAGCCCGAAGTCCAGAATCTTGGCGTGCCCGCGCTGGGTTACGAAAATATTTGCCGGTTTAATGTCGCGGTGGACGATGCCTTTGGCGTGCGCAGCCTCGAGGGCATCCGCAATGTCGATGCCGAGTGACAAGAGGGTCTCGACCTCCAGCGGCCTTCCCGCAATACGGTGATTCAGCGTCATTCCATCGAGGAACTCCATCACGATAAAGGTGCGGCCTTCGTGCTCGCCGAAGTCGTAGACGGTGCAAATGCCAGGGTGGTTGAGGGAAGAGGCCGCGCGGGCTTCACGGCGGAAACGTTCCAGAGCTTGCGGGTCCCTCGCCAGCTCGTCAGGGAGGAACTTCAGGGCGACGGGGCGCTCTAAATTAGTATCTTCGGCCCGGTACACGACACCCATCCCGCCCCCGCCGAGCTTTTCAACCACTCGGTAGTGCGAGATGGTCTGGCCGATCATTGTTTGGCGATCATTGTTTGGCGTTCACGGTTTGGCGTTCACGTTTGGCGTTTACGGTTTGGCCGATCGCGGATGGCGCGCGAACTATATCTGTGAAGACCGCGAGGCTGTCATGTTAGGTGGGGCGATGTAGCAAGTCAACGCGAAGCGGGGGTAGTGTATGGCGACGGCAAAAATGCTACACGTTACCATTTAACAACAGGAGTGGGATGGCGGGCGTGCTAGGCCCGGATGGGTTTACCACCGAAAAATGCCATTGGGTACTGGGGCGGCTGCAGTTATCCTTGTTGCAGGTTCTGTGCGAGTTGCTGCTTAGGCTGCAGCTGTAGTTGTTAATTCGCGCTCAGCGAGGAACAGATGAAAACGCACATTGTAGTTCTGACGATCGTGTTTGCCAACCTGATACTCTGCGTCCGGACGTACACACAGGAGGCGGTGAGCGGACCATCACAGAAAGACGCCCTAGCATTGATCCGCGTTCTCAACACTTCAGAGGCAAGTGTTTTTGCGGCGAAGCGCCAATACGCGCCGTTAGAAGCATTGTTGTCAAGGGGAGCCTTCCTTGGCCATCAGAGTGCACCGACAGCTACGGATAGTGTCACCGCCAGTTTGAAGGAGAATTACAGGCTCTCTGTGGTTGCTTCAGCCGATGGTCAACACTACGCCATTCAATTGGTGCCTACGGCTGGTTGTGCTGTTGCCTTCTTTAGCAGCGAGACCGCCGTGATCTACACAGCGAGCGCACTCGGCTGCCCACAGATCGGTGCTGTCTCCGATCGATAGTATCGTGCGACCATAGTAGACAAGTGAAGAGGCGTTTTCAAAGATAAGGATGAAGGATGAAGGACCCGCGCCCGCACCACCTGCCCCCGCCCCGCCCGCACACCCCGCGCCCGCTCCCCTTTAGCGTAAGAACCACCCCCGCCAAGCCCAGCGCGGTAGGGTGTAGCACTTTTGCCGTTGCCATACACTACCCCCGTTAACGCGAAGCGGGTACTATGCGTTGAGGGGATTTTGCTACACCCCGTACCGCACGCGCTTCGAGACCGGCCGGGCTCGAGGAAAGGGTTGTGACTGTAGTCGCCTGTCTGTTTACAACAGTTGGCAACTTGGCAGGACTATCTGTGCCGTTTTCCAGCTACTGCAACTTCGAGTACTCCGCCTTGGCCTCCATCAGGATGGGGATGTCGGGGTCGGCGTCTTTCCATAAGGCGAAAAAGTCCTGGTAGGCGGTTTTGGCCTTCGCGCCGTTGCCCGATAGAGCGTAGGCCCGAGCTAGCCCGAGATGAGCCAGCGCGCCCAGCGGGAAGTTGATGGTCACGCCTGGATGGTCCAGAAATTTTTGGAATTCTGCGGCTGCTCCGGCGCCGTTGTGCGCCGTCAACTGAGCCTCACCACGCACATACACGGGATACATCGTCCCCAACTGAAACTGCGGTGGCTGTGCTAGCTCATAAGGGGCCGCAGCTTCCAGAAGCATCAGGGCCTTGGCGGGATCGTTACTGTCGAGCTCGAGTGCGGCCCGAATGGTAGGCAGCCAGTAGACCTTCAACAAGGTTTGAGATCCGTAGGTCTTCTCGACTTCCTCCAACAGTGACCGAGCGCGACCGGCATCTCTTGCCCGGGCCAGCGCCAGAGCCGAAAGAAGTTTCACGTCCCGGCCCGGCGAGAGCGCGAGGGCCGCGGCCACACCCTGCCGGGTGGCCTCGCTGTTACCAAATTCTGCTTCTCTTAGCGCCGCGCTCACCTGCCACAAGCCTGCAGTTTCCTTCGAATCGAAACGGACCGCCGCATCCACAGCCCGCCGGGAAAGGTCCCGCGCCTTCTTCAACTCTCCCTGATAGGCCTTGGTATCCGATTCAAACGAAAGCAGCAGATCCTCGCTTCCCGGTTTGCCGGCGGCCCAGGCAACCTGGCGTTCCATCCCCGCCGCATCCCGCGTCATGAATGCGACCAAATACATTGCCAGGTGCAGGAAGTCACCTTCGAACTTGTTATCCTCCGCTTCCTTGATCACCTTCCGGGCGTCGTCCAACCGATTGAGGGCAAGGTCGGTACCCGCGAGATTGAAATAACCGACTGCGCTTGCTTCCAGAGCCTGGGCGTGCTGGGTTTGTGACAGGGCCTTGTCGTACTGCCCAAGTTCGCTATAAATGTAGCCCAAGTTGCCGGGCGGCACTGAGTCCGCCGGATAGCTCTTGGCCCACAATTCATACACTTGGCTGGCCTGCTCGGTCTCGCCGGTTACGGTGTCGTAGTACAAAGCGGAGATGCGATATTTTTCCCGCTCGCTCACGCGCCCGCGCAGTTCATATGCTTTTTTGATGTTCTCAGCCCCCAGATTGGCCTGTCCAAGGTTGGAGAATGTGACACCCAAACTGGCATAGGCCACGGCGAAGTTGGGATCCAGTTCGATGGCACGCTTGTAGAACGGAATGGCTTCGGCGTTTCCCTTGGTGCGGAAGGTGGTGATCCCCATGCTGAAAGCCTTCAAAGCTTCCAGCGAAGGTGTGGTGGCTTCCACCGGAACATCAAACTTCTGGACCGTAGCCAGCGATTCGCCAAGTTTGGCCCGCAGACTGGACGCTGCGGCGCCCAACGCCTTCAGCACCTCCTGCTTGGTTGCGGCCTGCTCCTGTTCCTGGGCCAGGGTATCGCCGTTGCTGCATCCGATTGCGTCCACGCCCAGAACATACTGGCCGCCCAGGTTGGAAATCGATCCCACCAGAAACGCTTTGCTGCCGGTGCGGATGCAAAGCTCCCGCGCCATCTCACGCGTGATTCGCTCCGTCACCGGCCGACCCATCAGGCGCAGCGTCTCCTCTACCCTGCGGTCGGAGAGAATGTTGAGAAAGGGAGATTGTCCAAGCTGCACCGCCAGCGCTTGCTTCAGAGCGTCGTCAAACACTGGATCTCCGGTCTTGTTGTCGAAGTCTGCCAAGACGATGCTGTCCTTTTGGGTCAGGGGGGTGGCAGGTCGTGACCGGAAGTAAAGGCTCCCGCCAACCAACGCGGCGACCGCCAGGACGACCGCTGGAACCAGAATCTTCCAGTGCTTGCCCTCACCCGCTGCGGGAACTTCAGCAGCTTTTAATGCTCCCGAGGATGGCGATGGAGCAGTGGCAGGCGTCGAACCCGATGCCGGGACCGTAGGTTGCGCGATCGGGGGCGAACTCGTTGCCTGCGCCAACGGCATCGTGCCTGAACTGGCTGCGCCCGGTCTGCCCGATTCTGTTTCCCGCTTCAGGCGCTTCAGATCCGCCCGGATGTCCGAAGCGTGCTGGTAACGCAAATCGCGGTCTCTCTCCAGCGCCTTGCTGACAATCCGTTCAAATTCGGGGGGCAGGTCGGGATTCAGCCGTACGGGAGCGATGGGAGCACGGTTCAGGATGGCATCGAAAATAGCCGCGGTACTGTCGCCCCGGAAGGGCGGCTGGCCGGTGCCCATCTCGTACAGGACTGACCCGAAGGAGAACAAATCGGTACGAGAGTCCAACTCTTTTGCGCGCGCCTGTTCCGGTGACATGTAAGCAACGGTCCCAATGGCCGCGCCCGGACTGGTGAGGTTGTCGCCGGCTGTGCCCGAGTTTGTGTTTTGTGCCGCCATCTGGCTGGGGGAACTTTTGGGCGCCGTAACTTTCGCCAGCCCGAAGTCGAGGACCTTGGCGTGTCCGCGTTTGGTCACGAATATGTTCGCAGGCTTGATGTCGCGGTGGACGATCCCCTCGGCGTGGGCGGCGTCCAGCGCATCGGCTATTTCAATGGCAAGAGAGAGCAGATTGTCATTATCCAGCGCGCGACCGGTAATCATGTGCTTCAGCGTCACGCCATCCATGAATTCCATGGCGATGAACGACTGGCCTTCGTACTTCCCAATCTCGTAGACGGTGCAAATATTAGGATGGTTGAGCGCGGAAGCAGCACGAGCTTCGCGGCGAAAGCGTTCGAGCGTTTGTGGGTCTTTGGCTACATCCTCGGGAAGGAACTTCAACGCGACAAAGCGTCCAAGCTCGGTGTCCTCGGCTTTGTACACGACGCCCATCCCTCCACCACCGAGCTTCTCGACAACGCGGTAATGCGAGATGGTCTGCCCGATCATAGTGTCAGCCGATCACGGATGGCGCGCGAATTATACATCTACGAAGAACGCAAGGCTGTCATGTTAGGTGGGGCGATGTAGCAAGTCAATGTGAACCGGGGGTAGTGTATGGCGACGGCAAAAGTGCTAACACCCCGTATTTTGTCGCAGGGAATCGGAAGTGCTTGGAGCCCGAGCGGGGCCCGAGGTGTGCCGGGCTCCCGGTCGTGAGTGTAATCGCCTGACGGAAGTATGCACTTTACGCAACCCTGACGCGAATTGAAAGGATGCATGAGCTATTCAAATCGCTCTATCTCAAAACATCCCGAAAACCTTCCGAGCAATTCGGACGCAGGCAGGCGGAAACTGCACGAAGTACAGGCTTAGTGCTATTGCAATGGCCAATATGATTCCCAACATTGTTAGCCCTTGGCGGGTGGTGAATTCCGATTGCGCCTTCGGGGGAACAGTTTTCCTCATTTGGCCAGCCTTCCGTCGCCTGATTGCGCGATTACTCCTGCCTGAGAATTACTCCTTGGAGGGTCTCTTGAGGAGGGAGCTGACGTTCACCCCAACGCCGAAGGAAAGCGTATTGAGGACGTTATACACACTGCGGCTGTATCCTGCGCTCAAATCGAGCGAGCGCGTCAGATTGTAGTCGATTCCGAGGTTGATCCCATCATCTCTCGTAAGGCTTACAGCCCCTTTCGTCGGGCCTGATGAACTCTTGGTCCCACGGAGAAAGATTTGCTGCGGCCCCCATGGAAGTATGTAGTAGCCGGAAGCAGTGACACTGAATTTGTCACCCAGATCGAGTTCGGAGCCTCCCTCAAAGTGCGCGACATCGCCGTAGGAGATATAAGGTCGGTGCAGGAACCGTGTGTCGGGAATCGAGTTGGCAAGGCCGACATTGACAAACGGCGTGAACAGATCAAATTCGTGGGCAAAATGATTGCTCCAGTCCACCGTCACGTGGCCAGTGCTCAATCCTTTCGCGGTGCTTGCCGTTGGGGTGGCTCCGTTCAGGCTCGTGCTGAAGTCAAGAGCAGACCCTTTCGCGATATACGTGAGACCCAAATACGGATTTCCCATACCACTCGCGGAGGTCGCGCCCGTCTTCGAAGTAGATGGCTGGAAGAAGAAATACGGTACGCCCATGTCCATGGCAAAGTGTTTGCCAAACGCGTAACCAACGGTCGAGTTTAAGTCCGTGATAAACCCATCGGTGTTGCCGCTTCCTTCATAGGTCTCTGACCACGTGAATCCATTCTGCTCCGCGCCTTTGGTGGCCTGTGGCCGAGCCTGAGCCACGGCGGATACCGCCAGCAAGGCTGGCAAAAGGACAACCAACGACAGACACCGAGATCGAGACTTCATGCGTTTCCTCCTGACCTGCTTCTCATTTCAGGATTTCCAGTCCGCCGAATACCACGCGGCCCGCGCGGAGTCTTTCCTTCTCACCCCGGTCCAGTCTGGGAAGCATCTAGTCTCTTGTGAGCGAGATAACGCAGCAAGTTACCGTGGTGTGATGTACCACTCGTCGGATCATATAAAGCTGTAGTCATCGGCAATCAGCTAAATCTCCCAGTGCACACCTATCTCTACGGACGCAGGATGTACGAGACAATGGTGTACTGGGAGACCGCGCACACGGTTCGTGATCAACCACAGTTCGTGCTCGACTTCGCCAGGCAGTGGCAGGCGGCGGAGAAGGTCGTCTACTCCAGGATCCTCGCCGAGCCGCGCAGCGCGCGGACGAGGATCGAGCGTGAATTCGATCCCGACGCGGTGCGACGGCTCAAGGCCGACGCTAAGCACGACATCACCGTTGAAGGTCCTGAACTCGCCGCGCAAGCGATAAGGGCGGGTCTTGTCGACGAATTCCAAATGATTGTCTGCCTCGTGGTCGTCGGCAGCGGAAAACGCTTCTTCCCGGATGGTGTGCGGCTGGACCTTGAGCTAGTCGAGGAGCGACGCTTCCGCGAAGGGGTGGTCCTTCTGCGGTATGCAGTCCGCGGCTGATCGACGTGAAGGAGTGGAACGTCACACCTCAGGCATGGGTTGGCGGTAAATCGTGATATTACGCTTATTGACCCAGGGTCAATGAGTGTAATCGCCTGTGGGTGTTGAAAAAGGCCGTGATCGGAATGTACAGTTGGCTGCGATTATCGCTTCCATCGAGTTTTTCCTCTCACCTCAGCTAAGTGGCAGCTTCCATAGTAGGTGTTGTCGGTTGGCTGAGGAACCGCACTAGCCGCTTGATGTTCTGGGCTGCGGCTGCCAGGAAGAACTGCTCCCGCACGAACTTCAGTCTGCGCAGGCGCAAGCGACGCAATCCGATCTGATTCTTGAGTTCCGCGAACAGGGCTTCCACCTTTTTTCTTTCCCGCTGGGCCTTGGCGAACTCTGGTGTGTTGACCAACTCGCGAGCGCGTTGGCGAGCCGTCTCATCGATATGAATGGCGAGATACTTATATCGGCCACTGGTGCATTGCGCCTTTTGCGAACACGCCCCACAACGTTTGCCGCTGCCGATATAGGCGTGAGCGCGGTTGCGAACATTCAGGCCGACATAGTTGAGCCGTTCCCCCGCAGGACAGCGATAGCTATTGCTTTCGGGTTGATACGTGAAGCGCTCGGGACCGTAGAACGGGCTGTTCTTTCTGTGAATACTGTCGCGGGTTCGCATATAGGGCGTGATGCTCCGATCCGCCAACCATTGCAAGAACTCCCCGTTCCCATAGGTCGTGTCGGCCGCTACCGATTCTGGCTCTCGTCCTTGCCATTGCGTGAAGCGAGTGAGCATGTCTTGCGCGGCCACCGTTTCCTGACTCATCCGTGCTGCCGTCGCTTGTACCCCCACGATTACGCAACTGTGGTTGTCGACCAGATAGTTGTCGTAGTACCCCAGTCGGGCCGGAGTCCCACCCTTGGTGGCGTAGGTCGCATCGGGATCCGTGGTCGATACCTGGCCCTGCTGATGCGAGTGCTCTTCGGCGGGATTCTGCTGCTCCAGTTCCGCCAAGTACTGGCGCACGGTTTGGTTCACTTGCGCCGCTTCCGCTAACTGCTCGCGCGGAATGCGGCTCTCTTTCGCCGCATTCGCCTCTACGAAACTGCCATCGACCGACAGGTGTTTGCCCTGAACCAATCCCACTTCCACACATTGGAGCACGATCTGCTCGAATAGTTCCTCGAACAGCTTCGATTCCTGAAACCGTCCGTGCCGGTTTTTCGAGAACGTGGAGTGATGCGGGATCTCCTGATCGAAGCCCAGACCGGTGAACCAGCGCCATGCCAGGTGCATGCGCAGTTCCTCCACCAGCTTCCGCTCGCTGGTGATGCCGTACACATAGCCGATCAGAAGTATGCGCAACAGAAGCTCGGGGTCAATCGAGGGGCGCCCGCTCTCGCTGTAGCTGCTTCTCAATCGCTCGCGCACAAACTCAAAACTGATGTGCTTTTCGATCAGCCGCAACAGGTGGGTTTCAGGAACCTGATCTTCCATGCGGAAGTAGTAGAACAGCGCTTCGGAGCGGTCGTGTTGCCCCATCATGATCAGCAGACCTCCGACGATGAGAATCAAACAGAGCATGGGCAGGATCACTTTCTTCTAGCATGCTTCTGCTGAATTCCAGCTGCCAATCTCAGTGACTTTTTCAACACCCACGCCTGTTTGCGACAGAAACGTTGAACTAGGCGCATAATGCTGTGCGAACTTTCACGGTATTGGTGTCGAATCGCTCTGTTTCGTTGTACTGCTCGTATGCTGTCTGTTCGCGTTCCTTGCATGGCTTGTGGGCATGGTACGGCCAAAGGGGTTCGGCGCATGGCCAGCAGCGCTTTCGATCGGTCTGCTCCTTATCGCACTGCTTTGCTCGGGGATTATTGGATTTTTTGAGTTCGTTCGTTAAAAGGCTGCTTCAAGCCCCAGCCACTCCTCCGGGAGGGCAATGAGTGTAATCGCCTGTTTTCAACAGTAATCTTGTCCGGTTCGATCCGACTGACCTACCATCAAGGCAGAAGTTCCATCGCCCAGGCAAGAACCGCACGACAAACAGAGTCGAGAGGGTTCGTGAACCGATGAGCTTGAAAGTTACAGTATCGCTGTTGCTATGCCAGTTCTGCCTGCTCATAGTTCTTGGCTGCGAAATCGCAACTTCGGCCAAGCTGGGAAGTGGACCCTCGTTCTCGCTTGATGGAAGTGGGCATCTCGCGTCGTTTACCGTCTATGCTCCTCAACAAGGTCGTAAGATTGCGACTCCGAATGACACGAAGTCAGAAATATGGAGTATCCGCCGTGGGAGTAGCAGAGGTGAAATGGTGGCTGGCATGAACTTGCTGTACGGCAGAGTACCTAACGGCTACGTACAGACAGTGCCCAGTAAGGGTGTTGCACCCGCTCTGCCCCCAGGCCTTGTGTACCACTTCTTCGCCGAAACCACGGGCGCGCCTGGGGCAGAAGGCTTCTTTTATATGGACAAAACCACCCCGATCCCGGTAAACGTACCCGGCCTATGTGCGAGCGCGTTTGTCGGCGATGTGAAGTCTGTTAAGTGCGAAACCGGTGAGCCATACGTCGAACCAAAGGATCTGGAAAAGTTCGTCCAGGAAAACCGTGTTCAAAAGT
>WNFA01004628.1_pt1 | contig 12169 bp, 9 predicted proteins | sample 5400481 | NCBI WGS metagenome assembly WNFA01 (sample SAMN13153340, study PRJNA577476) | soil metagenome | isolation source: 120 cm saprolite under Douglas fir tree site 2 hole 1 replicate 2 | place: USA:California | collected 2015-04-18
ACGTTCGATCGGCATCAGTGGGCCGCGTTCATCTGAGCAATGCCCATCCATTCACCTATCAAAACTGGTCCTTCGCCCACAACGGCACGCTGACCAATTTCTCTTCCCATCAGCAGCGGCTCGAGTCGGCGATTGATTCCGAATTCCTACCGCTGCTTCGCAGCGAGACCGACTCCGAACGGTGTTTTTTGCTGTTTCTCACCGAGCTCAAGCAACGCTCGCGCCTCCGCGCGCCGCCGGTGGCGGATGTCGCTCGCGCACTGGCGCGCATTACCGAGCTCGTCGCGCGAATCACCGACGAGCCAGGGGGAAAACCCTCTTCGATGAATTTTCTGGTCACTGACGGGACGCTGATGGCGGCCACGCGCCGACGCAAGACGCTATTCTTCTCAGCGCGCGCAGTGGAAGGCTCGCCGGCTCCATCGGACTCGATCGAAACACGCCTTGAACAAGTGGTGATTGCCAGCGAGGAACTGAGCGGCGAGCCCCATTGGCATCCGGTTCCGGAGGATGCGGTCATCGCCGTAGATGGAGAGCTGGTTCTTCGGCTTTGGCACCGCTCGGAGCTGACTCAGTGACCACCACGTCGACCTTCTCGCGCCGGGCCACGACGATCTCGCGCAAGAGGATCTGCAATGTCGCCGCAACTGGTACTGCGATCACCGCTCCGCCAAGGCCCGCGAAGTCCACGAAAAACAGGGTCGAAAGCAGCGTCACCAGCGGGTTGACGTTGATCGTTCGGCGGTAGACCATCGGCGCCAGAATCTGTCCTTCGAACTGGCCGTAGAGGATGTAGTACAGCGCGGTGCCGACCCCGTTACAGCGCGGTGCCGACCCCGTGCCAAAAGCTGCCAGTCACCCAGGACAAGGTGGAGACCACGACCGCCGAGATTGCCGTCCCGACGTAAGGAATCAAGCTCGCCAGTCCGCTCATGATGCCGAGCGGCAGAAAGAACGGGACCTTGGTAATCGCAAGAAACGAAGTCGTGACGCACCCGTTCACTACGCAGATCAGCAGCAGTCCGCCCAGGTAACCACCCATCGATCGATACAGCTCCTGCAAGACACGCTGGTAGCGAGCGCGGGGAATTGGCGACACTTGTTCGAGTACCCCTGCGACAAGACGGCCGCCGAAAATGAGCATGAAAATGATCAGGAAGAAAACGGTGACCGTTGCCGCGACCACCGTCACCACTCCACCGATTGCCTTCAGGGTGGACTCGGCCGCGCTCTGGAGGCTTCCCAATTTGGGTTGCGACAGGCCCAGGAGCTGCTCGTCCAATTGAAAACGTGAGTTCAGGGTGCTGTAGAGGTCGGTCTGTCGAAGTTTCTCGAGAATCTTCGGCGCCTGCTCGACCAACGCCTTCCCCTGGCTGACCGCGGTCGGAATGAGCAAGAGCCCGATGCCCGCGAAAATCAGAATGACGGCGAACATCACGAATGCAACAGCGAGGCTGCGCCGGACTTTGTGCTTCTGAAGAGCATCCACCACGTGGTTAAGCGCGACGGACAGGAGGGCCGCCGTGAGGGTCAAAATGACGGCCACGCGGGTTTGAAAGATGAAGAACACCGCGGCGACGAAAAACAAAACCGTCAGGCAGATGGTTAGAACCGTGCTGACCGTTACCTGGGACTTGGAGGAATTCGATGCGTCGTTCACGTTCACTCCATGGTGATAGCCTGATCCATCGCTGAACGAAACCATTCGCCCTGAAGTTCAATCCGGAAGGCTGATGCCCGCCTCCCTGAGAACCCGAAGGGCATTTCCGCTTTCGAGCACCCCGTCGCGCAGCCGATAATCGAAGCTCATCCGGCCATTCAGAATCGACTCGCGGAAGTGCACATTCCGGATATGGAGGTCCGGCTCCCTTTCTAGCTTGGCCAGCGAAACATCGTGGGTGCTCACCGCGCCGCAGGCTCCGGTGCGCAGCAGAAGCCGTAAGATCCCGCGGGAGGCAATTGCCCGTTCCTCGCTATTGGTGCCAAGTAGAATTTCATCCAGAAGGAAAAGCGCATTTCCGCGCGCCGCCTCGGCAGCCGCGAGGATCGCCTTTATCCGCTTCACTTCTGCGTAGAAGTAGGAGATTCCCTGCTCGAGAGAATCCTTGATCCGGATGCTGGTGAGGACTGCTACCTTCGAGACCTTGAGATAGCGCGCGCAGGTCGGTGCACCGGAAAGCGCCAAGACGGCATTCGTCCCGATTGCCCGCAACAGCGTGCTCTTACCTGACATGTTCGAACCGGTAATCAGGAGGGCGTGGCCTGGGCCGTCAAGAGACACATCGTTCGGGATCGGGTGAGGGAGCAAGGGATGCCCGAGCTGGTGAGCGACAAAGAGAGGTCCTTCGAACGAGAGCTCAGGATACGTGTACTCAGGATGATCGTGTGCGAAGGTGGCCAAGGCACAGAGCGCCTCGACCTCGGCCAGGTTTTCAAACCAGCCCCGGACTTCTCCCCCGTGCCGTTCTCTCCATTTCTCCATGCGAAAGGCCCAATGAACGTCCCACAGGGTGAGAAAATGGATCACCGCGTGCATCAATCCCGATTGGCGCAGCTCGAGAAATGAAAAGAGCCTTCCAAACTGTCGCAAGCGATCGGAGACTTTTGCGACCTCTAGCCTGGCTGACAGCTTCTTCAGGCTCGGTTGGTCGAAGACCTGCGACTTCAGGGTCGCGAAAACCTCGTCGAATCGAATGAAGCCGATCTCCCCGGAAGCGACGGCCTCGTAGGCGTGTTCCAAGGGCTTGCGGGTGAGGACAACAAGAAGCGCCAACGCGCCTAACCCACCCCACCAAAGGCTATCTCGCACGAATCCCATTCTTCCGAAGACGTAGAGGGCCAGCGTCCCCAGAGGGACCAACCATGCCAGAGGACGGGCCCACCGAATCGAGCCGAGCGGAACACCGTGCTCGGCCCATTCAATGAACTGCGTGGGATCCGCCTTCTTCTTCGCGGCCAATTGAGCGCGCGCGATCAGCGTCTGGCGAAATTGGATCAGGGGGACCAGTTCCCTAACCGCCGCCTGCCGTTGCTGCAGCTCCGGCGGATCCGCCGGAGCCCTCAGCCACGCCGCAAGTTGCGTTTCTCCGAGCAGGGTCCCGGTTTCGTTCATCAATTGGAACAGCGAAGCCGAGCCAAAGATGTTGAGGTCCCCTGAGTAGAGATGGTCCGGCTCCAGAAAGCGATCGCCGGTCTCTGGAAATTGGTGCCAAGCCCCGGTCAGTCGATCAATGCCCCTTTGGTTCAGCCGAACCAGCGCGCGCTCGTAGACCTCGCGCCGGAACACGGCGTCGTGCCAGATTGCGAAGAAAGCATAGGCGGCGGCGCAAACGCCTGCGGCATAGAAACTCCAATTGCCCAGCTTGCCGATCAAGCTCGCGAGTACCAGCACCACGGCTGCGCCGAATGCGAGTGTCCTCAGGTGGGCGATCAAGGCCGACCGACGGTCGAGCGCGCGGAGCTCCTGCTCAGCCGTGGCCAAACGCGCGCGGTAAGTCTCGTGGGCGGGGGCACTAACGAGCGTGGAATCCGAATGTGGCACTGGCGCAATCTCGTTCAAAGAGCCCTCTGTCGCCACTGTTGAAGGCGGGCGACGTAGCGCCAACCGTAGGCTTCGGCCCTGATCGAGCGGTGGTCAGGCTGTGTCAGGTTTCGAAATCGAAGGGTCAGGAGCAGTAGCTCGCTTGGGGCCGCGCGGGGAATTCGATCCAGCCACTCAACCAATACTGCGCCATCGCCACCTACCAGGTCGGTAAACCCGGTCCCGTACAGCTCCTCGAAGTCCGCCAGCCGATAGAAATCGGCATGGTAGATCGGGATGCGCCCCGCGTACGGATAGATGATCGCAAAGCTGGGGCTCGCGACCTGGGAAGCGGGAACGCCCGCGCCCTGGGCGACTCCTCGCGCAAATTGGGTCTTGCCGACCCCCAGCTCTCCGACCAAGCCGATGAAATCTCCCGGTACCAGCAGCTTGCCCAATGCAGCGCCGAGCTCCAAAGTCTGCTGGGGTCTATTTGATTCGAACTGGTGCTCGAAAGCGGGCGCTCTCAACCCGGTTACCTTCGCCAGCGCGCCCACACTTCTCCCAGGGCCGATAGAAGATCGCTGGCAATCAGACCCGCTTGGCCCATTCGCTGCGCGGCGAAATCACCTGCGAGTCCATGAGCGTAGACCGCAATCGCCGCGGCCCGATCGGCGGCTAGGCCTTGCGCTAGAAGGCCACCGCAAATTCCGGAAAGGACATCGCCGGTGCCACCGGTCGCCATGCCCGGGTTTCCGGTGGGATTCACCAAGACCACACCGTTCGGCTGGGCGATCAAAGTTCGAGCGCCCTTCAACACCACAACCACTTTGCGATCGGTTGCGAGATTTCTCGCCACCGAGACACGGCTCTGTTGAACAGCGACGCTGGTCAACGAGAGCAACCGCGCCATCTCGCCAGGATGCGGCGTGAGCACCACCGGACCTTTGGCGGCGGAAAGCACGTCGAGACGTCCAGCAATGGCGTTCAGCCCATCCGCATCGATCAAACAAGGAATCGAAATGTCACCAAGAAAGCGCCGAAAGAGCTCCGCCGTCTGATCCCCCCGCTGGATTCCAGGTCCAATCACCACCGCCTGTTTCCCATTCGCTGCGCTCTTCAGCGCATCCAGATCTTGAGGGACGAGCGCGCCTCGGGGAGCAAGCGCGTGCCCCATCAGTTCCTTCGCGTGCACCAGGACCCAGCTGACGGCTTCTGGACGACTGGCTACGGTCGCCAGCCCGACCCCCGCTCTCAGCGCCCCAAGCCCTGCGAGCGCGGCCGCGCCCGTTTTGCCGGGACTGCCGGCGACGATCAAGACGTGCCCATAGGTCCCTTTGTGCGTATCGCCGCGACGCGGGGGAAACCATTCGCGAACGTCGGATTCTTCGAGCAGAAAGGTCTTTGCTTCGCCACCCAGAACCTCTTCGGGTGGTGGAAGACCGATGTCCGCGACCTTCACCTCACCGGCCAGCGAGGCGCCAGGCTCGAGCACCAGCCCGACTTTCAGGGCTCCGAAGGTGACCGTCACATCGGCCTGGACGCAGGGCTCGTAGGCGTACCCGGTGTCGGTGGCGAGACCCGAAGGCAGGTCAGCCGCCAGTACGGTTGCCCCAGCGAGGCGCCAGGTTCGAATTCGTTCAATCGCCTCAGCGTAGTTGCCCGACGGAGCGCGGTTGAGCCCCGTGCCTAAAAGCGCGTCGATCACCAGGTCCCCTCGGCCGATCCGCTCATCCTTTGAAATCACCCCGCGCTTGAGATTGGAGCGCTCGAGAAGCTGGTAGTTACGCTTCGGCTCCGGTGGCAGTGACTCGGGTTCGTTACCTAAAAGCTCGACCGCGACCGCCCTGCCCGCTTCGGCAAGCTTGCGAGCCGCGACCAAACCATCCCCGCCGTTATTTCCTCGCCCGCAGAGAACGAAAAATCGCGCGCTCGGCGCAAGCCGCATTGCTTCCTCGGCAAGGGCCGCCCCTGCGCTCTCCATCAAGGCTGCAATCGATATCCCCCTTCGGACCGCCGCTTCCTCGAGTGCTCGAACCTGCCGCGACGTCAACGCCAATTTCATCGACCCGCCTCGAGGATGACAGCGGCTGCTGCCACTCCAGCATCATGGGAGATCGACAACAGGGCGAATGCATTTCGACGGCGCAGTTCCGCTTCCGCGACGCCAGAGAGGCGAAGCTCGGGAGCGCCACTGGTTGGAACCACTTCGATCTCTCGCCATCGGACTCCACTCGGCGCCCCCAGGGCTTTGAGCAGCGCCTCCTTGGCGGCAAAGCGCGCGGCGAAAGCCGCCGCAGCGTCTTGCCTTGACGAGCAGAGTGCGCGCTCCGCCTCGGTATAGACCCGTTCGAGAAACTTCTCGGCCCGCGGCCCGTCGAGGATGCGCTGAATTCGATCGATCGAGCAAATGTCCATTCCCAGACCCACCACTGGCATCGACTAGCTCCCGGGGTGCATCACGGCAATCATCTCGCGCACTGCTCGATCGAAACCGACCAGAACCGCGCGGGCGACGATCGCATGCCCGATGTTCAGCTCGTCGATCTCCGAAATCCGCGCGATGGGCTCTACGTTGTCGTAGTTCAGGCCATGCCCGGCGGCGACCCCCATTCCCAACTTTGCCGCCATCTTCGCCGTATCCACGATGCGCGTGAGCTCCTGCTCTCGTGGAGCCCCCCGGCGAGCGTCGCAATAACGCCCGGTGTGCAATTCGATCCGATCCGCATCGCACTTATGGCTGGCCCTCACTTGATCGAGGCTCGGATCAATGAACAACGAGACCGTCAGGCCCGCATCCTTCAGCGAGCGAATCAGCTTGCGCAGCGAGTCGGTCTGCGTCGCAACGTCAAGGCCACCCTCAGTGGTGATCTCCTCCCGGCGCTCGGGAACGAGCGTCACCATGTCCGGCTTGTACTCGTAAGCCACTTTGACCATCTCAGGAGTAGCCGCCATCTCCAAGTTCAGCTGCGTCTGGCACGTCTCGCGCAGAAGCCGCAAGTCCCGCTCCTGGATGTGCCTGCGATCTTCACGCAAGTGCAAGGTAATTTGCTCAGCCCCAGCGATCTCCGCCAGGGCCGCGGCCAATATCGGATCGGGATAGCGAACCTTTCGGGCCTGCCGCACGGTGGCCACGTGGTCAATGTTAACTCCGAGTCGTGGGCGCATCCCTTCTCCTTATCCCATCTGCCAAGCGACTCAAAAACTCGGAGCGGCGCCGGGGGTTCTGTCAGGAAGGGTTTCTCAGCTGCCCGCCAACCAGCTTCTTTGGCGAGAGTCGAAACGCCTCCGATGGCAAAAGGATCAGAGCGACCGCGGCCAGAATGCAAATCGCCGCGATCAGCGAACGCAAAGAAAGGGATTCACCTAACAACAGCCATCCCAAGAGAAGCGCCACCAAGGGATTGGCGAACGCGTAGGTCGAAACTCGAGCCGGGGTGGTCTGTCGGAGCAAATACAGATACGCCGAGAAAGCGATCACCGAGCCGAAAATGCTCAGGTAGATGATCGACAGCGCCGATCGCACGCTGACGTGCGAAGCCAAGAACCTCGGCCACTCCCCGGCGAGGCCCCCCGCTGCCAAGAGCAAGACTCCTCCTGCGAGCATTTGCATTCCGGCGGACTGCAGACGGTCCGATGGCAGCGGAGCATTCCTTGAATAGAGCGACCCTATCGCCCACGAAATTGACCCGAACAAGAGCGCCGCCGTACCGAGAACGTCCACCCGCCTGTCTCCCGCGAGCTCGCGCGGCCCGACCAACGCGACCACCCCAACTAGACCCAGAATCAACCCGAAGATCACTCGCCCGGTGAGCGGAGATCCGCCCCGTGAAAGCCGGCCGATCAAGCTCATCCAGAGTGGAATCGTGGTCAGCAGCAGCGCGGTCAGTCCGGTGCTAATCCGTTGCTCGGACCAAGCGACCATCCCGTTGCCCTGCAGAAACAAAAGCGATCCGAGGAGCAATGCCGGCTTCCATTGACCCCAGCGAGGCGCTGGGGCACCTCGCAATCTGGACCACCCGTAGAGCAACCCACCCGCGAGCATGAAACGAATGCCGGCCATCACGAACGGCGGCACGGTGTCGATCGCGTACCGGATCGCCAAAAACGTGGATCCCCAGATCAGGTAGACGGCAGCGAACGCCGTCAGCAGCTTGGTGTGGGTGCGAAGCAGCTCCTTCATCGGCGCGCCTCCTTCGCGAACCGGCCGATTGGCAAGATCGAGCTTTCCTTGATCGTCTCGAGCACGATCGTCGTGCGAGTGGAGCGGATCGACTTCATTGGGCCAAAGACTTCCTTCAAGATGCGACTCAGATCGTCGGTGTCGCGCGCGCGCAATTTGACGAGCAGACAATCCTCGCCCGCGACGTGATGGACTTCCTGGACTTCAGGAGCCTTGGCCAGGTGTGACGCGGTCGTCAGCGCGCCCACGCCCTCGTCGGTCCTGACGAATACAAACGCGAGCAGACGCAGTCCGAGCGCGCGCGGATTGATTCGCGGCGCGTAGCCCTCCACCACCCCACGCTCTTCCAGCTTACGGACACGCTCGAGAATCGCCGAGGGCGCCATCCCGATCTGCCGCGCAAGCTCCGCATTCGACGTTCGCGCGTCCTTGGTCAACGCATTCAGAATTTTCTCATCTATTTCGTCGATTATTCCGTCCATATCTAGTTCCTACGAATATTATTCGATGAAAGTGCTGTCAAACAGAATTCGCACGGAAGCTCAAACTGGCCCGCGATGACCATCGGTCTGGAGCGCGCTTCGAAAAAGTCGCCTCCGCGAGTGCGACCCTCTATGCATAGGTTCCCGAGGCGGGGAATGACTAGATGAGAAAAATCAGAGTGTTGATGATCTTTGTGTGGGCATGTCAGTCCCAGCAGAAGATCAACAGCCAGCCAACCGTTCCCGAACTCGTGATGGGCGCGGTCCGAGGGGTCGACCATCAACAGTGGTCGCCTCCGGTACTGAAGCTGGGAGACGCTGTCCATCCTCGCCGCTACGGGGTCCGACTTCGAATCGTTCCTTCCGAGCAGACCTTCACCGGCCGAATGGATATCGACCTGATGATCAAAGAAGCCACCTCGATCATCTGGCTCAATGGATCGGAGGTCGCGGTCACCGATGCCAAACTGACCGCGGACGGCAGGACGGTCCCGGTGGCTGCGGTCCCCGGAGGCGAGGACTTCCTCGGCTTTGCGATCGACTCGCCCGTCCGGCCCGGACCGGCGACCCTTCATCTGACCTACCGAGGAAAGTTTTCCTCGCGCGACAGCCGCGGGTTGTTTCGCCAAGAGGAGGACAACCGTTGGTATGTGGTGAGCCATTTCGAGCCGGAACACGCGCGGCTGGCTTTCCCATGCTTCGACGAACCTCGGTTCAAGGTGCCGTGGCAGCTCACGGTCGAGGTGCGCGGCGAGCAGCGCGCTTTTTCCAACACCCCAATCGCATCCGAGGTTGAGCTGCCCGACGGCTTCAGGGTGATTCAGTTCGCCGAAACCAAACCCCTGCCAAGCTATTTGGTAGCAGTGGCGGTCGGTCCGTTCGAAGTGGTCGAGGCCGGTTCCGCGGGCCGCAAGCCCACGCCGATCCGGATCGTCACTACCAAGGGCAAGTCGGCGCAAGCTCGCTACGCAGCGGAGGTGACCCCGCAGATTCTAGAGCGCTTGGAGGACTACTTCGACCTGCCCTATCCCTACGAAAAGCTCGATCTGCTCTCGATACCGATCACCAATGACTTCACTGCGATGGAGAATGCCGGGCTGGTGACTTCCGCGCAGACGGCGCTGCTTGCCAAACCTGAAGATGAAGGGATCCACTTTCGCCGAAGATTCGCCGGCTTGTGCGCGCACGAGCTCGCCCACATGTGGTTTGGGGACCTGGTGACCACCGTCTGGTGGGACGACATCTGGCTCAACGAAGCGTTGGCAACCTGGATGGAAACCAAGCTGATCGATCACTGGAAGCCCGATTGGAATTATCACACCGGGTCCACCGCGAGCCGCGTCGCGGCAATGAAGGTCGACAGTTTGCACAGTACGCGGCGCATTCGCCAGCCGATCTATTCTCGACACGATATCGCCAATGCTTTCGACGCCATCACCTATCGCAAGGGCGCCGCGGTACTGACGATGTTCGAAAGCTGGGTTGGTGAAGACAAGTTTCGCCGGGGCATTCACCAATACCTTCAGCGCTACGCCTTCGGCAACGCGAACGCGACGGACTTCCTTCGCGAAATCAGCGGAGGCGCCGGCCAGGAGATCGGCCCCGCCTTTTCGACCTTTTTGGATCAGCCGGGATTTCCCGTGGTCAGCGCGAGCTTGCGCTGCGAGCACGGAAGAAAGCCCAGACTTCAGCTCTCGCAGCAGCGATACCTACCGCACGGCTCACCGGTCGCGCCCCAGCAACGCTGGCAACTGCCGCTCTGCGTGCGCTACGGCGGCCGTACGCCGGGCAGCGTCTGTATCCTGCTCTCCGCGGACCATGCCGATCTCGAGCTGACCGCGTCGAACGCCTGTCCGGATTGGGTTCTGCTCAACGAAGGAGGTCTCGGTTACTTCCGCGTTTTCTACGAGCAAGCCCCTCTGCGTCAGCTGTTGCGCAGCACCGACGCAGAACTCTCCCCTCCGGAGCAGTTGGCCCTCCTGGACGACCTCGAGGGTTCGTTTCAGGCGGGACGAATGGGCGGAGACAGCTTTCTTGGAACGCTTCCGGTCTTTGCCAAAAGCCCAAGCCGGCCGGTTGCATCCGCGGTGGCCTCGCTCACTGAACCTCTTTCCGACCGGTTGGTCCCTTCCGAACAGCTTCCGCAATTTGGCCGATACGTTCAGCGGCTCTTTGGCGAGCGCGCGAAACGTTTGGGATGGAATCCCAAGCCGAACGAGACCGAGGATACTGCTCTGGAGCGACCGGTTTTCGTGTCCCTCGTCGCGGATCGCGCGCGGGACCGAAACCTCGAACAGGAAGCCACCCGGCTCTGGCGACAATGGCTTTCGGATCGGGGGGCATGGAATCCGGACCTGGTGGAGGCAGTGTTGTGGGTCGCTTCGCGGATCGGTGATCAGACGCTATTCGATGCCACCGTCGCCCAGGCCCACAAGACGACCGAACGCCGGGATCGCTTGCGGCTTCTGAGCGGCCTGGGAACCTTTACCGACCCGCGCCTTGCCCAAGCGGCCGAATCGTTCATCGTGTCGGAGTCATTCGATCCGCGGGACTCGATCACCATCCTTTGGCGTCAGAGTGCACAGGCGGAGACGCGGCAGCTCGCCTACGACTATGTCAAGCGAAACTTTGACGTCCTGGTGGAGCGGCTGCCCCGTGACGCGGGGGGTGGGCTACCGGCGGTCGCAGCCGGATTCTGCGACGATGAGCACGAGGCGAACCTGCGCGAGTTCTTCACCGGTCGCTCTACGAAGTTCAAAGGCGGGCCTCGCAGGCTCCAGTTGGCGGCAGAATCCGTCCACCTGTGCAGCGCGCTGAAGAAGCTTCAGCAGCCGTCGATCGTTCGCTTCCTGCAACAGTATTGAGGGCGGCGCTTCGCTACGCGTTGAGCGAGCGAACCAGCACCTCGGCGATCTGATTGGCCCACTCGATGTTCTGGGATTCGTCCGGGCCCTCGATCAGCACCCGGGCCTTTTGCTCGGTCCCCGAGAAACGCACGAAGACTCGGCCCGAGCTCCCCAGCTTTGCCTCGGCGGCTTTGATCACCCGCATCACCTCGGGCAATTCCTCCAGCTCTTGGCGGCGTTTGACCTCGACACTCAGCAGCGTTTGGGGAACCGGCTCGAAAATCTTGGCCAGCTCCGACAGGGGCTGCTGACGCCGGCACATCACGGCCAACAGCTGTAGCGCGGCCAAGGTGCCATCTCCGGTGGTGGCGTGGTCCAGAAAGATCAAATGTCCGGACTGCTCGCCGCCGAAGGTGTAGCCATTCTTGCGCATCTCGTCCACGACGTAGCGGTCGCCCACGCGCGTGCGGCGAACATCAACTCCCCAACGCCCCACCGCCCGCTCGAGTCCCATGTTGCTCATCACCGTCGCCACCAAGGTGTTCTTCTTGAGCGTGTTGCGCTCCACCATTTCCCCGGTGCAGATCGCCATCGTCGCATCCCCATCGACGATCTTTCCCGTCTCGTCGACGACGATCAGCCGGTCCGCGTCCCCGTCGACCGCGACCCCCAGGTCGGCATGGTTTTTCGTCACCACCTTGATCAGCGCCTCGGGGTGAAGCGCTCCGCACTTGTGATTGATGTTTTTTCCGTCGGGCTGAATCCCGATCCCGAGCACCTTCGCTCCCAGCTCCTCAAGCACATGCGGGACCACCTTGTAGGCGGCTCCGTTCGCGCAATCGACGGCGATGGTGAGGCCTTCGAGCGTGAGCTCGCGGGGGAAGGTGTTTTTCAGGAACACGATGTAGCGGCCGAGCGCATCGTCCAGCCGCACCGCCCGACCAATCTTGGTGGCGGTCGGCCGCAGGTGATCGATGCTCCGGTTGGAGATCAGCTCCTCGATTTTTAGTTCGGATTCGTCCGGCAACTTGAAGCCATCGCGTGAGAAAAACTTGATCCCGTTGTCCTGGTATGGATTGTGGGAGGCGGAGATCACCGCTCCCGCATCCGCGCGCATCGAAGTGGTGATGTTTGCAAT
>WNFA01018892.1_pt1 | contig 12169 bp, 16 predicted proteins | sample 5400481 | NCBI WGS metagenome assembly WNFA01 (sample SAMN13153340, study PRJNA577476) | soil metagenome | isolation source: 120 cm saprolite under Douglas fir tree site 2 hole 1 replicate 2 | place: USA:California | collected 2015-04-18
GGGTTCGTCGGCGCGGACTTACGCAACGTCGTCAACGAGGCGGCCCTGATCGCGGCTCGAAAGGGCCAGGAGAGCGTGACCCGCCGCGACTTCACCGATGCCATCGAGCGATCGGTCCTCGGCCTGCAACGGCCGATCGTGCTGGGCCCCGACGAGCGCCGGCTGATCGCCTACCACGAGTCGGGGCACGCGCTGATGGGCCTGCTGATCCCGGGCTCCGACCCGGTGCGGCAGATGACCATCGTGCCCCGCGGACTGTCCCTAGGATCGACCTACAGCCAGCCCATTGACGATCGCTACAACTACCCGGAGAGCTACCTGCGCGGCCGCATCACGGCGGCGCTGGGCGGCCGGGCGGCCGAAGAGGTGGCCTACGGCCAGGTGACCACCGGCGCCGAGTCCGACCTCCAGCAGGTGAACCAGGTCGCCCGGTCGATGGTGGTGCGCTGGGGCATGTCGCCCCGGCTCGGTCCCATCAACATCACCCAGCCCGGCGGCGACGGCGATCCCACCACCCACTTCAGTGAAGAGACGGCCAAGCTGCTGCACTAGGAGGTTCGGCGGATCGTGGACGAGTGCCACAAAGAGGCGGTGCGCCTGCTGACCGAAAATCGATCGCGGTTGGACCGGCTCGCCGAAGCCGTGCTGAAGCAGGATACCCTGGACCAGGATGAGATCTACGCCGCCGCCGGGATCCCCAAGCCGCCCGAGCGGACCGCGCCGGTCATCGCCCCACCGCTTCCACCCAATGGCGCCAAGCGGGAGGAAGCCCTAGCCGGGGCGTCGCCCGCAGAGACCAGCTAGCGCGCTCGCTCACGACGGAACGCGCAACCAGCCCGGGGCTTGTCTGGGTTCGGAGCCATCAGGTATGGCGGGCGAGATCGGCAAGGTCAGTGGCCACCAGCCTGGCCACCAGTTCGACGACGCCCGCTCCGTCCGCTGCCTGGGTCACCAGGTCGGCCCGCTCCCTGAGCAACGGCACAGCATTCGCCACGGCGACCCCCAACCCGCAGAAGCTGAGCAGGACCTGATCATTCTCCGCATCGCCGATCCCAACCACATTGAGCGGGGACACCCCCATGCCGGCCAGGGCCGCGGCCAGCCCGGTGGCTTTGTCGACCCCCGGCGGCAGGACCATCAGGGAGTCCTTGTTGAAAATGGGCTGGAGCTCAAGACCGAGAGCCTGAATCACCTCAAGGACTGCCGAGGCGTTCGAGCTCGAGGACGCCACCACGACCTGACCCACCGAGAGCGGCTCGACTCCCTTTTCGCGGAGGGCCCGTACGAGTTGATGCGGGGGACGTTTGGCCAGAACCTTCGTGTCGCGGCCCGCCGGCCGATAGAGCACCGCCCCATTCTCGGCGACGATGTACTCGAAGAGATCGACGGGGCCAAAGATCCGCAACAGGTCCCGGAGCTCGCGCCCGGTGACGAGGATCAGCCGGCGGCCGGAGGTGCGCAGGCGCTCCAGGGCATGGACCGCCTCCGGGCTCAGCAGCCCGTTGGTGGCCAGGGTCCCGTCGTAGTCGGTGGCAACCACCAGGTAGCGCATATCCATGCGCAGTCTATTGAGACCGGGGTTGAGCACGGTCCAGAAGGGGTACAATCCACGTTAAGGCACCGTCGGGACGCTTTGACGTCCCTCCCTTCCTCAGGACCGAGCCTGAGCCTGGTCCTTCCGAGTCGATCGCCAACCAGTCACGACATGCCGAAAGACGCCTACGTTCGCGTCGTACGACTCAAGGGGGATCCGAACAAGGTCGATGAAGCCATCAAGCAGTGGACGCAGGGCATCCTGCCTCTGCTTAAGAAGCAACCGGGCTTCACGGGCGCCACGTTCACCGGAAACCGGAAGACCGGTGACGGTCTGAGCGTTTCCTACTGGGAATCCGAGACGGCGATGAAAACGGCTCGTGGTCAGGTGCGCCCGGAGGCGCTTCGAATCCTGGACATGACCGGGGGGAACATCGTCGAGGAGGACGAGTGCGAGGTCGCGGTGCTCCAGCGGTTCAAGCCAGCGAAGTCGGGCGTCTGGGCGCGCGTCACCACCGTCAATGGCGATCCGACCCGCGTCTCCGAGGCCGTCTCCAACTTCATGGAGAAGATCGTGCCGGTGATCGAGAAGCAGCCCGGCGCCCGGACGGCCCTCTTCTTCGTCAACCGACAGACGGGCAGGACGTTCGGTGGGTCCGTGTGGGACACCGAGATGGACCTGCAGAAGAGCGAGGCATCGATCAGTGGACTCCGCACGGAGACCATCCAGAAGCTTGGCGGCAAAGACACGAAGATCGAGATCTTCGAAATTTACGCCACCGAGATTCTCGCGCCCGTAGCGTCAGGCGTCTAAGCGATTCGACTGAAGGGCGGCCGCTGACCTTCGACCGCGAAGGGGCGGTCGCCTCTTCTATTCGCGCTCGCGCCGGGCCTCCTTGTCGTCCTGCATATCGGGAGCCAGGCCGAAAATGCGCAGAACCCCGTTGGCTTCTTCCCGGCGACGGTTCACCGCCTGCCGCTCCTCCGCCAACACCCCATCTCGCTTCGGACGAGCCCCACTGACATCCATGATCACGTTGAGCAAATGGGTCACGCCGGTCTTGCTGCTCAACGGATAGATCTCCCAATCCCACTGGCTCGTCTCGCCGGGTTTGCCCCGCGCGACCATGCCGAGTTCGCGGAACTCAAAGCCCTTCAGGTGTTTGGGCCGGCCAGTCCGGCAGACCTCGCGCATGAGCTGGAGGACGCCGGCCGCCTCGGCGCTCGGAAAAAGTTCTCCGAGCGTCTTGCCGGCAACCGGCAGCTTTTCGGGGGCGAGCCACCGTTCCCACACCCGGTTGGCATAGAGGACGTGGAACCCGCCGCCGCACTCGGTGACATGGAAGCCGATGGGGAGCGAATCCAGGAGCCGGCCAAGGATGACGAGGGCATCCGAGTCAGGCGCCGGCCGAAGCACGGAAGCGAGCGCATGCAGTGTTGATCTCGACCTCTGCACCGTGGCTATGGCCCTTTGGAGCCCACTGCTGGCTTCATGTTGCGCCGACTGGCCCAAAGACCCGGAGAAACCGACGGTTCAGGACATCTATCCCGCGTAGGGCCCTGGTTGACCAGGAGGCCCCGGGCCGTCGGTCTCGTAGGCCCAGTATGCGCCTATTTGGAGCCTGGCGGGGATCCACCTGCATTTTGCCGGCGATCGGCCCAGAAAGGCCAATGTTTCAGATGCCGACGTTATAGGGTATGATGGTTGCAGTCATCTTCGGATGGCACCTCGCGGTGGCTCCCAGTCGGACAGGCCCGTCGCGTCAGGAAGCTTGTTCGAGAAGGAGGAGACACCAAATGACTGCAGGAACCATCAAGAAGCTGGTGCCGGATCGCGGCTTCGGCTTCATCGCAGCCGAGGACGGCAAGGAATACTTCTTCCACCGCTCCGGCGTCCAGGATTTCGACACCCTCGTGGGTGGCGAAAAGGTTTCGTTCGAGATCGAGCCCAGCCCGAAGGGGCCGCGCGCGAATCGAGTTCAACTGAGCGCCTAATAGGGCTCGGATTTGAGGATGAAGGGCCGATGATTCGGCCCTTCTTCATTTCAGGCTCAAGACCGGGAGCTAGCGGTTGCGGACCTTTTCCCTGGATGCCTGATAGGAGCGGAGTTTTCTGACCTTGGGCTGGGCGTTGACGACGATGTAAGGGTTCGACGGATTCCGAGCCGCATAGTCCTGGTGATAGGTCTCGGCTTCGAAGAAGGCCTCCAGCGGCGCGACCTCGGTGACGATCGGCCCGTCGAAAACCTGGGCCTTGTTCAATTGGTCGATGTATGCGTCGGCTACGCGCTTTTGCTCGTCGTCGCCGTGGAAGATTGCCGAGCGGTATTGCCGGCCGGTATCGGGTCCCTGGCGGTTCAACTGCGTCGGGTCGTGGGCGATGGAGAAAAATACCTTGAGGATCTGGCCGTAGCTGATCCGGCTCGGGTCATAGATGACCTCGACTGCCTCAGCGTGGTTCGTGGTGCCGGTCGAGACCGTCTCATAGTCCGCGGTGTCGGGTGTGCCGCCCGCATATCCGGATTTGACCGAAGAAACGCCATCGAGGTTCTTGTAGACGGCCTCCACACACCAGAAACACCCACCCGCCAGAACCGCCCGCTCCTGTCCTGCCTGATCGGCGAGTGCGGTGTTGACGATGGGATCAGGGAAGTCTTCCGGTGATACGCGCGCCATCGACTCATTGTACCGGGGCGTCGCAGAACCTATGCACTTGGCAATGTCAAACGGTCCCAATCAGGACAGTCACCAGAAATTGAATGTCCGGATCCACGGCTCGGCCCTGGCCGTCGGGCCCGACCATCCAGATCCCCCAATGCCCCCCTAGCCTGAGGTCGAGTGCGATCGCCTGACCGCCAGGCTGCGCGGCAAGCCGTCCTCCGAAGGTGGCGCCGGCCGGGGAGCGCCACACTACCTTTCCGGTGCGCCAGTCGATTACCACTGGATCGATCGTCGAAAGGTTGTCAAGCGCGAATGCCGGCGGACGCGGTGCGGCCAGGACAAGATCGCCATGCGACGAGAAGCCATGAACTTGCATCCCGGCAAGTCGGGAAACCACGGAGTCGTCGGCGATCCGCCGAATGCTGGCGGATCCCGTCGCCGCGTCCGTCTCGGCCAGATACTGCCCATCCGGGGACGCCACCACGAAGACACCAGCGTTGCCCTTGGTCTTGGTCGATGTGGGGTAAGCCCGGTGGTACCGGATGGCTCCCGTTGCAGTGTCCAGTACCCAGGCATCGCTCGTGTCGTTGACGCCATCGACATTTGCCACTACCACGCGATTTGAGGTTGCGCTACACGCGAGCACTGTCGCTCCTGGGACTTGTACACCCTGAGAGCCGAGCCTCCCGAGGACCACAGCCGGGTAGCCTGGCGACTCGTATGAGATCTCGGACGGAGAGCCCTGCCCTGGCAGCGGTTTCGCCAGGCACACGTGACGGCTATCGTCAGCCCAGGTGACCGAGGTATCTGATTGCACGGCAAGGCTGCCAGGCCCGAGATTGACGGTCGGGACCTTGTAGATAGGCCCCCTCCAGGACGCTGCATAGAGACCGTCTCCCGTAACGGTCCGCCAGTAGATCACGACCGGTGTTCCGACCGGGATAGGTCCGTTCACCGCCCTCGGAGTGGATGTTGCCGAACCCAGAGCCGAGGGACTGGCCAACGTCGGGACCGGGTGGTCACTTTGAGGGAGCTGGCAAGCGGAGAGCGCGAGAGCTGTTAGAGAGACGAGGCCAGTGGCACGCATGGTCAAACTTTGAAACGCAGCGTGATACCGAAAGGTTCCACGCAAACCCAGCGAGCGGAGTCGAGTTCCTCTCTTCCTGAGATCGGCTGCACGTTGCCTAATTTCAAACCAAAAGCGAAGGATCCAATCGCGGGACGTTGCGGCGTACACAAGCATGTCGAGGGTCGCCCGGTCGGCTGTCCTACTGACCGCGATCCTGGTCGGCGCCTGCGGGCCGGCCTCGATTCCGGTTCCTAGCCCGCCGACCCAGAGCATCCCGCTCCCGACCCAGATCGGCAGCAGCCTCCCCCCTTGCCCTTCGATGAGCGCGACCGGCTGTGATCGGACCACGACCCAGGCGATCGGACGCGGTTCGTCGGTTTGCCAGGGCAAGGGGCCGGGGACCATCACTGCCTCCCCCATCGCACTCAATGACCTCGCCTACGTCCAGCCCATGGGTTGATGGTCGAGGGTCACGTCACCCCCATCGACCACCGCTATTTCTTCATAAAAGGGGCCATGGCCACACCGCCGCAGCCGACGCCGGACTACGCGCCGATGGATGGCAACGTCTCCAGCGTCACGCGCACGGTCCGGAATGGTGACCCAGCCGGCAGCGCGACCGCCACCTACGACGACTACGCGATCACCGTGGAAGCCACCTGCACATTCCGGGTCCGCTTCAGCAACATGTTGAGATTCGCCGGCATGCTCGGAGACAACATCGGCGTGCTGCAGGCCAACCAGACCAAACTTCCCAACCACCCCGTCAAGGCCGGAGAGCTGATGGATGGAGGCGAGTGCGGGACTCGAACCCGCGGTGGAGGTTTTGCAAGTCGGACTGAACGGTCCACCAACGTCCGCGCGGGGCCGTGCTGTATTCGGATCGCCGATGATCGTCCACCGAGGTCCGCCTAGAACCTACTCGACTCGGGGGCGTTGCCGTCACCACTGCCGTCAACCGCGACTCGATGTTGGCGTTCATCTGGATAATGGGCAGGTGATCGAGCAGCGCGATGAAGTCACGGCTTGGACTGATGAGCCCGATGGAGCCTGGCCGAGGGAGACCGCCGACCGACCTCACCTGATCCGTCCCGAGCTTTGAAATTCGGGTTGCGGCGGGGTGACGCCTGCTTATCGCGATTGGTCGGTGCGCCTTGTCTCGAGCGCATCGATCGGAGATAACAGCAGGCAACCCACCTGGTCGTCGCGACGCAGTAGCCAGTTAGAGACCGCCAGGCTTTCGCAGCCGCTGTACCCACGCAGGGCGGCGAGGAGCATCGAAGTCCCGAGGAAGATGAGCGTGGCGTTGCGTGTCGGCCAGGCTATCAGCAACACGACGAGGGCTGCGCAGTTGATGCCGGTCGCAAGGTAGCCGGTCTCGAGATTCATGCCGCCCACCTCCTTCGGCTCTGTTCACACTTTAGGCGAAGGTCCAGGAGAACGACTGCCCGGCTGCGATGCGCGTGCGTGCCGCCAGCAGGCCCACCAGGAAAGCGTAGCGTCCGAGGCTTGGGGTGCCTTGAACGGCCCCGGGCCGAGCGGCTCGGGCCCGGACCGGATAGGATTCGGAGCACACCCATGGCGGCCCGCTACTGCGTCGGACCGAGTATGGCCCTGGACTGGGGCGACGACCGGAAGCCAGAGATCACTTGGCCCCTGGTCCGGCGCGTCTTCGGCTACTTTGCCCCCTACTGGCGTTACGCCGTTCTCGCGATCGCCTGCATTGCTGCCGGGGCTGGCCTGGGCCTGGTGCCTGCGCTCGTAACCAAGGCGCTGATCGATTACCTCGCGCTGGGACACCACGGCACCCTCACCGGATTGGGCTTGATCCTGGGTGCCGGGGTGGCAGCCGCCCTGCTGGGCGGACTAATCAGCGTGTTGCAGGCCTTCCTGCGGACGACGATCAGCGAGGGCATCGAATATGACCTTCGCAGGCAACTTTTCGACCGGCTGCTGCAGCAGTCGATGGGCTTCTACACCGCCAGCCGGACGGGCGACCTCCTGTCGCGGATGAACAACGATGTGGGCGGCATCGAGGACGTCGTCTCAGACACCGTGTTCGGACTCGCCAACAACCTCTTGGTCGTGGGCAGCACGGTGGTGCTGATGTTCATTCTCGACTGGCGAATCACGCTGGCCGCGCTGGTCATCCTGCCGCTGGTCCTGATCCCCGGTCGCTATGTCGGACGGGCCACATATCGAGCCCGCAAACGGACTCAGGAGAAGCTTTCGGAGATGAGCGCCTACATGCAGGAGATTTTGGGTATCTCCGGCATCCTTCTCGTGAAGGCATTCACGAAGGAGCGGTCCGAGCGCGTGCGCTTCGGAGCAATTAACCAGGACCTGCGGCGGCTCAAGGTCCGGCAGGCCATGATCGGCCGTTGGTTTGGCATGTTGCTCAACACCATGACCATCCTTGCGCCGGCGCTGCTGCTGTTTTTCGGTGGTTACCTGGTGCTGACTGGACGAACGACAGTCGGCACAGTGGTCGGGCTGGTGGTGGTGCTTGCCAGCCGGCTCGCCGGTTCCGCCGGGTCTCTCGGCAACCTGCAGGTCAACATCATGGGTTCGTTTGCCCTCTTCCACCGGATCTTCCTCTACCTTGATCTCCGGGCCGATGTGGCTGACAGCCCGAACGCCAAGGAGTTGACCAAGGTGCGCGGGGCTATCGCGTTCCAGGACGTCACTTTCGGCTATGCACCGACCGTAAGGCCGGCGCTCGAGCACGTGTCCTTCCAGGTGGAGCCCGGTTCGCTGGTGGCGCTGGTCGGGCCGAGCGGGGCAGGAAAGACCAGCCTCACGTATTTGCTGGCGCGCTTCTACGATCCACAGGAGGGCAGCATCCAGCTGGATGGTGTCGACGTGCGGGACATAACTCTCGAGTCGCTGAGCCGGAACATCGGCATGGTGTTCCAGGACTCCTTTCTCTTCCATGCCAGCGTCCGAGAGAACTTGCTCTACGCTCGCCCGGATGCGACGCAAGAGGAGATCGAGGCGGCAACGACTGCGGCGTACATCCGCGACTTCATCGAGTCGCTACCCGACGGCTACGACACCATCGTCGGCGAGCGCGGTCACCGGCTCAGCGGCGGGGAGAAGCAGCGCATCGCCATCGCCCGGGTCATCCTGAAAGATCCGCGCATCGTCATCCTGGACGAGGCGACCTCGAACCTGGATACGGTGTCCGAGCAGCTTATTCAGGCGGCGCTGCGGCCACTCTTTGCCGGTCGGACCTCATTCGTCATTGCCCACCGGCTGTCGACGGTGCTCGCCGCCGACCTGATTCTCGTCTTCGACCAGGGACGGCTGGTCGAGCGCGGGACGCATGCGGAGTTGGTCAAGCTTGGCGGCCTCTATGCGACCCTCTACGAGCGCCAGTTCCTCGTCGGCGCCGGCGAGGAGGAGCGGCCGTTGGCCGCGACCGCCTCGTAGGTGATCCCGCTACCCTTCCATCTCTCCCCGACCGTCGACCGATATCAGGTGGCATACGCCTCGCGGGCTGCAATCGGCCGGATCGAGCCGGCGAGCACGCTTCGTCAAGGCCCGAAGTTCGCGCCTCAGCCCTTCTAGTTCAACGATCCGTTCGTCAAGCTCTGCGGTCCGTCGTTGCAGCAGCCGGTAGACGTGATCACACGGCGTCTCGCCGCGGTCCCGAAGCGCAATCACCTGTCGGATTTCGCCAAGACTCAGGCCGACGGCCTGACCCGCCCGGATAAACCCAAGGCGGTCGAGGGCGTCGGGGCGATAGTCCCGATAGCCAGAGGGGGAGCGTGACGGCGCCGGTAGGACGCCGATGCGTTCGTAGTAGCGCACCGTCTTGGATGTCACTCCCGCCTGACCGGCTAGCTGGCTGATCCGCACGAGAGTAAGCATACTACTTGACCTTCTCCTATAGGGGAAGGTTTACGATGTGCATGCGAGGTACGCAATGCAGATCAAGATCCTCTACTTCAGCGGCTGTCCGAACTGGGAGATGGCCGCGGCCAGGGTCCGCACGGTGTTGGCCGAGCTGGGTCGAGCGGACGTGGAGGTGCAGGCTGAGGACGTCCACTGGGCGTCACACCTCTCGTCCGAATGGGCCGGCTCGCCGACCGTGCTGCTCGATGGGCGCGACCTATTCGCCGATCGTCGTCCAACGCCTGATCTCGCAGTCGACGGCAGCCGGCATCCCGTCCTGGGTCGGGACGCATGCCGAATCTATGTGACGGAAACCGGCTTCGAAGCTTCCCCCAGCCTGGAGCAGCTGCGGACAGCACTGGCGCCGGCGCTCAAGAAACGACATGACATAAAGAGGAGTTGACTGCAATGAGCCCAACCGAGACCGAGACGACCGTTCATGACTTGGCGCGCGCGATCGCCGCCGCGACCATCGACATTAACGAGCAGGGCCGCCGCATCGGGATCGCGGCCTATGACTTGCTCGCTCAAGGCTATCCGGTCACCCCAGCGGAAATCGCTGCCCACTCCCGCGAGCCTGAGGCGGTAGTCGTGGCGACGCTAAACGGTTGGCCCGGCGTTTTCTGGGACGACGAGGGTCGCGTGGTCGGTTTCTGGGGTCTCGCCATTCCGGAGATGGATCACCGTTTCCAGGCCGAGAATGGCAAGCCGATGTACGCCTGGTGCGCGCTGGACCCATTCCTTATCGTGCCGGTGATCGGGCGTCCGGCGCGCGTCCAATCGAAGGATCCGGTCACCGGTGAGCCCATCACGATGACGGTCACGCCCCAGGGCATCACGGATCTCTCCCCCGCCACCGCCGTCGTATCGTTCGTCGCGCCGAACAAACCGTTCGACTTCGACGTGATCGAGAGCTTCTGTCACTACGTGCTGAACTTCGCCTCGCGCGAGTCGGCCGAACGGTGGGCTTCCGGGCGAGACAACATCGTCCTGCTGCCGGCAGCCGATGCGTTCGAGGTCGGGCTTCGCGCCTGGAGCAAGTGGCACGCCCCGATGGACATTGAAAGTCAGGCGACGGGATAGATGACTGTGCCGGATTTGGCAGGCGGCCGCGATCAGTACTGTGCCGAGTCTCGAGCGCTACCGTCCAGTCCGAGGGCGCAGGGAATGGGTGATTTGACGGACGAGACCATTACAGCGGCGTTTCGGCTGCTGCTCCAGCTGGGCCGTCCGCTAAAGGCCGCTCAGATTGCGTCGGAGCTCAATGCAGAGCTTTCGGCCGTCCGGGCAGAGCTTGACCGGCTCGACGCAGCCGGGCGCATCCGCCGGACCGCAGGAGAGCACGTCGTCGGCTCGGCCGGGCTGAGTGTGGCGCCGGCCGCCCATGAGCTGCGGCTCGACTCACGGCGATTCTGGACCTGGTGCGCGTACGACGTGGTGGGTATCGCCGGCGCCCTGCGGGCTGATGCCCGGAGCATGTCCTACAGCCCAGCAACAGGGGCGCAGATCCGCCTGCAGTTTGCCGCGGGCCGGCCACCGGCTACTCCGGTCGTTGTTCTCTTCCCCGCTGATCGAGGGTCCGCCAGGACCATCGACGACTGGTGCTCTAACGCGAACTTCTTCGAGAGCCGGGAAGCCGCCCTCACGTGGTCGGCTCAGCACAAGATCGAGGGAGAGGTCATCGACCTTCGGGAGGCGCGGCGCCGAGGCTTGGCGCACTGGGGTCCGATGCTCTCGGCCAATCGTGGAATCGAATCGAGGGAGGACCATGGTGACAACGGTTGACGTGATTGTGATCGGGACTGGTTCGCGGCGAGCGGATTGAATTCGCATACTTGGAGGCGAGTGCGGGACTCGAACCCGCGGTGGAGGTTTTGCAGACCGCTGCCACCTCGTATTCGTGATGCTGAGCTGAGCTTGTTCCGTATTCGATTAGCGGCCACCGCTGACGACGCACAACAACGCTCAACGACTGGCAAATGGTGGTAACGATGGTGGTACCAGGCGATGTCGTGTCTGTCTCAGCAAACCACTTTCGCTACCAGGACAAAGGCTGACTCGGCGATTCTTCCCGCCTTTCCCACAGCAGTGGCAGTTTAGTCCCTACTTGGGCTCCCGGCTATAGGGTCGGCTCAGCCTGATGATGGCCAAGCTTTTCGAAAAGAGCGGGGATCTCAATGTCAAATGCCTGGCAAAGCGCGAGAACATCTCGATAATCCGTCTCATCCGGGGTGTATGTGGTATGACCTCGGACTTGGAATTCCGCGGTCTCACACTGGACTGGACTGCCGGCGATAATACCCCGTCCTTCGAGGGAACCTACTTCGAAGGGCAACCCTGCTGGACCATACATGGTGACCCCGGCCTCACTGATCACCGTTTCGCTGAAGTCGGCTAGATGTACGTCGACCAAGCGTCCGCGCCTATCAATGAGAACCGAGTTGTAATCGTTGTCCACACGATAGGTGCTAAAGCCCGCCGCTTCCATGGCCGCGTTATATGCGACGCGGTCTGCGGCCGAGATGGTTATGTCGAGATCTACGTGCTCGCGTGTTTGATGACCGAGAAGCGCATCCACCCCCCAGCCGCCATTTAGCCACACATCAATCGCGTGCTGGTCGAGCCAGATGAGTAGCTCGACTACGTCCGAGGCACGCATCATCGCCATTGTCCAATTATGGTTTCCGAGACGCGTGAGGCCGCGTAACCGGCCGGGCCACCGCTCGCGAGGAGCGGTTTACTACGCCACTAGCGGCCGGTGGAGCACCGCGAAATGTCATGCGCGAGATGCCTACCTCGCCGCGCCGACTGCTTGGAGCCACGTGGTCCCCGTCCAGGACCAGGCGACGTCCACGCGCGTGGCTCCCGGAGACGGCGTCACATCCTCAAAGGCCCATACCGTACTTCGGCTGGCTTCGCTGGCACCAACGGCATACACGTCGCCGCCGGGCTGCCCCACGGACGGGAGCCGAGCCCAGTCCCGACCGTCCCACGTCCAGGTTTCGGTGG
>WNFA01004088.1_pt1 | contig 12166 bp, 9 predicted proteins | sample 5400481 | NCBI WGS metagenome assembly WNFA01 (sample SAMN13153340, study PRJNA577476) | soil metagenome | isolation source: 120 cm saprolite under Douglas fir tree site 2 hole 1 replicate 2 | place: USA:California | collected 2015-04-18
AGCCACCCCGCCGATACCGACCGCGACGTCGCGTCCTAAACCACAAAAGTTGAACGAACCAGTCGAACTGGAACATCTCGATGCCGCTGCGCCGATTCCCGCGCCTGCGCCCGCGCCGACGGCTCCCAGGATAAGCGCATTGCGGAGCCGGTGGCCCTTCTCGAGCCGCGTCACGCGCGCGACGCTTTCTTTACGAATGCCGATGTCGTTTGATCCTTCGCGCAACTGAATCGCTTCCTCGGTGACAGTAGAGAAATTCCCGACGTGCTTCTTCATGCCAGTCTCAATCAGCTCAATCTTTTCACCAGAGCGAAGATCGTATAACGTCTTCCAATCGTCCCTTTTGTTCTGGGCACGCAGCGAGCACGGAATCAGAACCAGACAACACACCAACGCAGCATTGCGCATATTCGGACCTCTCTCTTTTTTATAGACACAAAGTTACGTGAGATTTCCTTTTTGACATCGAAAACAGCAAACTTTGTGCGTGCCGCCAAACCGGTCTTCAGTTCTGTTTTTCATGTGCTTCCGTATTGTTGCTGCTGTCCGAGTTCAGCACGAATTTCTTCGCCATCGAGAACTCCCCGGGAACAAGTGCGTCGGCCGCGCCAGGCGATGCAAACGGGATGAAGGACAGGATTGGCACGTCTCCCGCTGCCTGAGAGCTGGCCACGAAACGTTGCGTCGGCTTGTCCCAACGCAAGGAGAGCAAGATTTCCTGACCCTCGGCGACAATTCCGAGAGAACTTTTCCCGATGAATTGTCTGTCCGCTTGAAGGAGAAGCGATACAGCCAACTCCTTCGAGCCGGCGACTCTCTCGAGAATCAGGAAGGCTTGCACTGCCAAGTGACGACTTTCGCGGCTGTCTTTCAAGGCAAACTCCTTCCGCAACGAATTTGGGACCACTGATGCGAAACTGCCCCTGCTGAAGCGCCACAACTTACTGGCCGATGTAGACGTTGTCGAACAGCGTGTCTACGATTACGGCAGGGGCTCGGTGTCGCCAGGCAGCAAGTTGCCGCAGCTGACGCTCGGGACACCGGCAAGGTTCGCACTCCCGGTTATGACCGATTTCGAATCACAGAAGAGATCCGTCTTGTTGCCACCAACTAGGGTCAGAGGATTGCTTGTTGCTACAGAAATGGTGGACAGGTTGGCTGCAACCAAACCACCGTGAGCGCTCCCCGTAATGCTTGAACCGGCCAAGCTCGCATGAGAGTTATTGCTCACGAAGACGCCCTGGCCTTGGCTGCCCGAGATGACCAGGTTGGCGCCAGCGCTCAGCGTGCCGCCGTCGGAAACGGTCACGCCCCCAGTGTTCCCACCCCACGGCTGGCCGGGATTGGTGATGCGGAGCTTGGTGTCGCCCAGGTTAAGCGAGGAGCCACCGCGAACCTGAGCACCGTAAAAGTTGGTCCCGGCGGGATTCTCGATTGCCACATCGTGTAACGGGCTGACTGGGAAGTAGGCGCTGAAGCTTTGTATATCAACGATCCCGGTATTCCCGATGTCGATGCCGACCTGCATGTTGCGAATGGTGGTGTTTTGCATGGTGGCGTGTCCCGAGCCGACAAACAGGCCCTCATGCCAGGACGCGCTTGTTGAATTCTCAAACAGGCAGCTCTCGATGTGCACGTCGGAGATGTCGACGACGCCAACGGTGGCAAACCCGGAGTCGCCGGCGGTCACGCGCGCGAGCGACACCTGGCTGCCCTCGTAGACAAAGATCCCAAACGCGCCGGGGCCGTCGACGGTCAGGTTGCGGAGCCGGACATCGATACTGTTTTGTCCGATCCCGATGTCGTCTAGTGCGGATGCCCGGGAGTGAACCGCGAACCCATCGATGGTGACGCTGCGCGAAGCCGCGATCGATAAGACCTGAATAAGGAGGCCGTTGGTTGGATCCGTGCTGGGCTGCTGTAGAGTGGCACCCGGCAGACCTTTCAGGGTGAGGCCCTCGAATCCGTTGACTTGGACGAATTCGGTGCAGGTGCCCTTCACCAAAACGGTGGCCGGGGAGTGCTTTTGCAGTCTGGAGAGGGTGCTATTAAGCGACTGGCCCTGGTCGCAATTCACGACGACCGGACCATTCATATCATCGCTGCCGGTGACGGTCTGGGCATTTGCGCCCAGCGCAGCCAAACCAGCCATGATCGACAGAATGCAGATGCGCTTCATTGTAAGCCCCCTAATGTGTTCAAATTTTCGAATATTGACCCCGGTTTGCTGCAATCGTCCAAAATTCCTGCCATCGCAAATGCGAAACTCCCTCTACTGAAGCGTTACAGGGACCTGGATTGCGCCGGTCTCTTTTTGCATAGGCTCAAGCGCTATCCCGACGACCGCGCCGAGTATCCGGCCGCGGTCCGTTGCCTTCAATGTCTCCGCTATTTCTGAGCACTCGAGCGCTGCTGATACCTGTTATGCATGGCCTTCCAAGAAGTAATGTCAGGTACTGCCAGTGTAGTGGCGCTCAAGACGCGATTGCCAAGCGAATGAGCAGTGGTGCAGCTAACTCCAGCTGCCGGCGTCCTGGACGGAATCGCCAGGTCGGACACCATCGTGGACGTCGAGTCGCAGGTAATCACACCCGTGTTCCCGGTCAACGTCGCCCCGGTGAAATCGGCGCTGGAATTTACGAGGGCTAAAATAGCAGGGCCATTGTTCTGGGAAATCGTAACCCCCCTGAGCAGCACCTCCGAGTTTCCGTCCACGCGAATTGCAGCACTTAGCGGATCGCCCACTGTTCCGTTATTTAGGATTTGAGTCGCGCCCAGACCTGAGAGTTGACTCGTGCCGTAAAGCTGGCTGTGCGCATAGATGTCTACGCCTGGGCCTGTATGGCCCGATATTTGAGCTCCGACAAGCGTTACTTGACTTCCAAATCCAGCTTCGATACCGAATGGGCCGTTATTGCGAATGATGTTCGGGACGTTGGGTAGCACACTCCCAATTGAGATCTCAGCGTTCTCCTGAAGAGAAACCCCGCCGTTAGGATTGTTCTCGATTACATTCGGGCCAAAAATGGAAAACACTTGCGCCTTTCCTCCACCACGCATGTCGATGGCTGCGCGCACACCCGCGTTCGGATTGTTTCCATTGTTCGCCATATGGGTATTCCCGAAAGTTAGGAAATTGGCCTGGGTATTCCACACGGCTGAGTTCTGGTTATTGCTGATGTCCGTCGTACCGGCCCATGAGACGATGTGTGTAAAGGAATTGGCGTCGTTGTAAATGCCATACCCTTGGTTGTTATTGAAGGTGCCCATCGCGTTTACTGTTACGTCCGAGCTTTGTGTGACTTGCACGCCGTTCCCGGCATTTCCGCTGCTACTAAATGTATCGAGGACTACGCGACTGTTTTGCACGTAGACCCCTTCGCCGGAGGGATTGGTCACGTTTAACCCATAGACGTAAACAAGTTGCGAGCTGATGATGGTTAGCTGGCCGACGAGATTTGCGGTCTGTCCGAAGAATGCACCCAGGCTGAGATTGTTGACGTCGTAGAGGGTGACATTTTCGTTGCACGTGCCGGTCACCGCTATGAAAGCTCCCGGCCCGGCATTTGGAAGTGCCGAGTTAATTGTGTGATATGCATACGGATTTGCGCCCGAGCAATCCACAATTAAGAACTGTGCGCGTGCGGCGATTGGAAAGAGAAACAGCGCCGCCAGACCGAATGTAATCGCCAAAACACCGATGCGCTTCATTGTAAACCTCCTGATGGATTCAGATTTTTAAACAGGGACCCTGCGTGAAGCCTACGGAGCCTGCCCTGGCATGGCAAGCGACAAGGAACGACAATCGCGTGCACTGGAAAAGTGTCGTGCTTTGACGCTGCCTCGAAAGCGGGGACCAAGCTTCGCGCCGGGCGTGCTATGGGCTGAAATTCTAGGCCGAAGAGTGCTATAAACAACTGACCTAAAAGACTACCAGCCTGGTTACCTTGGTCCTCTTTTGAGGAGGGCATATGGCCGTGCGATATCGCCCCATGCGGCCGGATGACGCGAAGGAGTGCGTTGAGATCGTGGCCGCGCATCCGTTTATGGGTCCGCGATATGGAAGCGGTACCACCGATTTGCGAGCCGTCTGGCTGAGCCTTCTGGGTCGCGAAGCCTTTCGCGCCGTCGTGTTTGAGGATGGCGAAGACTCGCAGGTTCGAATCATGGGAGTTGGTGTCAGCGCGTTTGTTTCGCACGACTTTCTTCTCGAACTGAAGACCCCACCCTTTTTCTGGGCAGGCCCTGAGATGGCTAAACGCGTTCTCCGCGGAGAGTCTCCGTTGCTTTCGGACAAGCGGGTACGGGAAGCCAACGCTGACGGCGGCCTGAATCTAGTGACTTGGGTCGGCGCCCTGCATGCGGACTATTTGCAGTCCGTGGATGTACAGCAATGTTCGCCGCGTTTGTCGGGGAGCACCGGGGTTTTCTGCTGAAGGAACTCGTTTCACACGGTATGAGCTTAGAAACGTTGGAGGGCACAATTCGCAGCGGCGGCTTGTTCCTCAGTCCTGTCAATGGCCGCTATGTCGATTCCATGGATAGGCCATTGCAGGAAATTCTTGCCGAGCCGCAACTTGTTGGCCTGACGCGAGAACTCGCGATGGTCCGGTTTGGCACCTGGATTGGTTCGCTTTTCGTCTACCGGCCGCCTCAGTTCGGTTTCCGCCCCAGCGAGCAGCGCTTGTTGCTCGCTGCGTTGGGAGGTCGAACAGACGAGGACATCACCGAAACGCTCGAGATCTCCCTTTCTGCCGTGAAGAAGACCTGGCGCTCGATCTATGAGCGGGTAACCGCTCAAAGTCCCGGACTTATTCCCGATCAGGTTCCGGAGGAATTGACCTCGGAACGCGGCAAAGAGAAGAAGCAACGGCTGCTCGCCTGCCTGCGCGAGCACCCGGAAGAACTTCGCCCCGCGTCGCTTTAATGGCTCTATAATCTCCGGATTATGGACAACAAACAGATCGCCCGCATTCTCCGCGAAACCGCGCAACTCCTCGAAATCGATGGCGCCATCATCGGCCGGTATCGCAGCTACGAAAAGGCCGCCGAACTGATCGACGGCCTGCCCGAATCCATCGAGCAACTCGCGAAGGAGCCGGAAAAGCTCAAAGAACTTCCGGGAATCGGCGACCGCATGGTCGAGCACCTGCAAGAAATCGTGAAGACCGGCGACTACTCCCTGCGCAAAAAGCTCCTCAAGAAATACCCGGCGAGCATCCTGGATGTGCTGCAACTCCAGTCTCTCGGCCCGAAGAAAGTCGCCTTCCTGTGGTCCAATTTTAAAGCCGGCACGGTCGCCGACGTGGAGAGAATCGCGAAAGAAGGCAAACTGCGCGACCTCCCCGGCTTTGGCGAAAAGAGCGAACAAAATATCCTCAAAGCGGTGGAAGTCTTCAAGAAATCCAGCGGACGATTTCATGTAAATACCGCCGAAGCCGCGGCAGCCGCGGTTGTTGCACACATTGAAAAGGCAGGAAAGGCCGTCGAATCCGTCACGCCCGCCGGCTCGCTGCGGCGAGGCAAAGAGACCGTGGGCGATCTAGACCTTCTTGTCACCCTCGCAGATGGCCACACCTCGCAGAAGCACGTGGACGCGCTCGCCCAGCACATCCTGGCATTTCCCGGCATCGATCAAACGCTGGCGCACGGAGAAAACAAGGTCAGCTTCACGCTGGAGAACGGATTGCAGGTCGACGTTCGAATGCTTGAAAAAGAAAACTTCGGCGCTGCCCTGCTCTATTTTACGGGGTCAAAAGAGCACAACGTGACCCTTCGCGGCCGTGCCAACGACATGGGACTCACCCTCAATGAATATGCGTTGGCGACATTGAAGGGTGAAAAGCGGGTGGCTGGGCGCACCGAGGAAGAGATCTACGCGAAACTCAAGCTCGACTTCATTCCTCCGGAACTGCGCGAAAACGCCGGCGAAATCGCCGCCGCCGAAAACCACACGCTGCCGCATCTGATCACCCTGAAGGACATGAAGGGCGACCTCCAGATGCACAGCACGGCGAGCGATGGAAAGAACTCGATTGAAGAAATGGCTGAAGCGGCGCGCGAACTCGGCCACCAGTACATTGCCATCACCGACCATTCGAAAGCCGTCACGGTCGCCAACGGCCTGGACGAAAAGCGCATGGCCGCGCACATCAAGAAAATTCACGCCGCCAACGACAAAGACCTGGGCATCCGCGTTCTGGCAGGGGCGGAAGTGGACATCCTCAAGGACGGATCGCTCGACTACTCCGACGAAATTCTCGCGCAGCTCGACGTGGTGGTCTGCTCGATCCACTCTTATTTCAACCTCGACCGCTCCGCCATGACGGAGCGCATGCTCGCGGCTATCGAAAACCCCTACATGCAGATCATCGCGCATCCCACTGGACGACTGCTGCTCCGGCGCGATCCCATCGACTACGACATGGAAAAGGTGCTGGAGGCGTGCGCGAAACATGGCGCCGCCATGGAGTGCAATTCCTATCCGGACCGCCTGGACCTGAAAGACGTCTATCTCCGCATGTGCAAGGAGCGCGGCGTCAAGGTTGTGATCTCGACGGACTCTCACAACACCGCCAACCTCTCTTTTATTCGCTACGGCGTTACCATGGCCCGCCGCGGCTGGCTGGAGAAAAAGGATGTCATCAATACCCTGCCGACTGCTGAATTCCTGGCTGTACTACGCCCGAAATCGGGCTCTGCCACGCGGATTGCAGGAAAGAAGCACGCTGCAAGACGCGGCTGAGACGGAACTGGCATTCACGCCGCTGGTGGAGCTTGCCCATCTTTCACAAATGTGCCCGGCGCACCGGGCGTGGGTTACGCAGCATAGCTTATGGGGAGTGATGTTTCCTTACGCGGCCTGCAACGGTATAATTCCCCGGCCCCGCTGAAAAGAGTTAGAGGCCCATCATGCAACGGCGAACACCCTTCCTCGCGGTCGTTATTCTTGTGATCCCTGTGTTGGCTGCCTGCGGCAGCAGTACTCATGTTGCACCGCCCGGTCCCCTTTTCACGACGACACCCGGAACGCAGGCGAGCGAGGGTGTCGCTTACACGTATCAGTTTGCAGCGACCGACCCGGGAGGAACCGCGGTCAGCCTTGCGCTAACCACTGCTCCTGCAGGCGCGGCATTGAGCGGCAACACTATTACCTGGACGCCCACGACCGCCCAATCGCGGATCGCGAACAAATTCCGCGTTACCGCTACCGCTGCCACGGGCGACGTCAGCACCCAGTCGTGGGCCGTTACCCCCAGTGGCACCGTTCATTTGAGCTGGATCGACACTTATTGGAAAGCCAGCGGTCCCCTTACTGTTCCGTTCGACTGGACGCAGAACGCTGGAGCAGCCGCTGAGGTGGCCGCACTCGTTCCGCAGGCAGACGGCTCCCTTCTGGTGCTGAAAGGGTCCGGCAATGCTGACGGTACCTTCAGCATCCCGAATGTGCCCGGAGGCTTCTATTGGCTGCGCATGGCGCCGCTGGCGACCTACTGGACGAGCAGCAGCACGTTTGATTTTGGCCACGATCTGATTGGTTCTCCCCTGCGTGCCACGAGCGGCGTCCAGAACACCATCTTCAATATCAGTGCTTCAGGACTCGATCCATTACGGACGGAGGATTGGTTCGGGTTCCTAACGGACCAGCAGATGCTCGATATTGAATTCCCTCGGGCTGTCCCCGTGGGCTCGACGACCGTTGACGTGTCGACAATCGTTGGTTCGAATATCGACTTCTCGCAGGCCAGCACGGGCTTTCTGATGCAATTTGAGCCGGTGTCCCTGGGTTCTATGAACGGGCTCGCGTTAGGACCTGAGCTCACGCTGTCCAATCTTTCCGTGCAGAATGGGGCAACAAATTCCATTACGGGGGCGCTCAATGCCTCCCCAGAGTCTTCCTTTGTACTCTCCATTAACGGATAATCGTGGACGCCTTTGTTCAATAATGCCGGGCCCGCCTCTGTCAACCCCATTGGGTCCGTTTTGACTGTTTCCACGCAACCTTTTGTAACCGGCCGATTCGCCTCCGGAATGAATTCATTCTTGGGACCAGACTTGCCCTTGTTCTCATCGGCGTCGCAGGGCATCAGCTTTGGTTCGCCGAGCGGAGCAGTGACCAGTTGTGCCAATTCCTCCGACACGCTATTTACATTGCCCGTTGCTTCTCAACCGCCGATCCTCACCGACCAGAATTTCGGCACCCTTTTGTACGGTGATCCGTTTCCTTCTGCCTGGCTGCGGATTTTTTCGTTTTGCCAAAAAGCTTCACTGCAGATCCCGATTCCCAACTCCGGTGCCACCGTTCCGTTCCTCCTTGTGGACGGAGAGAGCACCGCCCTGCCAACAGGGCCTGTGGCGCCATTGGTTTCCGCAGTGCGGAATCCGACGATCAACGGCGTCAGCCTCTCCGTGCCAAGGACGATCAATTCCACGGCAATCACCTTGAGTTGGTCCCCACCAAGCAGCGGGACGCCGACCAGCTATGCGGTGCAACTCTTCGTGCTCGGAACACAGCTGGATGGCAGCATGCTGTATTTCCCTTCCGAAAAGTTCAGCACTGCCAAGACGTCCATGACTCCGCCCATCACTTTGCTAGCGGGCCGGGTTTTTGTCCTGTTGGTGACTGCGCAAGTCGACGGGCTGGCGAACGTAGAGACTAGCCCAAACCGCTCCGGTCTTCCCATCGCGTACGCAAGCTTTGTCTCAGCTCCAGTGACCGTAGGTTCGCCTGGCATTGGGCTGGTCATCCACGGCGATGCCTCTTCTGCCGAACGGATACTCACTCCCCAACCTATTAGCGATCCAACTCCTTTTTGGCACCTGGAAGTTCGGCGCCCCCAGTAGACGATGAGGAGGTAGTTCGACTAGGTTATGGGGAACCTTTCGTTCCGGACCGTCGTATATAGTGTCAGAAGGCCATCTTACGGAGGTCATTAGACATGAAGCCACTTCCCTACAGCTCGGCCGGTATCCGGCTGGGAATTGCCGGCATAGCCCTTTTGGCTGCTTCCGCGGTCGCCGCCCGCGCTGAAGATGTCACTAAGTCATTTGCCGTGTCTGGACGCGCCAACGTGCGCGTGGAAACCAATGACGGGAGCGTGCGGGTTACCTCCGGTGATTCGAAACAGGTGGAATTTCGCGTCGAATACCAGGGCTACGAGTTAGGAAAGAATCTGCGCGTCGACGCTCACCAGGACGGCGACAAGGTCGGGTTGACGGCCCGGGTCACCGGCCACTGGGGCTTCTCTTTCGGTAATAATTCGCGGCACCTTCACATTGAAGTCCGCATGCCTCGCGAGGCCGATCTTCAGGTGGAAACCGGTGACGGGTCCGTACAAGCCGAATCCATCAATGGGACAGTGAATGTTCATACCGGCGATGGGTCGGTAAAGGCTAGCTCGCTGAACGGCACGATCGACCTGCACACCAACGACGGCAGCATTACCGTTGAAAATCTCAAAGGCGACATGCGCCTCCGCACCGGAGATGGATCGATTGAGGCCCGTGATCTCGATGGCAAGGTGGAGGCCGACTCGGGCGATGGCCATATCCGCATCGCCGGCCGTTTCGATGCACTCAACGTCAAGACGGGCGATGGCAGCGTGGACACGCGCGTTCTGCCAGGTTCCAAAATGGTTTCGAGCTGGACGATTCGAACGGGCGACGGCAGCGTGGACTTGGTGCTCCCGTCCGATTTTCAGACGAATATCGATGCCAGCACGGGCGACGGCCACATCAGCCTGGGTATCCCGGTTACCGTAGAGGGAACATTTAAAAATTCGGAAATGCACGGCAAGATGAACGGTGGCGGCCAGCCGCTGACCATCCATACGGGTGATGGCTCGATCCGGCTGAGCAAGAGCTAAGGCGAGTCGCTCCTCGAACTGGGAAACAAGAGCAAGTTAGCCCACTCTAGTCCCAGTGCTCGGTTGCTGTCAAAGAGAGCGTACATCTGTCCGTATTTGGCAACTTCTCTGCACACTCGTTCCATTGCAACCCATTGAAAACAAATGACGTGCTCTTTTGGCGTCTGACTTGCACTATCCTTCATGGTTCTTCAGGAGAATGTTGTGATAGTCCTAGCCCTGCTCGCCGCGCTGGTAGTTCTGGTAGCGGTCACGTTTATCAGTTCCATCGATTTCTCCAACACTCGCCGCCACTGATTCTCTCCCTTCAGCTTGAATCAGAGCCCCCAAGTGGCAGTTATTCCGTAAGAACTCTTCCCGCCGAAGCGTCTCAAGATTAGGGCAGCTGCGCAGTAGTCCCCGTATTGACCCATTTATCCCTCACCTATTGCGCGTCGCAGCCGGTTCGCGATATTACTTCTTGCCATGAAGAACACAAATCTGCGCCGCATCTTTCTCACCGTTGTCTCCGTTTTGCTTTTCTTGTGGCTGGCCTCCGATTCTCTTGCGCAAACCAAGCCTGACTCCGGCTGGCCCAACTACGGCAACGATGGCGGTGGCACGCGCTACTCCCCGGCAACGCAAATCGACCGCACAAATGTTACACAACTCAAAGCCGCGTGGACCTATCGCACCGGCGCGCTGCCCCGAGACCCGGAACTCGACAAGAAAGCTGCGTTTGAGGCTACCCCCATACTTGTTGATGGCAAGCTCTTCCTGAGCACGCCGTATGACCACGTCATCGCACTGAATCCAGAAACGGGAACAAAGATCTGGGAATTTGCCCCGACGCTCGAGCTGCCCTATGGCGCATCGGAAGTTACCTCCCGGGGAGTTTCCGCGTGGCGCGAGAAATCCGCAAAGGCGGGACAACCCTGCGCGCTTCGAATATTCATTGGCACGCTGGACGCGCGCCTGATTGCGCTGGACGGAGAAACAGGAAAACTGTGCATCGACTTTGGGGAGAATGGCGAAATTGACCTGGTCGTGGGAGTCAAACTGCGCGACCCCGGTGACTATCAGGTCACGTCTGCCCCTGTCATTTTCAAGGACCTTGTGATTACCGGATCTTCGATCGGGGACAACCGGGCGGTGACGCTGGAGCGCGGCATCGTTCGCGCTTTCGACGCGCGAAGCGGGAAACTCCGTTGGACATGGGATCCCATCCCCTGGACGCTGAAAACGGAGCCGCGGACCGGCGCTGGCAATGCGTGGTCCACGATTTCGGTGGATGCCGAACGCGACATGGTTTTCATTCCAACGGGGAGCGCGAGCCCGGATTATTTCGGGGGCTTCCGAAAGGGCGACAACAAGTGGGCGAATTCGGTGGTGGCCTTGCGCGCGAGCACTGGTGAATTCGTGTGGGGATTTCAGGTGGTGCATCACGACATCTGGGATTATGACGTAGCGTCGCAACCGGCGCTGTTCGCGTGGAAAGACGGGACGCCGGCGATCGCCATCACGACGAAGATGGGACGAGTGTTCGTCCTGAACCGGCTGACGGGCGCGCCGCTCCTGCCCGTCGAGGAGCGCCCGGTCCCGAAGAGCGATATTGCCGGCGAGGAGTCCTGGCCGACGCAGCCCGCTCCGACCATTTCCGTGGTTCCGGAGAGATTGTCGCCCGAGGATGCCTGGGGGAAAGATGCGCAGGAGAAGCAATGGTGCGCGGACAAAATCAAGGCCGCGCGATCCGGAGAGATTTTCACCCCGCCGAGTCTGCAGGGCACGCTAGTCTTCCCCAGCAACGTCGGCGGAGTGAACTGGGGCAGCGCCGCGTACGATCCTCAGAGCCATCTGCTTTTCATGGACACCAACCGCCTTCCCATTTTCGTGAAACTAATTCCCCGCGCAGAGTTCGAAGACGCCCGCAAGAACGCCAGCGATTCAGACCGGCTCCACGGAGAATTTGCGCGGCAGGCCGGCGCACCGTACGGCATGTTTCGAACGCCGCTTCTCGCACCGAGCGGACTTCCGTGCAACGCGCCGCCCTGGGGCACCGTCGCCGCCGTCGATCTTTTCTCGGGGGAAAAAGTCTGGGACGTCCCGCTGGGAAGCTGGATTCCGGGCATGAATACGGGAACCATCACTCTCGGCGGACCAATGGTTAGCGCAGGCGGCCTCGTGTTCACTGCCGCTGCCATGGACAATTATCTCCGCGCCTTCGATTCCGAAACCGGCAAGGAGCTCTGGAAGTTTGAACTTCCGGCTGGCGGCCAAGCCACTCCCATGACCTACACCCTCAAAGGCAAGCAGTTCCTGGT
>WNFA01004089.1_pt2 | contig 12165 bp, 10 predicted proteins | sample 5400481 | NCBI WGS metagenome assembly WNFA01 (sample SAMN13153340, study PRJNA577476) | soil metagenome | isolation source: 120 cm saprolite under Douglas fir tree site 2 hole 1 replicate 2 | place: USA:California | collected 2015-04-18
GCACATCCGCTCAGTCGCTGCAACCGCGCCGCTCCCGACAGGCGCTCACCTTGTCGCCACGATGACCGTTTCCCCGCGTCCAACCACCGCGCCGCCTCCACCGCCAGCCCCAGGGGCGCCCGCCTTTGTAAACTATGCCGCTCCCGAAAACATTCCGCCCTCTCTCGGCTCAACCACCGCAGGCCAACATGGTGCGGGTGAGCCCTCCATTGGCGTTGACTGGGCGACCGGCAAAGCTTTTATTGGAGCGGGAAATCACACTTTGCGCGTCACCTTCAACGACGCGGTCACGCCTGGCACTTCCACATGGGAAGACAAGCGTTCGCCTTTCGCGCGGGTCAGCCTTGATCCCATTCTCTTTACTGACGACGGTCGAATGGGCGGCACAAACCGGACATTCTCTTCGCAGCTCAACGGTGTTACCAGCGAGCTCTCTTTCACAGACGATGACGGCGATAATTGGCTTCCCACGCAAGGTTCCGGACAACCCGCCGGAGTCGATCATCAGACGGTCGGTGGAGGCCCATTCGCGTCACCCGCACCCGCAGTGCACACGTACCCGCACGCGATTTATTACTGTTCACAGGACATTGTCACCGCGTTCTGCTCACGCAGCGATGACGGCGGCGTGACGTTTGGACCTGGTGTTCCCATTTACACGTTCACTAGCGTCAATGGAGTTGACCTGCCTGTCGCTCCCGGAACCTGTGGTGGTTTACACGGACACGTTCGGGTATCGCCTGATGGCACCGCTTATGTTCCCAATGAGAACTGCCAGGACGCCGCTGGCACCGCTCGCCCCGGCATCGCGGTCTCAACTGACAATGGTCTGACCTGGGTGGTTCGCACCGTGCCAGACGCCACCAGTATCAGCCCGGGCAGTGATCCTTCAGTTTCAGCGGGCAGGAACAATACGATTTACTTAGGCTATGTAAATTCCGACGGCCATGCCAAGATCGCAGTGTCCCATGATCGAGGGCTGCACTGGTCCAAATCTCAGGATGCTGGAACTCCGTTCGGCATTCAAAATGCTGAGTTTGCTGAGGTTACCGCGGGGGACGACAATCGCGCGGCCTTTGCTTTCCTCGGCACTCCAACTACGGGTGACACGCAATCCGCCGACTTCGTTGGCGTATGGCATCTGTACGTTGCTTTCACCTACGACGGCGGCCGCACATGGACGACCTCCGACGCGACTCCTTCTGATCCGGTACAGCGCGGTTGTATCTGGAACGGCGGGGGCAGCAATCCGTGTCGCAACCTGCTGGACTTTAACGACATTACCGTTGATAAAGTCGGCCGTGTGCTGGTCGGGTATGCGGATGGCTGTACCGGATCGTGCGTAACTGACAGCACGCAGAACGCCACGACCGGTCCTGCAAGTGCGCAAGACGCGCTAGCCACCATCGGCAGACAAACCGGTGGCCGCGGACTATTTGCAGCGTTCGATGGTACCCAGTTCGGTACCCACAGCGGCGATGACGAGGGCGGAGGCAAGCTCTGCTTCGGCGATCCCGCAAGTGGCGTTCACGGTGGACCTGAATGCGACGATAACCGGCGACACTAAAATGCGCTACAAAACTGCCCGCGTGAAGTAAGTTAATCTTCACGCGGGCATCTTGTTGCCGGAGAGTAAAATTCCCCAACTGGAAGATTGCATGAAGAAGCTCTTGTTTGGGTTATTGCTGTGTTTAGTCACTGTCGCCAACATCGCGCCTGGAAATGCCAAATCGGGAAGCCAGGATAAGATGTCACACGCTTCCTCTCAAAAACATGCACCTGACGGGACGAAGCAGACGAATCTCGACGCATGTGCGTTGCTTACGAGCGCGGATGTTCAGGCCATTCAGGGCGAGCCTGTGCAGCAGACCGTTCCGAGCTCCCAGCCAGGTGGCGGTTTAAAGATGTGGCAGTGTCTTTTTCGAACTGCCGTGCCTAGCAAATCAGTGAGCGTTTCTGTGGCCTCGCCTTTGTCCATCTCGCCCCGTGGATTCTGGCAAAAGCAATTCCATGACGGCAGACCTGCAGAGCGGGAAACAGAAAAAACGGAAAAGAAATCTGGCGGACGGAAGGAAGAGGAAGAGGGTGGGACGCGGCCCCGCTCTGTTACCGGCGTAGGCGAGGAAGCCTATTGGGTCGGCGGTCCAATGGTGGGCGCTCTCTATGTTTTAAAAGGGAAAACGTTCCTTCGCATCAGCGTGGGCGGAGTACGCGAGGAATCCGAGCGTATTAAAAAATCCATTGCCTTAGCCCGTCTTGCGCTGAAGCGCTTGCAAGCCGGGATCTAACGAACCGTTGAGGCCGTCAGCGGTTGTTATCGCCATAGAGGCACCTATCCGTAAAAAACGAGAAGGCCGCTCGAATATAATGAGGAGTGTCCAAGGCCCTGACCTCTGGCACCAGACTCGGTCCTGCGAAATTCAATCTGAACTCGGTGCAGGCGTCGTGGGCAAAGTGTATCGCGCCTGTTACATACGGATCCGGCGCAACATTGCCATCCAATTGCTGACGGGAGATACTCGCTAGGGTCGCATGAAGATGACTGGCAAGCCCGACAGTGAACGCTTCCAGCGTGGCGCGGACCAGTATGCTGTCTACCTCGAGACGCCGGAGGGCCGGTTGCGCTCCGACTTGGCCTTTGCCAACCTGCAGGATTTTCTTCTCTTGCAGAGCAAAACTTCGTTGTGTGCTCTTGATCTCGGATGCGGCACGGGAGCGATTGCCGTTCGCTTGGCGCGGCTGGGCATTCACGTCACGCTGCTGGATTCCTCTCCGGCGATGTTGGATATCGCGAAGCGCGCGGTACGGGAAGCAGGGGTTACGGACAAGATCGTACTGCAACACGGCGACGCTGCCCAATTGGCGAACTTGTTCCATACTCGATCGTTCGATGTAATCCTTTGCCACAACATCCTGGAATATTGCGACGACCCGGGCGCTGTGTTGCGCGGTGCGGCCCGCGCCTTGCGGAATTCATCGGCGCTATTGTCCGTTCTCGTACGTAACCAGGCAGGTGAAGTGTTCAAGAGAGCTATTCAAGCGGGCGATTTGGAGGCAGCGGGAAAAACCCTCACCGCTGAGTGGGGACAAGAATCCCTGTACGGAGGCAGGGTACGACTATTTACCCCAGATAGCTTGCGAGCCATGCTGACAGAGGCGTCGCTGGCGGCGATTGCCGAGCGAGGTGTACGCGTTCTTGCGGACTATTTGCCGCCACAGGTGTCTCGCAGCGCAGACTACGAAAGGATTTTTGAACTGGAGCGGAAACTGGGCAGCCGGCCAGAGTATGCCGCAGTTTCCCGTTACGCGCACTGCCTGGCACGTTGCGCAGGTTCGGTGGCGGAGGACGGTGCGTGACCTACGTCCCTTTTCAAGTTCCGGGCACCACATCAAGCGCGAAGGCACCTGATGCCACCATTGCGCTAGGGCTCGGTCTCACCAACGAGTGTAACCTCTCCTGCTCCTTCTGCTACCGAGATCCAACTCGCACGGATCGTCTCTCTCTGGATCAGGTGAAGGCCGTCATGGAACGGCTGCCGATTCGTTCAGTGAATCTGGGCACCGGTGAGAATGGCATGCATCCGGACTTTAAAGCGATTCTGGAATACCTGCGTTCTCAACCGGTCAAAGTCACAATCACTTCAAACGGCCATAGCGTCGCTGTTCTGGGAGACGAAGAATTGCGAGCGTTTCACGATGTCGAGTTTTCCCTCGACTACCCCAGCGAAGCCGAACAGGATGCGCAGCGCGGGCCGGGCAACTGGGCCCTCATTCATGAACAAGCAGCGCGCTGCTTGCATCTGGGGGTGCCGGTAACCATCATCGCGGTCATGATGAAGGCGAACTACTTACGTCTGGCGGAGGTCGCGCGAGTAGCCAAACAGTTCGACGCTCCCCTGCGGGTGAACGTTTATCAATCCGTGCGCTCCGATACCTATGCGCTCACCTATGAGCAGTATTGGGAGGGCTTTCGCGCGCTATTTGCGGAAACGGATGTGATCGCGATTGGCGAACCTCTGGTGCGGGCGATGGCTGGATTGCCGCCCCGCACTGGCGGATGCGGCATCAGCACGGTGCGCGTGACTCCGCGCGCCACCACGCAACCGTGCGTCTATTGGCCCGGGACAGGAGGGTCGCTGTCCGAGTTGCAGCAATTAGGATCAAAAATGACCGAAACTTATCCATTCCGTGAAGCGCGATCGTTGCCGCCCGCCTGCGAGCCTTGTGATTTCCGAGAAGCCTGTCATGGTGGCTGCGCCGGACGGCGTCGCCTTCAAGACGCGCTTCTGGAACCTGACTTCTATTGTCCCGTCACTCGGGGGCACACGCAAAAGCTGGACATCACCATGGCCGCCGCTCGCGACCTTCCCAAAGGAGAGAGTTCCTGCACCACCATCGTAATGGCAAGGGGTTGAACGTGCTAATTTTTACGACCTTACGCAAAGCAAGTGCAGTCTTATTGGCCGCGTTCATTTTTACGTTTGTGCAGGTTCCTGCCACCTCTTCCGGAATCGTCCCCCGGAGCGTTTGGGCGGCGCAAACTGGCGCCAAGACAGATACTCAGCCCACGTCGCGCAAGACGAGTCGGCCATACACTGGTGATCTCTCCATCTTTGAAGGTAAAGACCGCGACCAGAAACTACAGGTTCAACGCGTGATGGATATTCTCGCCATCAAGGAAGGCACACATGTCGCCGATATCGGGGCCGGATCAGGATGGTTCGCTATTCGTGCGGCAAAGCGCGTTGGCAACACCGGATTGGTCTATGCCGTGGACATCAATCCAGAGTCCGTCGCATATATCGATCAGCGTACTCGCCGCGATGGCATCCCCAACGTGCACACTATTCTGAGTGAAGCGGATGATCCTCGGCTGCCAGCAAACAGTGTTGATTCCGTGCTGCTGTTGAAGACCTATCATGAGGTCGCGCACCCCGTGCTCCTGCTGCAGAACTTGCGCAGAGCCCTGCGCAGTGGAGCGCGGGTCGGCATCATTGATCGTAATGGCAAAGGCGATGACCACGGCGTCTCACGTGATGTGGTGATATACGAAGCAGCCAAGGCCGGTTACCAACTACAAGAACAGTACGATTTTGTGAAGGGAGATGATGAAGACTATTTCCTCGTCTTTCGCCCGAATGCGGGACCCAAGTAGCCGAGAAATGCCCCCTATCTAACCCGAGAGTCTGCTTTAGCCGATGACAATGGGACTGACAGACTTCGCGCGGGTTACGGAGAAACTGAACACCGTCCGTTGTTTTATTGCGCGTTCACCCAGTTGTCTGATCCCGTCAGCTTGACGGCCACGTCCGAGAAGGTGAGTCGTAGCGGCTTGCCGTCCGCCGTTCCATGATGCTCCGTCGAGATAAGCAGAGGGCCGGCCTTCTTGTAACCCGCCCACGTCGCGATAACAAGACTTGGCTTTGCGTTGCCGCCGTGGTGGAAAGCCATTTCCTGGACTCGGTTGTCGGAACCGACATAGAGTTCCCAGGTATCGCCAGGTGTGTAGCCACCCGAGGGATATTTCACTACGACCTGCTCGGCAGAACCCTTGCCTAGCGGCAGTTTGTGCTTGCCTTTATCTTCCACGTTGGCCCCAGTGTCCCAGATGACATGAAAGGGGAAGACCAGCCAATACTGATCGTTGACAAAACCCGGATCAATTTCGTTTTTCACGTTGTCAGGCTGGCTGTTGAGCTGAGAGCGCACGTAGGTAACCTTCACTGCCTTGCCCGCCTTATCTTTTCCTTCGTAGGTGACCCGGTCGGCTTTGGGCTCCCAGGTCCACGTCTGGGAGCGTTTGAGTCCGGGAATATCTACGTTGAAGGTGTAGCGGATCGCCTCGATTTGCCCCCACGAATCGATACCATAGGTCTTGGCAACCTGTTCGGCGATGGGCGGGCGCGTCTGAGCCCAGGAGGTTGCAGCTGGGACCATCATCCCGAAAGCCAGAAAATAGATCATGGTTGTACGTCTTGCATTTGTCATGAATTTCGCTCCTCGGTGAATTTGAATGGACGCTGTAAATGGACGCCGTATTGGATGACCGGCAAAAGCTTCGGGATACACGAGCGCATGTGGCCAGTCCTCTTCACCCACGCCAGCCATTCACACCCCTTGCTCGGTTCGCCGGGCATTATATAGCACGCTTCGGGTGATTGTGTTCTAGCACGCTCATGCGGCCGCACTCGTTATGTCAGACAAGAACCTATCTCATGAATGCCGCAGTAGAATCTAAAGACGAGGAAAAGGCGCGCCGGTCCTCAATACCCACAGGATGCCTTATCGGGCAGCAACGCTCCCCAGCAACTCCGTAAATCAGGTCCAACTCCGGACAACGCTTCTACCAACTCATGAATCACTGACATGAACTCGAAGTTGTTGTGGTTGCCCGTCTCTGACGTCGATCGGGGCAAACGCTTCTACGAGATGTTGGGCTGGCGGTTGGATGCCGACTTCACCACCGGTGATGACTTTTCGGGTGGTGCAGTTTACACCTCCCGGCTCGGGGTGCTCGATCATTTCTTGAAGGCTCAGCAAGTTTCTTCTAGGAGGCGGGCCATGTCGCAACGACCGAACAGAAGCCGGCGCGGTTCTTACTCTTACATTTCCGCCCTCGCAATCACTGCTGCCCTTTTCGCGATCGCTGCGCTAACCACATCGCGTGCCCGACATCGCACTCGGGATTGACCCACGTCACTTGTGGCTTGCCTGAATAAGCCAGCCGGCAGGCCTTTTTAGAAAGGCGCTTTCGATGCGAACCACCGTACTGGAAATAAACCGTGCTACGAATCATGGGGAGACTGGGGACAGGTCGGTCCGGCTGCTCTCGGTTTCCGTACTGCTATCGCTGACGATCACGATCTACGCCCAGGCGCAAACCAGTCAAACTCTTTTTTCACCTAACCAGGGCAGCGTCCCGAGCGGTCCAGCAACAAAGGAAGTCCAGCATCTCACCCTCCGCGGCGCCATCAATATGGCTGTGCGTTACAACCTTGGCGTGATCGAAAGCGGAGAAAACGCCCGCGTTGCGCGCGGCCAACGACTGCGCGCATTGAGCAACCTCCTGCCACAGCTGACCGCGGGAGCAACCGAGAATGTTGAGCAGGCAACCCGTGCGTCCCTTGGTATCAGGTCATCGCTGGTGCCTTTCGTCCTAGGACCATTCGCCTTCAGCACGGCACAAGCGAGCTTGAGTCAGACTTTGTTTAGTTTTGAATCGATTCAAAGGTTCCGAGCGGCGCGTACAGCCGAGCAAGCCGCCCTGCTCACGTATAACGACACGCTTGACGTCATCACGCTCACCGTGGGTAATGCCTATCTGCAGGTCATCGAAACCAGCTCGCGCATTGTTGCCCAAGAAGCGCAGGTGCAGAATGCGCAGGCGCTTTACAATCAGGCCCTTGACGCGTTTCAAGCGGGTACCAGCGCGAAAATCGATGTGACCCGCGCCGCGGTCCAGCTTCACACCGAACAATATAACCTGAGTGTTGCCCGGAACAACTTTGCCATAGCCAAGCTCAACCTTTCCCGTGCCATCGGATTGCCTCTTGGGCAAGCGTTCGATGTCGCAGATCCACTCCCCTATGCCGACATAAATCCGCAGAGCGTGGAGGAAGCGCTCAGGGCTGCCTACAGCTCGCGAAGTGACTTCCGAGCTGCTCTGAGCTCTCTGAAGTCCGCTCAACAACAGCTTTCTGCCGTTCGGGCAGAACGCTATCCCGTTTTGGCTGTGAATGGCGATTACGGAGCCCAGGGTGCGACATTTGCGCAATCTCACGGCATCTTCAGTTTCCAGGCAGGAGTCAATTTTCCTGTATTCACCAGCGGACGGATCAAGGGCGATCTGACGCAGGCGGAAGCAGCGCTCCGACAGCGGAAGGCCGAAGCCGAGAACCTTCGCGGTCAGATCGATTACGACGTCCGCACAGCATTCTTGAATCTGCAGGCGGCCAGAGAGCAGGTCGCGGTGGCTCGCCAAAACGTAGATCTGGCGAACGAAAACCTCTCGCGCTCCCGTGAGCGTTTTGCTTCGGGTGTGACGGACAGCGTCGAGGTGGTCCAGGCCGAGCAATCGTTGGCGAGCGCGAATGACCAGTACATCACCGGCCTCTATAGTCACAATCTCGCGAAGCTCCAACTCGCTCGTGCTTTGGGAGTTGCGCGAACCAGTTACAACCTGTACCTGGCAGGACGTTAATGTGAGGAAGTTTCCATGACTGAAGAACCCCCTCCTGGTTCGGTGCTTGAACCCAAAGAATCGACAACGAGCCCGCTGCCGCCAGACGATACGGTCTCGGAGCGCGTTACTCGGAGGCGGTGGTATGGACGCTCGAAGCGCCTCAGAATTCTCCTGGTTTTCGCGGTATTGTTGCTGCTTGTGGGCGGCTTCCTTCTCTGGCGCTATTTCGCCAGCTATGAATCCACCGATGATGCTCAAGTGGACGTTCACCTGTATCCGGTCAGCGCGCGCATATCGGGCTATGTGATCAAGGTGAATGTAAACGACAACCAGTATGTCCCGCAGGGGACAGCGCTTGTGGAGATCGATCCGAGAGACTACGAGGTTGCGGTGGATAAGGCGCACGCGGATCTCGCAAATTCCGAAGCAACCGCGCAATCTCTTAATGTCACTGTTCCCATAACTTCTGTGAATACCTCAAGCCAGTTGAGATTTGCTGCCTCTGACGTGGATAGTGCTAATGCTGGAATTATCGCGGCTGAAAAACAGCTCGCCGCGGCCGCTGCCCAGGTGGCGCAGGCCGAGGCGAATGATGTGAAGGCGCAGGACGACCTGACGCGATACAAACGACTGGTCGAGAAGCAGAACGTCTCCCAGCAGACATACGACCAGGCGGTGGCCGCCGCCAAGGCCAGCACCGCCAACGTTGCTGCTGCCCGCGCCAATGAGGCGGCCGCCCAACAGGCGGTCCAGCAGGCGAAGAACCGGCTTTCCCAGGCCGAAGCGAACCACCGGACCGCGCAGACCGGACCGCAGCAAGTCGCATCAACCCGTGCTCGCGCCCTCGCCGCGGTGGCAGACGTGCAACAGAAGCGCGCTGCTCTGGCCCAGGCTGAGCTGAACCTGCTATACACGAAAATCGTCGCGCCAGTCACAGGCGAGGTGAACAAGAATGTGGTCGTCGGGTGGAACGTCCAGCCCGGTCAGCAGTTGCTAACGGTGGTCCCACTTGATGAGGTCTGGGTCACCGCCAATTTCAAGGAGGGTCAACTCAAGCACATGGGGGTGGGACAGCCTGTAAGAATCAAAGTTGACTCGAACGGCCGCACCTATCGGGGTCACGTGGACAGCATAGCCGGCGCGACGGGTCCGCTTTTCAGCGTGCTGCCGCCTGAAAATGCCACCGGCAACTACGTCAAGATCGTTCAGCGGATTCCAGTGAAGATTGTTCTCGAACAGGGCCAGAACAGCGATCGCCAGCTTCGACCGGGCATGAGCGTCGAACCAAAGGTGTATCTGCATGAGTGATCACGCCCCGAGTCCTGCCGCGGGCGAGGCTCCATGGCAGCCCAGGTACAACCCATGGTTAATTGCGGTGGTTGTGGCGATGGCTGCATTTATGGAGGTCCTTGACACCAGCATTGCCAATGTCGCCTTGCCCTATATGGCCGGAAATCTGGGCGCCAGCAATGATGAAAGCACATGGGTGCTCACTTCTTATCTCGTTTCCAACGCTATCGTCCTCCCCATCAGTGGCTGGCTGGCCGGCACATTTGGACGAAAGCGGTTCTTCATGACATGTTTAGTTATTTTCACTTTGAGCTCGCTGCTCTGTGGAATCGCGCCGAACCTTGCTCTGCTTCTGGTATTCCGCGTCATGCAAGGCGCAGGAGGAGGCGGCCTTCAGCCGATGGCGCAAGCCATCCTGGCAGACATTTTTCCGCCGCAAAAGCGGGGCCTGGCGTTCGCACTCTACGGCATCACGGCTGTCATGGCGCCCACCATCGGACCCACTCTCGGCGGGTGGATCACGTTCAACTACTCCTGGCGCTGGATCTTCTTCATCAACCTGCCAGTCGGCGTGCTGGCCCTGTTTCTTGTATTTCGCCTCGTCGAAGATCCACCGTATTTGAGCCGCCTCAGGAGCGCCGGCATCAAACTGGATTACATCGGTATCGCCCTGCTGGCGCTCGGAGTAGGAGCCCTGCAGATCATGCTGGACAAGGGACAGGAGGACGACTGGTTTGGCTCACACTTCATCCTGACTCTGGCTATCGTGACGGTTGTTTGCCTGTTCGTTCTCGTTATCTGGGAGTGGTTCCGTAAGGATCCGGTCATCGACGTTCGTCTCTTCAAGAACTTCAATTATGCAGGCGCGAACCTGATGATGTTCGTTTTTGGAATCCTGCTGTTCAGCAGCCTTGTAATGATGCCTCAGTTCCTCCAGACTCTGCTGGGGTACACCGCCGAGTTGGCGGGGCTGGTTCTTTCCGGTGGTGCCGTCTTGTTGCTGCTCGCCATGCCTGTCGTCGGCCAGCTCACAACCAAAGTTCAAACGCGCTATATCATCGCCTTTGGCTGGCTGTGTCTCTCTTTAGCAATGTACTACTCCACGAAGCGCATCGATTTGCTTATCAGTTTCCGGTCAGCCACGTGGTTGCGCATCGCCCAGGTTGCCGGCATGGGCTTCCTTTTTGTGCCGATCACGCTGGCGGCGTACGTCGGCATGCCCGCTGGGAAGGCCAACGCCGTTGCAGGCATGATCAATTTCATGCGCAATATCGGGAGCAGTGTGGGAACGTCAATGGTCACGACCCTGATCGCACGCCGCTCGCAATTACATCAGTCGAGGCTGATCTCCCATACAACGCCAGGGAGTCAGAGTTTTCAGAACTCGATAAACAGCCTTGCCACACTACTGGCTCGCTCCGGGTTGGGCCTGCATGATGTGCAGACGCAGGCCTACGCAAGAATGTATCGGGAATTGCAGGCACAGGCTGCGACACTGGCATATATCGATACCTTCTGGATTCTTTCTGTTGGCGCGGCGATCATGTTCTTGCTCGCTTTTTTCCTCAAAAAAAATGACCCGCGCGCAGGCGGTGAAATCGCGGCGGGTTGACGGAATCAGATGCTGTTATTCGGGGATTGTCATCTAATACAGGCATTGGGGATGCACCGTGATTAGAATCCTGACCATCGAGCGGGAATACGGTTGCGGCGGCGGACAGATCGCTCAAACGATTGCTGATCAGCTGGGTTGGAAACTGTGGGACCAGTCGCTGACTTCTGAGATCGCCCGCCACGCCAACTGCGATCGGTCGGAGGTCGCGAGCCGCGAGGAGCGGGTGGACCCTCTCTATTACCGGCTTTTCAAATCGATCATGCGAGGCAGTTTCGAGGGCAGCCTGAATGTCCACAAGTTGAAGTTGCTGGATGCCGACAGTATTTTCCGTATTACGGAGCGCGTGGTCCAGAGAGCCGCGTCAGAGGGAAACTGTGTGATCGTCGGCAGAGGATCTCAGCATTTTTTGCGCGATCGAGGCGACACATTGCGCATCTTCCTCTATGCCCCGCGAAAGGAAAAAGTGAGGCGTTTGATATCCGGTGGCATGAATCAGACCGAGGTTGAGGAGCTGGTGGATACTGTCGATGACGAGCGGGCTGCTTTCGTCGGGAAATATTTGCACATGCAATGGCCGAACCGGTCTCTGTATCACGCTATGCTTAACACGGCTTCGGGAGATGACACAGTTATTAACGCAATCTTGAGCCTCAAGAAAGCCCTGGAGCAGCAAATAGAGTAGTTTGCAAACCGCTTCGCAAAGGACGCCTAGTCCGTTGAGGATGGGGTTGCCGCTGGTTGTTTGAAGCGGTGAAACGCGATAATCGCTGCGGCCGTTGCCACCGCTCCATATTCCAGCAGCATAATCCAGCCTGGAACCAACCATGGGCGACCCACCGTACGCAAATGCCAAACGTAGTAAGTTGGGATGATGCTAACCGTCCAGATGATGAGCGGCACCGCCGATGCCGACTGCACGAACGGCAGCAGCCAGAGAAGGTACCAAGGATATACGACAGGTGCACATAGAAGTGATGCTGCCATGGGCCATGCGAAGGATTCCGCAGACCATACCGGGGCCTTGCTTCTCAGCCAGATTGCAGTAAGTAAGCCGACGAGTACTGCAAACCCAACTACA
>WNFA01004090.1_pt1 | contig 12165 bp, 10 predicted proteins | sample 5400481 | NCBI WGS metagenome assembly WNFA01 (sample SAMN13153340, study PRJNA577476) | soil metagenome | isolation source: 120 cm saprolite under Douglas fir tree site 2 hole 1 replicate 2 | place: USA:California | collected 2015-04-18
ATCTCACGGCGACGCCGGCCTCCGCAACGGCGGCGGTGGTCTTCTACAACGTTCAGGAGAGCCTGGTAAAGGTGGATCGCCACGGCAAGATCGTGCCGTGGCTCGCGGAGCGCTGGCACACCTCGGACAACAAGAACTATACTTTCTTCCTCAAGCGCGGCGCCCGCTTCCACAACGGGCGCGAGCTCCGGGCCGCCGACGTGAAGTTCGTCATCGATCGCGCGATGAACCCCGAGACCAAGCACCCCTACCCGGGATACTACGCGGCGATCGGCGACATCATCGTCAAGGACGATTACACGATCACCTTCACGCTGAAAGGCACCACCGCCAATTTTCTCCTCAACATGGCGCGCCAGGGCTCCGTCGTGTACCCGCGCGAGGCCGTCGACACCCTGAAGAGCGAGCCGATCGGCACCGGGCCCTTCAAGCTCGCTGAGTGGGTGCGGGGCGACCGCATCGTGCTGGTGAAGAATCCGGACTATCACGTGAAGGGGCTGCCGAAGCTCGACCGGGTGACGTACCGCTTCATCCCCGACCCGAACGCGGCGCTGGCCGCGCTCAAGGCGGGCGACATCGACGCCGCGATGTTCGGTCTCGGCCCCGAGCACGTTCCGGAGCTCCAGAAGGACGCGCGGTTCCAGGTGATCATCGGCGAGACGACGAACGACGTCATCATGTCGATGAACAACTCGCGCAAGCCGTACAGCGACGTACGGGTGCGCCGGGCGATCACCCATGGCATCAACAAGCCCGAGGTGGTGAAGGGCGCGATGTTCGGCCTCGGCAGCGTGCTCGGGACCAACGTCGATCCGCTCAACCCCTACTTCGTCGACATGTCCGGCGCCATGCCGTACGACCCCGGGAAGGCGAAGAAGCTGCTCGCCGAGGCGGGCTACCCGAACGGATTCGAGGCGGTCCTGCGTGTCGCCCCGCAGTACTACTACACGGTACGCACCGGCGAGGTCCTCGCCGCCCAGCTCCAGAAGATCGGCGTCCGGATCAAGATCGAGCAGGTCGAGTGGGGCCAGTGGCTGTCGCGGGTGTGGAAGGACGCGGAGTACGACCTCACCATCATCGGGCACGCCGAGGCCTGGGACATCGCCAACTACGCAAACCCGAAGTACTACTTCCGTTACGACAACGCGGACTTCCAGAAGCTCTTCGCGGAGTCCGAGATCACCGTCGACGACAAGGCGCGCCGCGAGTTGTACGTCAGGATGCAGAAGAAGCTCGTGGAGGACGCGCCCGTCGTGTGGCTCTACATCCATCCGCGGCTGGCCGTGACCAAGAAGGGTGTGCAGGGCATCTGGAAGGACCTGCCGCTGCCGGCGTTCGATCTCTCAGAGGTCGCGTGGGCGAAGTAGCCCGGCCGCTCGCGTAAGGGCGTGCGGCGGTACATCGCGAGGAGGGCCGTGGCGTTCGTCGCGACCCTCTTCTTCGTCTCGGGCCTCGTGTTCGTCGTCGTCCGCGTGCTGCCCGGCGATCCCGCGCTGGTGATCATCGGTCCGGAGGGGAGCCCCGAGGCGGCGGCGCGGCTGCGCGAGGCGATGGGGCTGAACCGCCCGATCCCCCTCCAGTATGTCGAATGGCTCACCAACGCGTTGCACGGGGACCTGGGCGTGTCCCTCCAGTACGACCTGCCGGTGGGCCGGCTCATCGCGAGCCGGTTGCCGGTGACGCTTCCGCTCACACTGATGGCGGCGCTGCTCATGGCCGCCACGGCGCTGCCCGTCGGCCTCTACGCGGCCCGGCGCCACCGGCGGGCCGGCGACTATCTGGCCATGGCCGTCTCGCAGATTGGTGTCGCGATTCCGGGCTTCTGGGCCGGGCTGCTCCTGATCTTGCTGTTCTCCGTCCACCTGGGCTGGGTGCAGTCCGGCGGCTTCGCCGGCTGGTCGGCCGGGCTCTGGCCGGGCGTGCGGTCGCTCCTGCTCCCGGCGGTCGCGCTCGGGCTCTTCCAGGCGGCTGTCCTCGTGCGAGCCACTCGCTCCTCGGTGCTCGACGTGCTGCGCGAGGACTACGTGCGCACCGCACGCGCCAAGGGCGTGAGCGAGCTCTCGGTGATCGGCAAGCACACCCTCCGCAACGCCCTGATCCCGATCGTGACCGTGGCCGGGGTCCAGCTCGGCCAGTTGATGGCGGGCGCCATCATCCTCGAGTCGGTGTTCGCCCTTCCGGGCCTGGGACGCCTGGCGCTCGGCGCGATCACCGCTCGTGACCTGCCGGTCGTGCAGGGCGTGACGCTCTTCGTCGCGTCGTCGATCGTGCTCATCAACTTCGCGGTCGACCTGCTCTACGTGGTGCTGGATCCACGCATCCGCTATGACTAGCCGCTCCGCCCGGCTCCTCGCTCGGGCCTCGTGCGGCTTGCGACTCGGCGTCGTCGGGAGCCGCGGGCAGCCATGACCGGGCGGCGTCCGCTCCGGCACGTGACGTTCGCGCTCGGCACCGCGATCACGGCGTTGTTGATCGCCACCGCGGCGCTGAGCCTCGTCTACACGCCGCAGGACCCGCTCGCGATGTCGATCATCGGTCGCCTGCAGGGACCATCCGGGCCGCACCCGTTCGGGACCGACCAGTACGGGCGCGACGTGCTCTCGCGCGTGATGACGGGCACCGTCACCTCGATCGCGGTCGGCGTGATCGCGGTCGGGATCGGTGCCGCCGTGGGGATGCTGATCGGAATTCTCAGCGGCTACGTGGGGGGATGGATCGACGAGGCGTTCATGCGGCTGGTCGACGCGATCCAGGGCTTCCCCGCGATTCTCTCCGCGCTACTCTTCGCCGCCGTGTTCGCCCCGGGAATCGCGATCAGCATGGTCGCCATCGGCATCGCGTTCGTCCCGGCCTTCGCCCGCCTGACGCGCGCCGGGTTCCTCGCGTTCCGGGAGCGCGAGTTCGTCGTCGCGGCCAAGGCGCTGGGCGCGGGTGACCGCCGCCTCATCGCGCGGCACATCTTGCCGAACATCCTGCCACCGCTGATCGTCCAGGCCACCACCAGCTTTCCGATCGCCATCCTCGCCGAGGCGGGCCTGGCGTATCTCGGACTCGGGACCCAGCCGCCGCACCCCTCCTGGGGACTCATGCTTCGGGAGGCGCAGAACTTTCTGTCCCTGAACCCGTGGTTCGCCGTGTTCCCCGGCGGCGCGATCGCCCTGACCGTGCTCGGGCTCAATCTCCTGGGCGACGGGCTGCGCGACCTCCTCGACCCCAAGACGGCGTGAGGCGGAGCGCCGATGCCAACGCCGGGAAACTATGGACTAAATTGCCCGATCGTGCCGCACCGAGACCTGGCACTGAGGCCTAAAGAGATTGACTTTTCCAGAAATATGTCGGTATCGTAACGATCGATCTTGGCGCAACAATGTGGGCGGTGTACCGGCCAATCCAAGCGGTGCGCCTCGGAGAGAGAACAACCATGAAGGTGTACAGCACCTCGTTCACGCTGTCGACCGACCAGCGCACCGAGGTCTCGGATGTCACCAAGCGCGTGCGCGATGCGATTCAGCAGTTCCCCATCTCCGCCGGCATCGCGCTGATCAACACGTTGCACACGACCTGCGCCTTGTTCATCAACGAGTTCCAGAGCGCGCTGATCGACGACCTGAAGCACCTCATCGAGCGGCTCGTCCCGGAGCGGGACGGCTACCGCCACGATGATCCGCGCGTGTCCGACTGCGAGCGCGGCAACGCGCACGCGCACCTCCGCGCGGCGCTGATCGGGCGGTCCATCGCCGTCGGGATCAACAACACCGAACTCACCCTCGGCCGGTTCCAGTCGATCATCTTCGCGGAGCTCGATGGGCCGCGGAGGCGGGAGATCAGCATCCAAGTCATCGGTGAGTGAGGTCGATCCTCCGCGCCGCCGACTCGCGCTTCCTCAGCACGAGGTTGAAGTACGGTAGCGCCAGCGAAGGCGGCCGGCCGAGCATCTTGAGCGTGCGGCAGGCGACCGCGAACAACGGCAGCAAGGCCCTTCGGGTGCGAGATCGGGCAGTGTCGCGGAAGAACCGCCAGCCGTAGCCCGCCTCTTCCGTCGCATCCACGAAAGCGCTCCTCCCAACGGAGGGGAAGCACTCGCTCAGGGAAGCGTTGCGCCAGGCCCCCTGTCGGTCGAAGTCCTCGAACCGAACGCCTCTGAAGCGTGGTCGCACCAGACGCGCGTAGGCGAAGGCGATCCGCGGAGGCAACCACTGGATGCCGGGGAGGCCAGCGGAGTGCGTCTCCAGGGGGAAGGCACGGTTCGGGGTATCCAGGATCACGAGGTGACCACCTGGGCTCAGGACGCGCCACCACTCGTCCACGTGGCGGTGCCGACCTTCCGGCGCGAGGTGCTCCACGACGCCGATCGCCAGGACGAGGTCGAAGGCACGATCGGGGAACGGAAGCCGCGTGGTCTCCTCGTCGGTCAGATCGAGGAGCCGCCGCACCTTCGCGAGCCCGAGGTCCTCGATCTTGGCGCGGGTCATTTCCACGAAGTCCTGGTCGACGTCGTACGTATCGATCGCCGCCACCAGTGGCTGGTCGTTCAGGTACTCCGTGATGTGCCCGAAGGAGCAGCCCACCTCGAGCACCGTGAGCGAGGCGGGTCCGCGCGCGGCCAGGTAGGCGAAGAGGCGCTCGAGGAAGTGACGGCCGCGCGTCTCCTTAAAGGGAAAGTAGAGGGGAGCGCGGTCGATGCCCTTCCGCTCGATCAGCATCCGGATGAGGCGCTCGCTGTAGTAGGTGTGGTGCTCGCGCCCCTGGACTCTAAGAACGCGCTCGCTCCCGCGGTCCTCGATCGCGTAGCCGCCCCCGCCCGAGGTCACGCGGGCGATTATAGGCCGGAAGCCGGCCGACGCCCCTGGCGAGCAGTCGCTTCGTCGCCAGCTCGACAGTCTTGATCCCTTCCTTCGCGAGGTCGTCGAGGAGTGGACCGTCCGCGGGCCCGCCGACGATCGGCGCCCAGCCTCGCGCCCGCAGCCCGCGCGCGAGCAGCGCCACGTGCGGGGCCGCCGCCCGGCCGGGTCGAGACCAACTTCTGGAGGATGGGACCCGTCGTGGACGCCTCGATGGCTTACCGTAGTTGGCGTGGCTCTCGCGCCAGAACCGCGCGCACGGCGCGCCTCAGCGGCGTTGGCAGCATCAGGGCCACGAGCGGCTTCGCCACGAAGACGGCCGACCAGGCCGGAACGACGCCGCTACGTAACGCCCGCAGCTTGGTCACGACCTCATCGCGCAGCCGCGTGGTGTCGCGTGCGCTCGACAGCCGTCCCGGGGCCAAGCGCCGCAGCACGAGGGGCTCGTCGAGGTTTGCCAGCCGCGTGACGCGGCTCATCCGCAGCCACAGGTCGTAGTCCTGAGCGACGGCGAAGGACTCGTCGTAGGCGCCGACCGCGTCGACCAGCGCGCGCCGGAACATGACCGACGAGTGGGTAAACGGATTCGACCGGCGCAGCGCGCGGCGTAGCGCGTGGTCGTCGCACGGCGGCACCAGCGTCCGGACCACCGCGCCGTTCGGCGCGATCTCGCGCGCGGCGGTGCCGAGCAGGCCGACGTCAGGATGCGCGACCAGGAAGGCGGCCTGGCACGCCAGCCGCCTGGGAAGGGCGATATCGTCGGCGTCGATGCGCGCGATCAGCGGCGCGCGCGCGGCCCAGAGACCGCGATTCAGCGCCGCCGTCTGCCCGCCGCGGGGCTGTCGAAGCACGCAGAGTCTCGTGTCGGTGATGGCGGCTAGCCGCTTCGACGTCCCATCGGTAGAGCCGTCATCCACGACGATGAGCTCGAGATCGACCAGCGACTGTCCGAGGATGCTGGCGAGCGCCTCGCCCAGCCACGGCTCGCCGTTGTAGACGGCCATCACGACGGAGACTGCCGGCGCGCTCATGGCTTCACCGCCACTAGCAGGATCATGTGGCCGAACGCGTGCAGGGCCGGCCGCGTGTACAGGAGGCGTCGCACCACGCTGCGAAGCCCGCGGCGGGACGGCGGCGCACCATCGCCGACTACTGGGGTGCTCGTGCCCGTCCGCCGCGCCGGGCGCCAGCGTCGCCACGCACTGCGCAGGAGGCGTGCCGGATCGTACGGCGTCGCGTGCAGGACGTGGAAGCCCGCACGCTCCACCGCCGCCACAGCCTCGCGCCGCGAAAATGCGAACTGATAGAAGGTGCCGCCGGCGGCGCGGACACGCGCGTTGGTGTGCCGGATCCGCGGCGCGGCGAGACGACGGACCACGTTCACATAGGGCACCGACACGAGCAGGGTGCCGCCGGGCGCCAGCACGCGGTTGGCCTCGGCGAGGATGCGATCGGGCCCGTCGGCGTCGTGCTCCACGACGCCGAGAGAGACACAGGCGCCGAACGCGCCGGCGGCGAACGCCAGCTGTCCCAGATCCATGGCCGCCAGCGGCGTGTCCTTCGCCCATGCGCGGCAGGCGCGCAGCGGATCGATCGCCCAGTCCGCGCCGACAGCCCGATACCCACGGCCACGCAGCAGCACCACGTACTGGCCGAGTCCGCACCCGGCCTCGAGGACCGGCGCCGGCGCCGGCGGCAGGTGCCGCAAGAGCAGGGCGGTCAGCGGAGACGTCTCCGCCACCCGCGCCAGCGCCGCCGGCGTGTGACCACCCCAGTGCTCGGCCCAGAAGGCCTGCGTGGCCGAGCGCGCGTAGTACGTGAGTGTCATCGCGCGCGCCGTGCCCCGAGCGTCCGCAGCAGCGCGATCTCCCGGGTCACGATGGCCGAAAGGTCGTAGCGCTCGACGACCTCACGCCTGGCGGCCTCGCCGAGGCGCCGAGCGAGCGCCCGGTCGGTGATCAGACGCTCGATGGCATCCGCGAGCGCGCCGACGTCGGCAGGATCGACCAGCAACCCGGTACGACCGTCGACGATGGCGGCCCGGTTGCCGCCGACATTCGACGCGACGCACGGCACGCCGCAGCTCATCGCCTCCAGCAGCGCCTTGGCGTGACCCTCGGTGAACGAGGGCAGGGCGAAGACGTCGGCCGCCGCATACACGGCGGGGATCCGGCCGTGGTCGACCACCGGCGCCAGCTCGAGCCGCACGCCGACTCGGGCGGCCTCGCCGGCAAGCGACTCGCGCAGCACGCCGTCCCCCACGAACCGAAGCGCGACCTCAAGGCGCCCCCGCAGCTTCGCGACCGCGGCCACGAGCGCGCCGAGGTTCTTCTCCGGCGAGAGCCGGCCGACGTAGAGCACGGTGGGGACGGGGCTCGGTGGGCGCGGCTCCGGACGGAACGCCGTCGAGTCGACGGCGTTCGGCAGCAAATGCACCGCGTGCTCTGAGCGGGCCCGTCCCGCGACGTAGGCCGCGAGCTCGGGCGTGGTGACGATGACCGCGTCGGCCTCGGCCAGCGCCAGCCGCTCGAGCCGCCGATGCATCCATGCGCGCGCCGCGGTGCGCGCGAGCCGATCGTAGTGGAAGCCGTAGGTCATCGCGAATGGCACGCCGAACCGCCGCCGGGCGACGAGCGCCGGGACCACACCGGTCAGGTGGAACACCCGGAGCACGGAGCATCCGGCCAGCGCGCGCCCGTGGCGAAGCCCCATGAGCGTGGTGGAGAGCCACGGATGCCAGGGGGGCCCGGGGATGACGCGAATGCGCGCCGTCAGCTCGCGGTCGTCGGTGAAGTCAGCCAGCGTTTCCCGGCGGTAGCTGAAGTAGCGAACCTCGTCGAACGCGCGCGCATACGGGCGCAGATAACCATCGATGAAGCGTGTGTGCTGTCCGATCTGGGCGAGAGTGCCGAGGCCTCCGCGGATCTCCGGCAGCAGGCCGAGAATCACGTCCCCGCTCCGCTGCGTGCCCGTGCGACGACGCGGAACCCGATCGACTCCTCGGGATGGCGAAGCGCGGCCGCGCGCTTCCAGCGGACGAGGCGCGCGTACGGCGCCAGGGCGAGTCCGCCGACGACGTCGATCAGACCGGCCAGCGGCGTGTCGTACACGACGGGCATGATCGGCTCCGTCGGCTCGAAGCCGCCGCTGGCGAGCTCGGCCAGCAGGCTGTCCCGGCTGTACTCGACCTTGTGATCCGCGTCGGAGAAGGCGAACAGCCCCGCCGCGCGCAGACGGCGCCGCCACGAGGTGTCGCGATGCGGCGCCGAGAGGAGCAGCCGACCTCCGGGCCTCAGCACGCGACGGATCTCCTGGAGCACGGCCACCCTCGGCTCGAGATGTTCGATCACGTCCAGGAAGAGCACGGCGTCGAAGGTTTCGGACGGAAACGGAAATGCTCCCGTCACGTCCCAGGCGACCAGCCGGACGTTGTCGATGGCGTGTCGCCGCGCGGTGGCCGCCGCGATGCCGAGCTGCGCGACATCGGAGTCCATCCCGAGCACCTGGCGCGCGCGCCGCGCGGCCGCCAGCGTGTGGACCCCGTTGGCGCAGCCCACGTCGAGCACGACGTCGTTGGCCCGGAGATAGTCGACGTACCAGTGGTGCCACGGCGCGTCCACGAGGTGCTTGGGATGGATGGGCTCCCGGCTCTTGCCCGTGTACCGGACGAGCCGGACGGCGAACGCGCCGCCGCGGCGATTGAGCGAATCGACGGCGGCCACCAGCGGCCGCGGCCACCAGCCGGTCACCGCGGCCTCCGTCGTGCTCGCCACGCCTCGAGCACCTCTTCGTACACGCGCGCGGTCGCCGCCGCGCAGACGTCCCACCGGAACAGTCGCTCGACGCGGTCGCGGTTGGCGCTGCCGAAGCGGCGACGGATCCCCGCGTCGCCGAGGAGCGTCAGGATCCCTCGCACGAAGGCGTCCCGGTCCGTCGGATCGGCCACCAGGCCGTCGGCGTCGGGAACGACCAGCTCCGGCAGCGAGCCGCGATCCGAGATGAGCACGGGCAGCCCGCAGGCCATCGCCTCCGCCACGGCGAGGCCGAAGCCTTCCATCGTCGATGGAAAGACGAACATGTCGGCCAAACGATAGTAGTCGAGCTTTTCCGTGGCGGGGACGTGCCCGGTGAAGACCACCGAGTGGTCGAGCCCGAGCGTCCGCGCGCGGCCCCGCAGATGGCCGAGCAGCGGTCCGTCGCCCGCCACGACGAGCCGCGCATCCACGTGGGTGTGGACGACTTCCTGCCAGACATCGAGCAGAAAGGACAGATTCTTCCGTGCCTCGAGCGATCCGAGGAACAGCACGACCGGCGCGCCGGACACGCCAAGCCGGCGGGCCAGCGCCTCCGGCTTCGGCCCGGGCGTGAGCGCGCGATCGACGCCATAGGGCACCACCACGAACTTCTCGGCGGGCACGCCCAGCTCCTGGCACGCCTGGTGGCGGGCGAACTCGCTGCCCACGATCACGCGCTCGACCCCGCGCATCACGCGCGCCTCGATGTACGGATTGAGCCGGCTCGGATCGAGGTGGTGGTGATGGGCGACGATCGGCACGTCCACGCTGCACCAGGCCCGCGCCGCCAGCGCCGCGGGACCGATGAAGCGCAGCGAGTGTACGCGGAGCAGGTCGAAGCGCGTCGCTCTGTACACGCGTCCGATGGACGGGGGCAGCACGAGCGCCGCCACGGGCCAGCGCAGCCCGCGTCCGATCGGCAGTCGATGCACGGCCCAGTTCGGCACCCCCTCGGGGTGACGCTTGTGCCGCGCGAGCAGGATGTCGAACACGATGCCGCCCGCGGCCATCTCGCGGAGCAGCTCGAGCTCGTACATCTCGCCACCGAGCCGCGTCTCCGTGTCGAGGCCACAGTGCGGCGTGCAGACGCGCATCAGGGCGGTTCGGTCGCCGCCGGCGGGGTCGCGCAGAGCCGCTGGAGTTGTCGGGCATACGCCACGCACATCGCGTCTCCCGACGGGGCGTGCTCCAGAACTTGCGCCCGTAGCTCCGCCCACCGCTCGCGTGTCTCGAGGATCGCGGTGCGGACGTCGTCTCGGAACGCAACGCCGTAACGCCGGCTCGTCTCGACCAGGCCGCCGCCGTCCTCGTGGTAGACCACCGGGAGTCCGCACTGGGCACCCTCCACCGGATGCATCGGGCCCGGTTCCCAGCGGGAGGCGGTGACGTAGGCGTGGCAGTGCCGAAGGAGCGACGCGAGCGCGGAGCCCGTGACCGGACCGTACGTGCGGGCCGTCTTCCAGCGAATCTCGCGGGGCCAACGGCCGATCACCCATAATTCCGTGTCTGGCAATCCGCCGGTGGCGATCAAGCCGTCGATCTCGCGATACACGTCGAAGCCCTTGAGCCAGTTGTCGGACCAGTGGTGCGTGACGAGCCGGAAGAGTGCGCCAGGCCGGAAGGGATCGGCGCCGATCGGGTGGAAGATGCCGGGGTCCGCACCGTTGCCGATGACGGCATGGGGTCGGGAGCGGTCGAACCATCGGCTCGCGTGGTAGTCGCGCAGCCACTCCGAGACGAAGACGGTGAAATCGGCGACGACGTTGGCCTCGGCCAGCAGCCCATCGATCATCGTCGTGGCCTTGCGGGCATCGCACTCGTTGAGGCGGTGGAGGCAGACGACAGCCGGGTGGCGCCGCCGGTAGTCGCGGATGTCCTCGGGGCCGAACGTCACCAGGCCGCCGACGCGCGGATCCACGATCACGATGGCGTCCACCACACCGTCGAGGTTGTCCAAGACAGTCCAGCCTCGCGAGGAGAGGCACCGGATCATCTGCACGAGCCACTGGTTCCCACCGCCCCACGGCGCCGAGGTCGGCCGCATGTTGACGGCCACGCGCGCGACAGGCGCGCTCGGGGTCTGCGTCGCGAGGCGACCGAGCCACTCGGCAGGGAGCACTCGCCGGAGCCAGCCGCGCATCATGTCCAGCGAGACCCGGGAGGGACGATCACCGTCCGACGCGGTACGATCCCGCGGCTCCTCATCGGCGCTGCCGCACGAGGTCCAGGACGGCGCGGGCCAGCCGGGCCGCCCCTCGTCCGTCGACGAGGTCTCGACCTCGCTGGCTCATCTCGGCGCGCCGCCCAGTATCGGCGGCGAGGGTCGCCAGACTTGCCATGAGTACCGGCTCGAGCGCGGCGTCGTGGACGTCTCCGGAGTATTCGAGTACGCCGGCGGCCCGCATCGCCTCGATGTTCAGCCGCTGGTTCTCCGCGAGACAGATCGCCACCATCGGGGTGCCGGTAGCGGCCAACTCGTACACGGTGTGTCCGCCGCCGGTGATCGCAAGGTCCGCCGCCAACATCAGATCGTACAGATGCTTCGGGCTCTCATGCAGCATCACTCGGCCCGGAACCGAGCGCACGGCCTCACGGATGGCGGCGACATCCTCGACGAGCGGCCCCACGACCACGTCGAGCGTGATCGCACCGAGCCCGGCTATCGCCCAGCGGGCGAGGCGAGCGGTGAGTCGCCCGGGATCGGCTCCACCGATCGTCAGAAGGGCTCGCTGGACATGATCATGAATCGTTCGTGGCGCGGCCTCGGCGAACTCGGGCCCCAACGCAAGGTAGCGGGGACCTAGCAGGTAGCGCGTGTGCGAGCTCCCGCGATACGCGAGCCGCGCGGCTCCGGCGCCACCGTTGATGACGGCGTCGACGGGAAGCTCCTGGTCCGCGGTGTCGTCGAAGACGATTACAGGCCGTCCGGCAGCGACGAGGGCGCGGAGGTCGTCGGACGAGAAGGCGTAGGAATCGACGACGAGCGCGCCGGCCCCGAGCCGCTCGCAGCACTCCACGGTGGCTCTACGAGCGTCTCCGCACGCCACCTGGGCCCCCTGGAAACCCGCCGTCATCACGAGCTTGAGCGCCCGGTCGTCACTGTCGAGCAGCACGAAACTCTCGATCGCAACGGCGCGCAGCGCCGCCAGGGCGAGGCAGCGACCGAGATGACCCAGCCCCATCGCGGAGCCCACGGCGGTTCGGAACGCTACGCGCACGGCGTGGCCGGTGGAGACGTCCGACATCCCAGCTCTGACCTCATGCTGCTCCGGGACCCCTGGAGGCTGGCGCGCTTAGCCGCTGAAGATGCGACTCGATGGCAGCGTAGAACGGCGCCGACAGTGGCAGGTCCGCATCCGCGCAGTGCGCCACCACGGTGATCTTCGCGTCCCTCGAGGCGAGCTCCCTCGCGTTCCGGACCAGGTCTTGGAAATACGGCAGGGCGTTGCTGCAGACCACGGCGTGGATCCGGAAGGCATGCGCGCTCACTAGATGGCTTGGGCCGGCACCCACGCCTCGACCGTCGGCGC
>WNFA01013439.1_pt1 | contig 12161 bp, 10 predicted proteins | sample 5400481 | NCBI WGS metagenome assembly WNFA01 (sample SAMN13153340, study PRJNA577476) | soil metagenome | isolation source: 120 cm saprolite under Douglas fir tree site 2 hole 1 replicate 2 | place: USA:California | collected 2015-04-18
GCGCCGGCGCTCGGCCGGGCGATGCCGACGCCGAAGTCGACGGCGCGCGCGTCGGGGTGGAGCCGGCACTCGAAGCCGAAGCACCGCGCGACATCGGGGATTGCACCCGCGATTGCCTCTATCGTGACGAGCGCGGAGGCGTCGACCAGGGGCGACCATGGAGGCGACGCTCGACGGCGTTCGACTGCCCCGGTCACGGATCGGCGGTGAACTGCACGGCGGACGGCACGTTGATCGTGACCGGCTGCCCGGTGACGGTACTCGTCCCCGCGTACACGATAACCTGCACGTTGTACGCACCTGCCGCGGCGGGGAGGATCACAGTGGCCTTCACGTGGCCGCAGCGGAACGTACCGCTGAACGACTGGTTGGTGACCGTCAGTGCCTGGCCGGCCGCGTTGACAAGCTGAACTCGCGTCTTGCCACTGACGAAGCCTTGGCCGACGACATCGACAACGACCGTCTTCGCACTGACGCTCTTGTTCGCCGGTGCTATGCTGTACACTTTGGGCCGCGGGTCCGGATACAGCGGCTGCTCACCCGTCGCACCCGTGCACTCGGCCGGGAGCTCGTTCGCGGGGAACTCCGTTGCGGGAAACGGCCACTGGTTGAACCAGGCGTACCAGGGCTGGAAATACTTCGCGTATGCCTGCGGATCTTCCTGCTGGAGCTCGGTACCGACGGCTCCCCCGATCGTCGGCCGGTCCATGGAGTAGAGGGCTTGCCGGGCTTCTGCCTCGAGGCCGCTGGACACGCTCTCGGGATCGTCGTGGAACTTGCGACGCGTCCGCTGACCCTGAATCGGGCCGCCCATGAGCTGATCCAGAAGTTCATATAGCTTCTGACCCATCGGCCTAACCTCCTTGCAAGGATAGTGTCGCTAGGCGTCGCTAGCACCACCCTTCGGTGGCGTCAAGAGCATCATAGAAGGGGGCGGCGCCGCGGGAAAGGTTGATACCCGGCTGGCCGATGCGCTAGGAGGTGACGGATGGCGCGTCGCCCGGGCGGTGCGGTGCTTGCCTGCGCGCTGCTCGCCGGCGCAGTCGCGTGCCGCCAGGCGGACGAGCATCGGCCTGCCGAACGGCGCGGTGCCGAGGGCCCGCCGGGCGCTGGCTGTCCCAGCTGTCCCGCCCAGGCTGGTCCTCCGGCTGATCGGGCCGTGCCCCGCGAGGTGCTGGTGCAGGTGAGCGCGCCCGGAGGCGACGTCGCGACTCAACAGCGCGTGCTCGGCAAGGTGGAGGAGCTGCTGGGGCCGCGGCGCGACACCTGCAGCAGGTCGATGTCGAGCGGGCTGTACCGCTTCCGCTTACCCAGGGGTCTGTCGCTGGAGCGTGCTCTCGAGATGCTACCGGCGCTGGGTGTGCCGGGCCAGCCGAACTTCCGCTATTTCCTCGCGGGCAAGCCGAACGACTCGGAATTCGACGCCGACAACATCTGGACCAACCCCGGCGAGATACCAGGAAACGGCATCGACGACGACGGCGACGGCTACATCGACGACGTCCACGGCCTCAATGCGATCACGGCCGTGCAGCAGGGAACGGGCGCAATCAGCGCTGGCGATCCGATGGACGACGCCGGGCACGGTACAGCCGTCGCCGGCATCATCGGCGCACGGGGCGACAACGGGATGCTGATCGCGGGAGTGCTCTGGGAGACCCAGATCGTTCTCTGCAAGTCGCTCCCGGCGTCGGGTCCCGGCTGTACCTGTGACGCGGTCAAGTGCCTCGACTACCTGGCCCACTTGAAGAAGGACAAGCGTGTCAACCTGGTGGCAGTCAATGCCTCGTGGGGGGGCGGTGCGGAGGACGCCGCGTTGCGCGCGGCGATCAAGGAGCTGGGCGACGACGGCGTGCTGTTCGTCGCGGCGGCGGGCGACCTCGGCCAGAATCTCGACTGCGAGCCATACTACCCGGCGGCCTACCCGCTCCCCAACGTGATCGCCGTGGCGGAGACGGACTGCGCCGACGCGATCACCCAGGAGTCGGGCTGCGGCGCACACTCCGTGCACGTGGCCGCACCCGGCTATCAAGTGCCATCGCTGCAGCCTACACAGCCGAGCTTACCGGACGTCACCGTCATGGAATACGGAACGTCGATGGCCGCCCCGCACGTGACCGGGCTGATCGGTCTGCTCGCGTCACAGGACGTGCGGGGAGGCAACGCAGTGAGGGACTGGCGGGCGCTGCGCAACCTGATTCTCGCCGGCGGCACGCAGCTCCCCGCGGCGGCCCAGGCGACCATCTCCGGGCGCCGGCTTCGCGCGCGCGATCCCGGTGGGGCCGGCACCGGATCGATGACGTGTTCGGCGCAGCTGGTGAGGAAACGACTGCGACCGGTCGAGAATCACACGGACGCCAACGGGACCCGCGTCCATCTCGTGGAGAAGGGCAAGGCCCTCGAGCTCGCCGCCATCGCCATCGACTGCGCTTCGGTGAGCGGCCCGGTCGAGGTGGTCGTGTCGGGCAACGCGTATCCCGGCGATGTGCACGTCCCGCTGGCGGACAACGGCACCGGAGCCGATCAGAGCGCGAACGACGGCCTGTACGCCGCCACTTGGACGCCGAACCAGGGCCCCGACGATTTCACTCTCAAGTTCTTCTACGGGGTGAGTACGAATTCGACCGAGGGGGTCGAGGACCGCCTCACCGTGCGGGTGGTCGACACGGTGTCGCCGGACACGGACTGCGCTTGCTCGGTCACGAGCGGGAACCAGGTTGGCGCCAGCCCATCGACCGGCCCGCCGCCTGCTCGGCCGGAATAACGGGGCGCCAGCCTCGCGGCTTCCGCTCGCCCAGGCACTCACCGCCGCTTGCGCTCCAGCCCGAAGGCCCGGATCAGGTTGTAGATGTGCGAGCGCGCGAGGTCGAGGCGCCGCGCGGTCTCGACCACGTTCCAGCCCTGCGCGTCGAGGGCGTCGCGGAGGAAGCGGGCCTGGAAGCGCCGGGTCGCCTCCTGGAAGGTCGCCGCCGCATCCGGCTCCGCGGCGACCGCGGACTGCGGGAAGAGGTGGATGCGCTCGACCTGCTTCGCGTGCTCGCCCGCCGCCCGGATGGCCGCGGCCTCGACTGCGTTCTCGAGCTGGCGGGCGTTCCCCGGCCACTCCGCCGACTCGGCCGCACGGAGCGCGTTGGGCGACAGCGCGAGCCGCGGCAGGCCGTGGCGGGCGCAGGCCTGGGCGCAGAAGTGCGCCGCGAGGAGCGGGACGTCCTCCCGGCGCTCGGCGAGCGACGGGACGCGGATCGGCAGCACCTGCAGCCGGTAGAAGAGGTCCTCGCGGAAGCGTTTGTCCGCGACCGCCTGCTGGAGCTCGGTGTTGGTCGCCGCGATGACCCGCACGTTCGCGCGCAGCGGCTTCGTGCCCCCGAGCGGGTAGTACTCCTTTGCCTGGAGGAGGCGGAGGAGCTTGGCCTGCGCGGCGAGCGACAGCTCGCCGATCTCGTCGAGGAAGAGTGTCCCGCGCTCGGCGGTCTCGACCTTGCCCTCGATGCGGCGCGTGGCCGTCGAGTGCGCCCCGGGCAGCGCCCCGAAGAGCTCGCTCTCGATCAGCGCCTCGGGCAGCGTGGCGCAGTTGAGGGTGATGAAGGGATGGGTGGCGCGCGGCCCGTTGTCGTGGATGACGCGCGCGAGCTGGCTCTTGCCGGTTCCGGTCTCGCCGGTGAGCAGCACGTGCACGTCGAGCGGCGCCACCAGCGCGACCTGCCCGAGCGCCGTCGCCAGCGCCGCGCTGCGGCCGATCACGTCGGGCGCCCGCAGGGTCTCGCGCAGCGCGGCGGTCGGGTCGGTGGCCGCGCGCTCGCGCTGGCGGGCGAGGAGGCGGTCGACGAGCGGGGCCAGGTGGCGCGCGAAGGTCTCCGCCCACCCCCGGTCGTCGTCGGAGAGCAGGCCGCCCGCGGTGCGGTTCTGGAGGTAGAGGACGCCGCGCGGCGGATCGTCGCCGATGGGCGCGCAGAGCACGGCCTCGATCCGGCCGAGGCGGACGCTCTCGCGGTCACGGAAGCGCTCGTCGAGCAGGGCCGACGGCGTGACGATGGTCTTTCCGGTGGCCAGCGCCTCGGCGATGATGCCGCGCGAGATCGCGGCCCGCACGCCCTCGAGTTGCTCGGCCGTGAAGCCGTGCGCGAGCGACCAGCGCGGCGTTCCCGTGTGGTCGTCGTCGTGGAGCTCCAGGTAGCCCTGGCGCACCCCGGTGACCTCGACGATCAGGGCGAGCGCCTCGCGCAGGAAGGGCTCCGGCTCGTCCCGGCGGCCGAGGTCGAGCAGCCGGCGGTAGAGGTCGCGCTCGTGCCGGACCCGGATGAGCTCGTCGGGGTCGTCGGCGGGCATCCCGACCGTCGTTCCTAGGCCAACCATCCGTCGGAATGCAAAGGCAAGAAGCGGGCCGGCGGTCCGCCCCGCGCGGCCGCGGGGTCCGGGGCGCGGCGGTCCGCGTGAATGGACGCGTCGGGGGCGGCGTGTCCACCCGGGTGGACGGGCCGCATCGGTGGATGCCCCGGTCGAGCGGCCTCCCGTCCTGGCGCGGCGATTGCTCACGCATCCACCCATGATGAATCTCCCGCCCATCGGACCCCTGGCGACGGCGGGTGCACCGATCGCATCCACGATCGTCGTGCTCGACGTACCCGTCGTCATGGCCGCCGCGCTCGCCCTGGGGCTGCTCGCGGCGGCGCTCTGCGTCGGCGCGCTCCGCGTGCGGCGCAGGCGCAAGCGAATCGGCGCGGGGTCGCCGCCGCACGTGCCGCAGGCCGCGATGCCGTGCGCCGCGCTCGGAGGCGGACGATGACGCTCCTCCTGGCGCAGGTCTACGAGGAGGCGCTGCGCTGCGCGTACGTGCTCTCGAGTCGCGGCGCCGGCGGCCTCACGGTCGACGCGGCGGTCGTGGCGCTGATCGTGGCATTCACCGTAACCGGCTGGCGCCTGCTGAGTGCGCCGCGGACGGAGAGGAGGGACGAAGCATGTCGGTCCTGAGAACACGCATCACCGGCGTCGGCGCGGAGATCCCGCCGCTGGTCGTCACCACGGCGGAGGTCGAGGAGCGCGCCGGGCTGCGCGAGCGCTTCGGCCTCGAGGCGGGCTGGCTCGAGCGCGTCACGGGCGTGCAGCAGCGGCGCTGGGCGTCGCCCGACGTGCAGCCGAGCCAGCTGGCGATCTCGGCGGGCGCGAAGGCGCTCGCCGACGCGGGCGCCGACCCGCTCGCCGTCGACACGCTCGTCTTCGCCGGCATCACGCGCGACTGCCTCGAGCCGGCGACGGCCAACCTGGTGGCCGAGGCGCTCGGCACGCGGAACGCGCGCGTCTTCGACCTGATCAACGCGTGCAACAGCCTGGTCGACGCGATCGACGTCGGCGACTCGCTGATCCAGAGCGGCAAGGCGGAGCGCGTGCTGGTCACCACCGGCGAGCGAGCGTCGCTCGCCATCAACTGGCAGGCCGAGACCATGGAGGATCTCCTCCAGGCCGTGGCCAGCCTGGTGGTCGGCGATGGTGGCGGGGCGGTCGTGCTCGAGCCGAGCGACGACCCGGGACGCGGGCTCCGCGCCCGCGAGTTCCGCAGCGACGCGACGCAGTGGCGCCACGCGCTCGGGGGTGTGTTCCGTCCCGCGACCCAGGCCTGCGAGGTGTGCGGCGGCATCATGGACCGCACCTTCCGGTGCAAGGGGCGCGACCTGTTCGCCGCCGCCTTCGGCCTCCTCTACCCGACCATGGAGGCGGTCATGGTACGCACGGGCTGGGGCTACGACGACCTGGACGTCGTCTTCTGCCACCAGCCGACGCGGCGCTTCGTCGACAACGCGATCGCCATGCTCGGCGACGCGTCCACGGCGGCGCGGAAGCTGTGGACCACCGCGGAGCGCTTCGGGAACACGAGCACGGCGAGCCTGCCGCTCGCGATGGCGGAGGCGCAGGCCGCCGGGACGCTCGTGCCGGGCGCGAAGGTCCTCGTCCTCGCTCCCTCCTCGGGCGTGAGCGCCGCCGCCGTGACCATGGTGTGGTGATGGGGCGGCTGCGCATGGCGCGACGGTTCGTGCGCGGCGGTATGGGCCGCCTGGCGCTCACCGTCCTCGCCGTCGCGGGCGGCGTCGCGCTGGTGTGCGCAGTACGCCTGGCGAACCAGGCGGTGCTGCGCGCCTTCGTCGAGGTGGTGGAGACGATGGCCGGCCGCGCAGCGCTCGAGGTCGTCGCGGGCGAGCGCGGCCTCTTCCCGGAGAGCGTCGCGGCGGCGCTCGGGGGGGTACCCGGGATCGAGGTCGCGGCGCCCTCGGTCAAGGCCGCGGCCTTCACCACCGACGGGAGCGGCGAGCTGCTCACGGTGTACGGCGTCGACCTGACCGACGAGGCGGGGGAGCGCGTCTACGGCGTGCGGCTCGAAGTCGACGACCCGCTGGTCTTCCTCGCCCGCGCCGACTCCCTCGCGCTCGGCCGCCCGTTCGCGCTGGCGCACGGGATCGGGCCCGGCGACCGGATCGAGCTCTCCACCCCCGCCGGCCGGCGCGGCTTCACCGTGCGCGGGCTCCTCGATGCGGAGGGCGTGGCGCGCGCCTACGGCGGCAACGTCGCGGTGATGGATGTGCAGGCGGCGGAAGCGATCTTCACCCGCCCCGGTTTCGTCACCGGCGTCGACATCGTGTTACGACCCGACGCCGACGTGCGACAGGTGGCGGAGGCGATCGCGCGCCAGCTGCCCGACGGGCTGCGGGTCGAGTCGCCCGCGCAGCGGCAGGCCGATCTCCGCCGGGTGACCGAGTCCCTGGGCCTCACGCTCCAGGCGCTCGGTCTCTTCGGCCTGGTCGCGGCCTTCCTCATCACCTTCAACCGGCTGTCGACGGTCTACGAGGAGCGGACGTGGCAGCTCGGGGTGCTGCGCGCCGTGGGGGTGCGCACGGGCGCCCTGTGGCGGGAGCTGCTCGCGGAGAGCCTCCTGGTCGGCGCCGCGGGCGTCGCCCTCGGCCTCCCGCTCGGCATCGGGCTCGGGCGCCTGCTGCTCCCCGTGATCGCCACCACCAGTGCGCTGGCGCTCAAGCTGATCGTGCCCGAGGGCCGGCCCGCGGCCGAGTGGCCCACGCTCGCGCTCGCGGGTGCATTCGGGCTCGGCACCGCGGTGCTGGCGGCGGCGCTCCCGGCGTGGCGCGCGGCGGGCGGCGCGCTGGCCGAGACGATGGGCAGCCGCGGGCAGGAGCGACCGGGGACCGGCGGGCGTGCCGCGTGGGCCGTACGCGGCGCCGTGCTCGGCGCCATCGCGCTCGCGCTCGGCGTGCAGGCGGCGCATCCGGGGCTCCTCGGCACGGCGCTCGCCGCCCTCGCCACGGCGCTCGCGGCGCGCCCCGCGGTGCACGCGGCCGGCTTCCTCCTCGCGGCGGGCTCGCGGCGGTTCGCCGGGCCGGCCGGACGGCTGGCCGCCGCGAGTCTGCTCCACAACCCGCGTCGTACGGCGCTCACGGTGGCCACGCTCGGGGTGGGGCTCGGCTGCGTGGTGTGGTTCTGGACCATGGCGCAGAGCTTCCGCGACTCGCTGGTCACCGTGCTCACCGTCGCGGTGCGCGCCGACCTGGTGGTGAGCTCGACGCACGTGACCAACGGCTACGTCGAGGCGCCGCTCGGCGAAGAGGTGGTGACGCGCCTCACCGCCCAGCCGGGGGTCGCGGCGGCGATCGGCTCGCGCGTCATCGACTGGCCGCACGCCGGGCGGCGCGTGGCGATCGAGGCGCTCGACGCGCGCTACTTCGCGAGCGCCGAGTTCGGCCGCTGGCCGCTGGCGGCCGAGCGCATCCCGGCCGTGTGGGAGCGCGGGGCACGCGGTGAGGCGGCCGTCGTCTCGGCGAACTTCCTCTCCAACTTCGGTGCCCGCGTGGGCGCGCCACTGGTACTCGACACGCCGAGCGGGCCGCTCGAGCTGGTGATCGGCGGCGTCACGGCCGCCTTCGAGTCGCCCGACGGGACGATCCAGATGAGCCGTGAGCTCGTTCGCCGCTACTGGCGGGACACGCAGGTGAACCGGGTTGGCCTGCGGGTCGCGCCCGGGGTGGCGGTCGCGACGGTCCGCGCGGCGATCGCGCGCGATCTGGGCCGGGCCTACGACCTCCGCATCCTGAGCGCGGGCGAGCTGATCGGGTACTACGCGACGCAGGTGCGGTCGGGGCGCGCCGCGCCCTGGTGGCGCGGACGGTCCTCGGCGAGGCGCTGCTCCTCGGCGCCCTCGGGGTGGCGCTCGGCCTGGCGTCGGGCGTCGGGCTGGCGGTCCTCTGGGTGATGGAAACGCTGCCGCGGCTGCTCGGGTGGGTCCTCGAGCTCCATCTGCCGCTCCGCGAGGCCCCGCTGCTCGCCCTCCTCACCGTCGCGGTCGTGGCCCTCGCGGCCGTGCTGCCCGCGCGACGCGCCGTGCGGCTGGATCCGGCGCTGGCGCTGCGCCAGGAGTAGACCATGGAAGAGCCCATCGCCCTCGCGCTCGAAGAGGTGAGCAAGTTCTACGACGGCGCCCGCGAGCCGGTCGCGGCGCTCGGGGGCGTGAACCTGCGGGTGCCGGCCGGCGAGTTCCTGGCGATCGTGGGACCGAGCGGCTCGGGAAAGAGCACGCTCCTCAACCTGATCGCGGGCCTCGACACGCCGAGCGCGGGGCGGGTGGTGGTCGGCGGCCGCGACCTCGCGCATCTCCCGGACGACGCCCGCAGCGACCTCCGCCTGCGCAAGATCGGCTTCGTCTTCCAGGGCTTCCACCTCTTCCCGACCTTCACCGTGGAGGAGAACGTGGCCTGGCCGCTCGAGTTCCTGGGCACCGGCTGGCGCGACGCGCGGCGGCGGGCGCGCGAGGCGCTCGCCCGCGTGGGGCTCGGCCCGGAGCTCGCGTGCCGGCGCCCCGCGCAGCTCTCCGGCGGCGAGCAACAGCGCGTGGCGATCGCCCGTGCACTGGTGACCGAGCCCCGGCTCCTGCTCGCCGACGAGCCGACGGGCAACCTCGACTCGCAGACCGGGCAGTCGATCCTCGAGCTGCTGCGGCGGCTCAACGTCGAGCGGCAGCTGACCGTCGTGCTGGTCACGCACAGCGCGCTCGCGGCGAGCCACGCGCAGCGTACGGTCGAGCTGCGCGACGGCCGCATCGTGCGCGAGACGCGCGGCACGGTGACCATCATGTTCAGCGACATCGAGGGCTTCACCGCGATGACCGAGCGGCTGGGCGACCAGCGTGTGCAGGAGGTCCTGCACACCCACTGCGCCATCGTGCGCGAGCAGATCTCCGTCCACGGCGGCTTCGAGGTGAAGGCCCAGGGCGATGGCTTCATGATCGCCTTCGCGAGCGCCCGCCGGGCGCTGCGCTGCGCGGTCGCGATCCAGCGCGCCACCGCCGCCTACGACGAGCATGCCGAGGCGCCCGTGCGCCTGCGTATCGGGCTGCACACCGGGGAGGCGACGAAGGAGGGCTACGACTTCTTCGGCCGCAGCGTGATCGTCGCCGCGCGCGTCGCGGCCGCGGGGCTGGGCGGGGAGGTGCTGGTGACTTCGCTGGTGCGCGAGCTGGCCGGGGCGTCCGACGAGTTCGTCTTCGACGGCGGGCGGGAGGTCGAGCTGAAGGGGCTGAGCGGCAGGTACCGCCTGTTCGCGGCGGACTGGGAACGGTCCGGCCAGTGGACCCGGGCCGGAGACGGCGCGCCGTCGATCGCGGCAGCCAACTGAGCTTGGGGCTACCCGTCCACCGTGCTATGCGGCCGCGATGGATCTCCGCGGCGCGGCGGCCCTGGTGACCGGCGCCAGCCGTGGCGTGGGACGGGCGATCGCGCTGGCGCTCGCCGACGTCGGAGCGGACGTCGCCTGCGCGGCGCGCGCCACCGACGCGGCCCCGCAGAAGCTCCCGGGCACGATCGACGCGACCGTCCGCGAGATCCACGCACCTCGGGCGCCTGGACGTGCTGGTGAACAACGCCGCGATCACCTTCGCGGGCGACATCGACCTGGCGATCAAGCGCTGGGACCTGGTGATGGAGGTGAACCTGCGCGCGCCCGTGCTCGCCATCAAGGCGGCGCTGCCGGGCATGATCGCGCGCGGGCGGGGTGCGATCCTCAACGTCTCCTCGGCCGCCTCGGTGATGGCGGTCCCCGGCCTCCTCGTCTACGGCGTGTCGAAGGCCGGCCTCGAGCGACTCACCATGGGGGTCGCGGACAACGTGCGCGCGCACGGCGTCGCGGTGAACTGCTTCCGCATCGACGTGCCGATCGCTTCGGAGGGATTCGTCTTCAACGCCCCGGAGCTCGACAAGTCGGACTGGGAGCCGACCGAGGTGGGCGCCGAGGGCGCGCTCTGGATGCTGGAGCAGCCGCCCGAGTTCACGGGGCGGGTGCTCGGCGTCACCGACCTCCGGCGCCAGCACGGCGTGGCCCAGAGCCGTGTTCGACGCTGAGCGCGCGGCGGGCGTGCTCTGCCCGCTCTTCGCGCTGCGCGGACGCCGCGACTGGGGGATCGGCGAGATCGGGCAGCTCCCCGCGTTCTGCCGCTGGCTCGCCGGGGCGGGACACCGCGTCCTCCAGCTCCTCCCGATCTTCGAGACCTCGGCCGACGAGCGGAGCCCGTACGCGGCGCTGACGTCGTTCGCGCTCGACCCGATCTACCTCTCGCTCGATGCGGTCGAGGACTTCGTGGCCGCGGGTGGCGAGGCGGCGCTCGGTGCGGCGCTCGAGCCGGCGCGTGCCGGCGGCGACCTCGACTACGACGCCGTGCGGGCGGTCAAGCGCCGCGCCCTCGAGCTCGCCTTCGCGCGCTTCCTGGCGACCGAGTGGGCGGGCCGGTCGGCACGCGCGCTCGCCTTCCGTCGCTTCCGCGCCGCCGAGGCCGCGTGGCTCGACGACCACGCGCTCTTCCGCGCGCTCCGCGAGGCGCGGGGCGGGCGCGCGTGGTCCGCGTGGGAGCCGCCGCTCCGCCGGCGCGCCCCGGCTGCGCTCGCCGGGGCGGGCGTGGCGCGCGCGCGCTCCTTCCACGCCTACGTGCAGTGGCTGGCGGCCGAGCAGTGGACCGCGGCCCGGCGTGAGGCAGCGGCGCTCGGCGTGCGGGTCATGGGCGATCTCGCCTTCGTGGTCGCCGGCGACAGCGCGGATGTGTGGGTTCGCCAGGACGAGTTCACGCGCGACGCCTCGCTCGGCGCGCCGCCCGACGCGTTCAATGCGCGAGGCCAGCAATGGGGCCTGCCCGCGTGCCGCTGGGAGGTGATGGCCGGTGGTGGATACGCCTGGCTCGGCGCGCGCGTGGCGCGCGCCGCCGCGCTCTTCGACGGCGTGCGCCTCGACCACGTGGTCGGGTTCTATCGCCAGTACCTGATCCCGCCCGTGGGGCCGGGGCGCTTCGTGCCCGCGGACGAGGCGGAGCAGCTCGCGCTCGGCGAGCGGCTCCTCGGGGTGATCCGCGTGGCGGCCGGACCCGCTGCCATCACCGGCGAGGATCTCGGCGCGGTGCCGGACTTCGTGCGGCGCTCGCTCGGGCGGCTCGGCATCCCGGGCTACCGCGTGCTGCGCTGGGAGGACGATGCCGGCGTGTTTCGCGACCCGCTCGCCTTCCCGCGGCTCTCGGTCGCGACCAGCGGAACGCACGACACCTCGTCGCTGGCCACCTGGTGGGAGGATGAGCTGGGGGCCGAGGGCCGCCGGGCGCTGGCGGCCGTCCCCGCCTTCCGGGCACTCGCCGGCGCGACCGCCGGGTTCACGCCCGCGGTGCACGAGGCGCTGCTCGACGGCCTCTACGCGGCGGGCTCCGCGCTGGTCGTGCTGCCCTTCCCGGACGCGTACGGCGGGCGCGAGCGCATCAACGTGCCCGGCACGGCCGGCCCGCCGAACTGGGGCTATCGCCTGCCGTGGACGGTGGACGATCTCGCCGGCGACAGCGGAGGCGCGCTCCGCGCTCGCCTGCGCTCGCTGGCCGCGCGGCACGGGCGCGCGTGAGGCGGATGCGGGCGACGAGGCGCGGCGCTCAGGCGGGCCGCCTGCCCTTGCGCGTCGCGTGCAGGTGCCGCAGGCCGAGCAGCACGATGCGGGTGGCCTCGAGCATGGCCGCCGCGCTCCCGGCGACCGCGAAGCGGCCGTCGGGCAGCGGCGAGGTGACGACCCCGGCGCGCTGGAGGTACGCGCGCGCCTGCTCGACCTCGGACGGGCTGACCCACACGTCGCGCTCGGCCGACCAGCGATAC
>WNFA01004614.1_pt1 | contig 12160 bp, 10 predicted proteins | sample 5400481 | NCBI WGS metagenome assembly WNFA01 (sample SAMN13153340, study PRJNA577476) | soil metagenome | isolation source: 120 cm saprolite under Douglas fir tree site 2 hole 1 replicate 2 | place: USA:California | collected 2015-04-18
TCGCCCCGGCGGTCCACATCCTGGCGGGGGAGCTGCCTGCGCAGGCCCCACAGGGCCGCAACATCGTCGGCGCCCAGATCGCGATTGGCAGCCTATTCTCGCTCCACATCCTGATCGCGGGTCTTGTCAGTGGGGCCGCCGAGCTGGGGCCGGCCATCGAGTTCCTCGGCTACGTGCGGCAGCGCCGCAACTACGACCGACTCGCCCATGGGATGGGCCGCTTCATCACCTACTACTTCAGTGTCAGCTCGACGATCGCGATCCTGCTGATCACGGTGCTGCTCGTCGGCTTCTGGGGTCATTTCTGGACGGCGATCGTGACGATCGGCTGGTGGCCGCTCTTCATCGAGGCCTGGACCTTCGTCCTGCAGGTCAGCCTGGCCTATCTCTGGTACTACACCTGGGAGCCGATGCGCGCCTTCAAGGGCGTGCACATGGCGATCGGCGGCCTGCTGGCGATCGCGTCCTTCCTACAGGTCTACATGATCGATGTCATCGCCAGCTACATGCTGACGCCCACCAACCCGCAGAATCCCGTGCGTTTGGCGCTCAACCCGACATCCTACCCGCTAACCGTCCATCGCACGGTCGGCAACCTCGCCTACATCGGCTTCGCCTTCGGCGGCTTCTGCGCTATCCGCTACCTGCTGGCAAAGACCGCCGAGGACAAGCGCTTCTACGACTGGGCCGGTAGCTTCGGGCTGCTGTGGGGCGTCTCGATGACGCTGCTCCAGCCGGTGGTCGGCTACTCCTATGCCAAGGAGATCCAGCTCCACAGCTACGGCAGCTGGTACAAGATGATGTTCGGGTCGCTCAGTCCCGTCTTCCTCTGGCAGATCACGCTGCTGGGGATCATGTTCCTGACCGCCACCCTCTATTTCGCCCGTCGATTACGAACTGATGAGGCGCGTGGCTCCGGGATCTTGAAATTGCTGTCAGTAGCCATGCTGCTGACAACGTTGTTGGCCGCGCAGCCCTACGCCCTCGGTTTCTCCTATGAGTCGGTGGCCGCCGCCGGCCTCAACCGGCCGTTCTGGGAAGGTGGCCTAATCAACCCACTGGGATCGATGATCCCCTGGAAGGTGCTGGCGTTGATGTTCTATACGCTGATCGCGATCGCGGCGGTCGTGTGGTACCTGCGCGGTCTGCCGGGAGTGGTCTGGGGACATGCCCGCCGTGGCGAGCAGCGAATCCTGATGCTGATGACGGTCTTCACCATGCTGATGATGGTCACCATGGGCTTCATCCGTGAGAACAGCCGGGGGCCCTTCCTGATCTCCGGCGAGATGACGATCCAGGGACAGCAAGACGTGCAGACCGCACAGCCGACGCCGGCGCCGCCTTAGGTTTAGTTTCCCTCCCCCGTTCGCGGGGGAGGGCAGGGTGGGGGCGACTACATCGCGCAGGGCCCGATGGGGACGCCCTCGGTCCGCCCCTGGGCCTTGTCGATATCGGGTTGCACCTCGGCATCGGTCAGGGCGTAGGCCTGGCCCGGCTGGCTGGTGGAGGCGGCGAAGATGACCCCTATCACATTGCCATCGAGGTCCACCAGTGGTCCGCCCGAGTTCCCCGGCTGCACGTCGGCTTGCAAGATCCAGATGTTCCGCACCACGAGGTTTTGTCCGTAGATGTCGCGGCCTTCCGCCTGCACCTGGCCGTTGACGACCGCGGGCTTCACCTCCTCAGGGCCACCACCGGGATAACCGATCGCGGCCCCCTGGGTCCCCTGGTGCGCAGTCGCCTCGTTGAGGGGAACCAGCGCCAGCCGCGGCACGTAGAGGATGGCCACGTCGCGCCCCGGGTCGAAGAGGACGACCCGGGCACCGAGGCTCCGCCCGCTTGGATTCAGCACTGTTGTCCCCTGGGTCCCCGCCACCACGTGCGCGTTCGTAAGCACCATGCCGGGGCCAACCGGGAAACCGCTTCCGAATACAATGCCCCCGCAGCCGAAGCCCCGGATCTTCAACGTTTCAGCGGCCGCGGCCTTGATTCCGGCCGTATCGACCGAGGCCGGGAGCGGCAGAGGCGATGGGGCGACCGGCTCCAGCCCGGCAAACGCGGCCGGAAAGTTGACGCCGGCGATGATCGCCTCCACCCGCGCCAGGAAGCCCGGTGGCTTCGGAAACACGGAATCCAGGCTCCGCAGGATGGTGGACCGCTGGATGGCGCTCGCCACCTGGGGCGTGGGAACCCGGGCGAGGCTCAGCCCGAGGAACCAGGACACGGAGAGCAGCGCGATCGCGGAGAAGATGGCGCCGGCAACGCTGTCGATCCGGCCGCTCTCGGGGTGGGCGAGCAATCGAAGTCGGATTGGCTCGCCGACCCAGTAGCCGACGCTGCTGCCGACGGCGCCGAGCACGATCAGGACCAGGACGGCCCCCAGTGATCGCACCGTCGAGTCGGAGATTTTGAGCGCGTCCATCAGGACAGGTGCCAGGGCGGCGCCGAGGATGACGCCGACGACGAGACCGGCGTACTGAGCCAGCGAGAGCCAGAAGCCGCGGCGATAGCCGCTGCTGACGGCGAAGACGAGCGCCACCAGGATGATGAGGTCGATGATGGTGAAGCGCATCACGCGTGGACTCGAAGGTCGCTTCGCGGCTTACCGACGCAGATCAGCGCATAGCCTTCCGCGAGCTCTTCGTTGCTGATCAACCATGCCTCGGTCTGGTCGATGATGCCGTCGACTTTGACCATGCAGGTCTTGCAGCGGCCTTTTCGGCAGTCGTAGGCGAGCGCGAGACCGGCCTGCAGCCCTGCGCCAAGAATGCCTTCGTCCTCAGCCACGTCGACCGTCGTGCCGCTCCTGACGAAGGTGACGTGAAAGGAGCGCGCCATCAGCGGTTCTTGATCGCGGTGATGATGCGATAGAGGTACTCGCCGGCGGCGATCACGACGATCAGCACGCCGAACGCGACCAGGCGCGGCCGCAACCAGCTCCGGTAGAAATTGCCGCGCCAGGCCGGGCCGACCAGCAAGGCGATCACGACGGCGGCCGCAGCGATGAGCAGGACGATGCGGAACGCCGTCGACACCGCGCTAGTCTACGTAACCTCGAGCGTTCGCTACTCGAGGCCGATGACGTGCTTGAACTTGTCGAAAAAGCCCTTCTCGATGTGCTGCGGTTTGCCGCTGACGCCGCCCAGCTGCCGCAACGCCTGCTTCTGTTCCTCGGTCAAGTTGGTGGGAATCACGACCCGCACAAAGACCAGTTGGTCACCGCGACGCCCCGAGCGCACGTGCGGCACCCCGCGGCCGTGGATTCGGATCGTCTTGCCGTACTGCGTGCCGGGCGGAATCTCGATGCGCTCCGGTCCATCCACCGTCGGGATTTCCACCGTGTCGCCCAGGGCCGCCTGCGCCATGCTCAGCGGCAGCTCGTAGACGACGTCGGTGCCGTTGCGCTTCAACACCGAGTGCGGCTTGACCTGGATGACGATGTACAGGTCACCCGCGGCGCCCCCACGGGGGCCGACCTCGCCTTCACCTGTGAGGCGAATCTGTGAGCCGCTGTCGACGCCGGCCGGGATGTTGACCCGCACCTTCTTTTCGCCGGGCCGGTGACCGCTGCCGCCGCAGGTCCGGCAAGGCTTCTCGATCACCTTGCCCTCGCCGTTGCAGCGGGGGCAGGTGGCGACGTTGACGATCTGTCCGAATATCGACTGGGTGGCCCGCCGCACCTGGCCGGCGCCGCGGCACTGCGGGCAGGTCTGTGGCGAGGTGCCGGCTTCGGCGCCGCTCCCCTGGCAGGCTGCGCAAGGCTCGGCCCGCGGGATGGTCAGCTCGCGCTCGACGCCAAAGACCGCTTCTTCGAATGTCAGCCGCAGGTCGAGTCGAAGGTCGGCGCCGCGCCGCGGGCCACTGCGCGCGCGTCCGGCCGCCGCCTGGCCGAAGAACATGTCGAAGATATCGTTGATGCCGCCGAACCCGGCGCCACCGAAGTCGAAGCCCGGCATGCCCTGCGTGCCGGCGTGGCCAAAGCTGTCATACCGTTGACGCTTGGATTGGTCGCTGAGGACCTCGTAGGCCTCGTTGACCTCCTTGAAGCGGGCTTCGGACTGCGGGTCGTTGGGATTGCGGTCGGGGTGAAACTGGAGCGCCAACTTCCGATAGGCGCGCTTCAACTCTTCGGCGCTGCACGTCCGAGAGACGCCGAGGACCTCGTAGTAATCCCGCTTGATCGCCATAGAGAAGTACTAGGACTTTAACGCGCGGGGGTGAGCAACCTTGACCAGCGTCGGACGCAGCACCCGCTCGTGGAGCCGGTAACCGGGCTGCATTTCCTCGACGATCGTGCCCTCTTCGTGCTCGTCGGTCTCCTCCCGGGCAATCGCCTCGTGCTTCGAAGGATCGAACTTTTCACCGACGGCCGGAATGGCCGACACGCCCTGCGCCTGCAAAGTGTCCTCGAACTGGCGCACCACCGTCCGCAGTCCGTCGAACCAATTGCGGTCGATGCCCTCGGGAGCATGGTCCAGGGCGCGGTGGAGATTGTCGAGGATGGGCAGCAGCTTGCGCAGCAGTTCCTCGTTGGCATACTGCGTGCGGTCGGCAAGCTCCTGCCGGGTGCGGCGCTTGTAGTTCTCGAAGTCGGCGGCGAGCCGCTGATAGCGGGCGAAGTTCGCCTGCGCTTCGTCGCGCGCGGCCTGGAGCTCGGGATCAACGCGGGACTGGTCCTGATGTGCGGCCTGCTGCCCTGCATCGACCGCTGAGCTGGCCCTGGAGTCAACGACGCCAGGGTGGCCCTTTTGCCCGCCTGGCTCCGGCTGGTCGGGGGGTTGGTGCTGGGGTGGCATGTCCTGTTTTTTACCCATTGGCATAGGTGGCGAATCAGTTACCGAGGTGGGCGAGCACATCCGAGGTGGCGTGACTCACCAGCCGCACTCGGGCCACGACCTGGCCATAGTGCATGCGGGTCGGCCCGATCACCCCGATCGTGCCCCGGATCCGATCGTCCATCCGGTAGGTGGTCAGCACCAGGCTGCATTCCCGCAGCCCGCTGCTCGTGTTTTCGCGCCCGATGATGATCTCGACATCCTTCTCGAACGCCACCTGCTGCAGGATGCTCGCCAACTGGGCACCCTGCTCGAGCAATTCCATAAGCTCCTCGAGCCGGCCGACCTCGACGAACTCCGGGTGACGGAGAAGATTGCGCACGCCGTCGTGCAGAACCACGGTCTGTCGCTGCGCCTGGTGGGTGGTGATCGACTCGATCAGACGCTCGATGATGCGGCGCTGCTCCGCCTTGTCGGGACCGAGCTGGTCTAACCGCCCCGAGAGCTCGTCGGCGGTCTGACCCTTGACCCTGTGGTTCAGCATGGCGGCCATGCGGCTCAGGTCGTCCTGGGACGTGGCCCGCTCGAGATGCACGACCTGCTGTTTGATGAGGTTGCCCTCCAGCACGAGGATGATCAGGACCGACTGCGGCTCGAGCGAGACCAGGTCGATGTGCTTGATCCGGGACTCGCTGACCTCGGGAGCCGTTACCAACGACACGTTGTCGGTGACCAATGACAGCACCATCGCCGCCTTCTCCAGGATTCCATCGACGCTGCGGGGTGCGCTTTCAAATTCCTGCTTCACGGTCCGGCGCACGGTGGCCGAGGCGGCCTCGGTCTGCATCAAGAAGTCGACGAAATACCGGTAGCCGCGGTCGGTTGGAATCCGGCCGGCCGACGTGTGAGGCTGCTGCAGGTACCCGGTGCCGACCAGGTCGGCCAGCTCGTTGCGGATGGTGGCCGACGAGAGCGCGATGAAGTACTTGGCCGCGAGCACCTGAGAACCGACCGGCATCCCCGTCACGGTGTAGTCCGAGACGACGGCCTTCAGGATCTGCTGCTTGCGCTCGTCGAGCGGACTGGGCTCCATCATGGTTGGCAGTCTCGATCAGAGAGTGCTAACTCGGATTGTACCGGCTATTCTCGATTCATGCCCACGCCCGTGCGGATCTATTCCGACTACGTCTGACCCTTCTGCTACATCGACTCGGTCGGAGTCGCACGGCTGGAGCGGGAATACGACGTCGAGATCGAGTGGGTGCCGTTCGAGCTGCACCCCGAGATCCCGCCGGAGGGGCGGCCGCGCGACGAGGTCCTCCCAGCCGCCTACATGGCGAAAGCGCAGGAGGGGGTGAACCGACTGGCCACCTCGGTCGGCCTGCAACTCAAGCTGCACGAGCGCTTGATCAACTCCCGTCCCGCCCTGCAGGCCGCCGAATTCGCCCGCGAGCAGGGGCGATTCGAGCCGATGCACCGGGAGCTGATGAAGGCCTACTGGGATGAGGGGCTCGATGTCTCCGACATGGTGGTCCTACGGGAGGTCGCAACGCGCGCCGGCGTCGATATCGCTGGAATGGAGGCCGCCATCGAGGAGAATCGGTTCGGCGACTATCTCGATGACCGTCGTCATGAAGCCGAGGAGCTCGGGATCAATGGCATCCCGGCCCACGTCATCGCCGACAAGTACCTGGTGATGGGCGCCCAGCCCTACGACCTGTTCGAGCGGGTGATGGCCAAGCTCGACGTACCACGGCGCGACGCAGGCAAATAGGGACTAAACCAGAAACGTCGCGCCGACCTGGTTCGCGAGTTCAACGCCGCGCCGCGTGAGACGGACCTGAGCGTCAGCCTCGATCAGTAGACCGGCATCCACGAGTTGCTGACGCTGAGCGGGGAACTCACGTGCGGCGCCGGTCCCGCCCAGGAGTCGCACGCCGATCATCGCCGCCTCACCGCGGGCGCGCTCCGGGGACAGGGTCTCGCTGCCATCGATCGCGCGGCCCGACCCCGTCACCTGCTTGATGTAGGCGTGCGGCCCCTTCACGTTCCACCGGCGCTCGGTGCTTCCGTCATCCAGACGGAACATCGAATGTGCCCCGGCACCACAGCCAAGGTAGGGCTGATAGTTCCACGCGGCCAGGTTGTGCCGGCACGCATATCCCTGTTGCGCCCAGTTCGAGATTTCGTAGTGCGCATAGCCAGCGGCCTCCAGTCGTGCCGCGGCCGCCCAGTACTGCTCGAGCTGATCATCTTCGCCAGGCATGTGGACCAGACCGGTCCGCACCTCCTGCCCGAGTCGGGTCGCGGATTCAACCGTGAGCTCGTACGCGGAAAGATGCTGGACGCCTTCAGCGAGCACCGACTCCAGGGTGTCGAGCCAGGCGGCGAGGTTCACGCCGGGAACCGCGAACAGCAGATCCGCACTGACATTCGCGAACCCGCCGGTGCGTGCTCTGCGAATTGCCGCGATCGCGTCCGGACCGGAATGAAGCCGTTCGAGAAAACGCAACGCGTCGGGCTGCAGGCTTTGCACGCCAATGCTGAGCCGGTTGACGCCGGCCGCGAGCCAGCCCTCGACGCGCTCCGCTGTGACGTTGCTCGGGTTGGCTTCGAGCGTCACCTCAGCCCCCGTCGCAAGACCGATCGCGCGCGCACGGTCCAACACCTGCCGCACCTGGGCACTCGTCAACAGGCTCGGCGTACCGCCACCGATAAAGACCGTCTCGAGCGGGCCGAGAGGAAGCTCGGCCCCGGCGAGATCGATTTCGCGGCTGAGCGCGTCGACATAGGGAGGAATCAGGCCCTCGAGGACGGCGTACGCGTTGAAGTCGCAGTACTTGCAGACCCAGGTGCAGAAGGGCACATGCAGGTAGAGGCTGTGAATGCGGTTCATCAGTCCAGGCTCAACACGGCCATGAAGGCCTCCTGCGGGATCTCGACGTTGCCAACGCGCTTGAGGCGCTTCTTCCCTTCCTTCTGCTTTTCGAGTAGCTTGCGCTTGCGGGTCACGTCGCCGCCGTAGCACTTCGCCGTGACGTCCTTGCGCATCGCCGGCACCGTCTCGCGCGCGACGATCTTGCCACCGATCGCGGCCTGGATGGGGACTTCGAACTGCTGGCGCGGAATGAGGGCCTTCAGTTTTTCCGCCAGGCGGCGCCCCTGCTGCTGCGCCTTGCTCCGGTCCACGATCATCGACAGCGCGTCGACCGGTGAGCCGGCGACGAGCACATCGAGCTTGACAAGATTCGCCTCCTCGAAGCCGACCAGCTCGTAGTTGAGCGAGGCGTACCCCTTACTGCGCGACTTCAGCTGATCGTAGTAGTCATGGATGATCTCGGCTAGCGGCATCCGGTAGGTGATGACCACCCGGTCACCCGGCTCGTACTCCATGTTGAGGAACTGGCCACGCCGCTCCTGACTGAGCTCCATCATGTTACCGACGTACGTGCTCGGCACGACGATGGTCGCGAGCACCATCGGCTCGCTGATCGCCTCGATCAGGCCTGGATCGGGCAGATGATCCGGATTGTCGACCGGGACTTCCTCACCGCTGCGCAGCCTCACCCGGTACTCGACGGTGGGCGCGGTGCCGAGCAGCGTGAGGTTGAACTCGCGCTCGAGGCGCTCCTGGACGATCTCCATGTGCAGGAGCCCGAGAAAGCCGCAGCGGAACCCAAAGCCAAGCGCGGCCGATGACTCCGGCTCGTAGACCAGCGCGGCGTCGTTGAGCTGGAGCTTTTCGAGCGCCTCCTTGAGCTGCTCGTACTGTTCCGTGTCGGTCGGGAAGAGACCGGCGAAGACCATGGGCGTGACATGCCGGTAGCCGGGTAGCGGCTCTGCCGCCGGCCGGGCCTCGTCGGTCACCGTGTCGCCCACCCGGGAGTCACGGACGTTGCGGATGTTGGCGATCAGGTAGCCGACCTCGCCGGCTGTTAAGTCCTCGACCGGTGTGCGTTCCGGTCGGAAGATGCCAACCTCGTCGACTTCGAACGACTTCCCAGTCTGCATCATCTGGATCCGCATCCCCGGGCGCAGCGTGCCCTCGAGCACGCGGATGTAGGTCACGACCCCTCGGTAGGCATCGAACTTGGCGTCGAAGATCAGGGCGCGCAGTGGGGCGCCGGAGTCTCCAGTAGGGGGCGGGACCCGATGCACCACGGCCTCCAGGATTTCCTTGGTCCCGATCCCCTGTCGGGCGCTGGCGAAGATGACCGATTCGGCTGGTAAGCCGATCACCTTCTCGATCTCTTCGCGGACCAGCTCGGGGTTCCCCTGCGGGAGGTCGATCTTGTTGACGACCGGAATGATCGTCAGATTGTGGTCGAGGGCCTGGTGCACGTTGGCCAGCGTCTGCGCCTCGATTCCCTGCGAAGCATCGACCACCAGGATGGCGCCGTCGCAGGCGGCCAGCGCACGCGAGACTTCATAGGAAAAGTCGACGTGGCCGGGCGTATCGATCAGGTTGATCTGATAGGTGTTGCCGTCGTCCGCCTTGTAGAGCATGCGGACGGCCTGCGCCTTGATTGTGATCCCGCGCTCGCGCTCGAGATCCAGCTGATCCAGCACCTGCTCGACCATGTCACGGGGCGCGACCGTGCCCGTATACTCGAGCAAGCGGTCGGACAGCGTCGTCTTGCCGTGATCGACGTGCGCGATGACCGAGATTGCGCGCGTCAGGTGGGTCGGGGTCGACACCTAGCTGCGGGAGGCCCTGGAGGCGCTGGGAAGGTTCTGGGCGATGCTCCCGAGCTCGCGGCGGCCACCGGCTTTCACACGGTGCGCCAGGACCATCTCCGCCACCTCATTGACCTCGGCGACCCCGACTTCGGGTATCCCCCCGTAGGCGGCCAGCGCCTGGGACGCCTTACGCCCCACCAGGTCGGCCCGATGCCCGTCCACCTGGAGGCTGACGTTGAGCTCCGCGAGTGCCCGCAGGATCCCGGCCGGCATGACGACATGGGGGAAGCGGATGATGGCCTCGGCGATCCGTGTCCCAATCTCGGCATCCTGCTCGGCAAAACGCTGGCTGAATTCCGCCGGGTGGGATTCCCATTCCTCCCGCCGCTCGACGATCTGGACGCGCTGCCCGATGTCCTTGATGCCTTCGACATCGACCGTGAGACCGAACCGATCCAGCAACTGCGGGCGGAGGTCGCCTTCTTCCGGGTTCATAGTGCCGACCAGGATGAAGCGCGCCGGATGCCAGATCGAGATGCCTTCGCGTTCCACCACGTTCACACCCATGGCGGCGGCATCGAGGAGCACATCGACCAGATGGTCGTCGAGCAGGTTGACTTCATCGACATAGAGGATGTTGCGATTCGCCTCGGCGAGGACACCCGGCTCGAAGCGGCGCTCGCCGCTCTTGATCGCCGCCTCGATGTCGATTGCCCCGACCACCCGATCCTCCGAGGCGTTGATCGGCAGCTCGACGACGCGCATGCGGCGCTTGGCGCGCGGCAATGTCTCCCCGCGAGCCAGCCGGTCCTGGCAGTCCGAGCAGAGCGACTCAGTCGCGTCCGGATCGCAGCGGTAGAGGCAGTCCGCGACGACGCTCAGCTCGGGAAGGAGGCGGGCGAGCGCTCGCACCGCGGTCGACTTCCCCGTGCCTTTCTCGCCTCGGATGAGCACCCCACCGATCGCCGGATGGATCGCATTCAAGACAAGCGCCAGCTTCATCTTGTCCTGGCCGACGATCGCGCTGAAAGGGTAGACGAATCGTTCCATCAGGCTGAACCAGTCCTAAGCATCTCACGCTGGACGCTGTCGACGATCGAACTTTGCGAGAGGTCGAACAGCCCGTAGTACCGGCCGCCGAGGCGTTCGGCCAGGTCGCCACACACGTTGAAGGCATAGGCGCCGTAGAGGCTCGTCACCCGGTTTCGCGGATACCCCGGCTGGCTGCCGAAATCGCGGGTCGAGTCGATCACCATCGCCCGAACCCCTTCTTGCTTGATCTGGCCGGCCAGCCGCTGGGCTTCGAGCAGCGGCTCTTCGCCGAAGAGGCTGATGTTGCCGCGCCCGTCACTGATCAGCACCAGCAACGGATAGACGTGGGGATCCCGCAGCCGCTCCGTCTTGATCAATTTCAACCCGGTCATCAATCCATGAGTCAGCGGCGTGGTACCCCCGATGCTGAGCCGCTCCAGCCGGCGCTCGGCGAGGTCCACGCTCGAGGTCGGGCGCAAGACGACGCGCGCGTTGCGCCCACTGAAGGCGACGAGCGCCACCTTGTCGCGACGCACGTAGGCGTGCCGGAGCAACGAAAGGATGGCGCCCTTGGTGGCGAGCATCCGCTGCTCCGCGTCCATCGAGGCGGAGGCGTCGACCACAAAGACGATCAGGTTTCCGGTCTTGCGCTCCCGAACCTTCTGACGAAGATCCTGGCTCTCGAGCTGGAGCTGGTTGGTGGCATCCGGCGCGGCCTGCCGCCGGCTGAGCTGGTGGGGCGCGGCTGCCCGAACGGTCGCGTCAAAGGCAACATCTGTGACCTTCTCGGCCTGTGAGCTGCGCACGTACCGTCCGCGCTTCGTCTCGCTTTTCGTCGAGGTCCGCTTGCCGGCGGCGCGTCGCGCCCGCCGCTCGCGGGGAAGGTCCAACTTCTTGACGGCGAAGGTCCGCAGCTGGATGACCGCGTCCGATTCCGGATCGATCGCTTCATTGGTGGGAGATTCGCGCGATTCCGACGTCGTCCAGCCTTCGTTCGACTCGCCCGCGCGTGAGGCGAGCTCCTGGACCTGCGCCTGCTTGTCATCTATTGGTTCGCGGCGCCGATGCGCCAGCGCAAGCTCCAGCGCCTCCACGACGTCGGGCAACTCGACAACCGGTGCGCCGCGAAGGGCACAGATCGCGCGAGCCGTGCGGGCGACCACCAGGTCGGCTCGGTGACCGGCCACCGAACCATCGAGGCAGAGCCTGGCGATCAGCATGCGGATCGCATCCGGGAGAGTGACTCCTGCGAGACGCCCGGTTGCTGCCTGGAGCAGGTCGCGCAGCCGAGCCTCTTGTTCGGCCGAGGCCTTGTGAACGGACAGCGGGCTCTGGAGGAAATCGCGCTCGAGCTCCATGACGCGGAGCCGCTGGTCGATATCGGTGGGCGTGACGACATCGACACATAACCCGAACCGGTCCAGGAGCTGTGGCCGCAGCTCACCCTCTTCGGGGTTCATGGTGCCGACCAGAATGAAATGGGAAGGATGCACGACAGACATTCCTTCGCGCTCGACGACATTGACGCCCATCGCCGCCGCGTCGAGCAGGACATCGACGAGATGGTCATCGAGCAAGTTGACCTCGTCGACGTAGAGAAGGTTGCGGTTGGCTTCGGCCAGCACGCCAGGCTGGAACCGCCGTGTCCCTGCCCGGACCGCCGCCTCGATGTC
>WNFA01015422.1_pt1 | contig 12157 bp, 14 predicted proteins | sample 5400481 | NCBI WGS metagenome assembly WNFA01 (sample SAMN13153340, study PRJNA577476) | soil metagenome | isolation source: 120 cm saprolite under Douglas fir tree site 2 hole 1 replicate 2 | place: USA:California | collected 2015-04-18
CGGTCGCCGATAATCATGTCGCTATTATTCCATAGGGTTAAGACTCAGGCAAGCGAAAAGTCAAGATATCCGCAAGAAGAATAGTGTAACCGAAGCCGCATGGCCCACGTCCCAAAAAGGGAAGCAAACCGTGGCCGGACCCACCCAGCGCCGGCCGCCGGGCCCCGTTCGCCCGCGCAGGGGGGGACGGAAGAAGAAAAGAAGCTAGTGCGCCGGGCGCAGGGCGGAGATGCACTTGCCTATGAGGAGTTGGTGCGCGGGCACCAGCAACGTATTTTTGCCGTGGTGGGTGGGATCCTGCGACGGCGGGAGGACATCGAGGACGTTGCGCAGCAGGTTTTCATGAAGGCGTATTTTTCGCTGCGGCGCTTCGACCTACGTTCCGCCTTTGGCACTTGGCTTTACAAGATTGCGGTCAACGAATGCTGGGATTACCTCCGCAAGAAGCGGGTGCGGCGGCTGGTATACGAGGCCGACCTGAGCGAGGAACAAGTCCGGCAACTCGACCACGCCCCGAATCTTGCGGGAGGCGCCCAGAACCCGGGGCAAGACGCCGGGCGGCGAGCGGAGCAGCGGGACCTGCTGGAGCGGCTGCTGGGCGAGTTGGACGAGAAAGACCGGCTGATGCTGGTGATGAAAGAGGTCGAAGGGTTTTCCGTCGAGGAAATCGGAGAGGTTCTGGGTTTGAACGTGAACACGGTGAAAGTGCGACTCTTTCGGGCCCGCGGCCGGCTGGTGGAAACTTACAGGAGACGCTTGCGTGGACGGACTTGAGAGGGAGCCCGCCCCCAGTAACGGGCTGTCATTCATAAGGAACGAGCGCGGCCGGGAAGACCGTGCAGAGAGCGCCATGGAGAAAGCCGCGCGAGAAAGGAAGGCGAGATGTGCTTAACACAAGGTCCGATCGGACTGTTTGCATTGGGTACGAACTGAGGCTCGAGAACTATCTGGACGGCGTGGAAGACCCCGCGGCGACCACAGAGTTGGCCGCTCATTTGGAGAGCTGCACCCGCTGCCGGGAGGCGCTCGAGGCCGCGCGTCTGGGCCGCGAATTGCTCCGCGAGGGGCTGGCGCCCGCAAAGGACCCTGGAGCAACGTTTACGACCCGCGTCATGGCCGGCATTCGCGCTGACGAAGGCCGCCGGCAGCAATTCTGGCAGCCGCTCCAGGTGCTCGCCTGGCGCTTGGCATTGACCACCGCGGCCGCCCTGCTGGTGCTGACCGTCTATCTATACGAGCTCGGCCCTGCATCGGATCGCGTGCAGGTATCTTGGCAGAGCCAGGTCAGTGAGGGTTTGCCTGAGCCAGCGACACAGCCGGCTAGCCAGGATGAAGTTTTACTGTCACTGGCGGGGGACAGCAATGGATACTAATTCAAACAACCTCCGAGCAAGGCGCAAAGCCGTCGCCCTAGTGCTGGTGGTCTTTGTGCTGGGCATTGCGCTGGGTGCCCTGGGTGCCTACGTGGCGGGCCGACGCGTGTGGGGCGCGCCGACCGAAGGCGCCAGCCACCGTGCGAAGCGCGCGCACATAGTGGAGCGGATGACACGCGAGCTCACCCTCTCCCCAGACCAGCAAAAGCAGCTCGGTCCCATCCTCGACGATATGCAGGCCAAATTTCGCGCTCTGCACGAGCAAATGGCGCCCCAGGCCGAGCAGATTCGCCAGGAAGGCCGGGCACGGATCCGCGCGCTCTTGACTCCGGAGCAAGAGCCGAAATTTGAGGACTTTCTGCGCCGGTCCGACGAGCAGAAGAAGAAAAAGAACGAGCAGTGAGGCGATTCCCCTCTGCAAATTCCCAGCCAAACTGCGTAATAGGAGAATGCAAGATGGGCCGTATCACGAACTGGATGAAGACTCTCTGGGAGCAATCAATGTTCCACCGGGCCATGCTGGTGGCGCCTCCGGTGGCACTGCTATTACTGGCTGCCTTCTGGACGGTGGGCAGCCGCTCGGCGGTGCAGTATTACACCGCGAAAGTGGAGAAGGGCGACATTTCTCAGGTCGTGCAGGCCACTGGCACGATCAATGCGGTCACGACGGTGCAGGTGGGCTCGCAGGTGTCGGGCACGATTGCCAAGCTCTTTGCCGACTTCAATACACAGGTAACCAAGGACCAGGTGGTCGCCCAGATTGACCCGGCCATCTTCCGGGCACAACTCTTGCAGGCTGAAGCAGATCTGGAGAATGCCAGGGCCAACGTTACGGGACTGCTGGCGCAGATCGAGACGCAACGCGCCGAACTGCTTGCGCAGAAAGCCAACGAGGATAAGGCGCAGGCGCAGTTGACCGACGCGCGGCTCAACCTGCAACGCACCAAAGACCTGTTTGACCAGGGTATCGTGGCGGCGGCGCAGCGGGACACGGCGCAGTCCAACTATGACGGGGCCTTGGCCAGCCTACACGTGGCTCAGGCGCAGTACGAACAGTCGGAGGCGCGGCTGAAATCCACCATCGCGCAACTCGACCAAGCCAAAGCACAGGTGGAGCAGCGGAAGGCCGCGGCGGAACTCGCTCACGTCAACCTGGACCATACCACCATCCGGGCACCCATTGATGGCACGGTGATCGCTCGGAACGTCGATGTCGGCCAAACTGTCGCCGCCAGCCTGCAGGCACCCACCCTGTTTGTCATCGCCCAGGACTTGACCAAGATGCAGGTCTATGCCAAGACGGACGAGTCCGACGTGGGCAAGATCAAGGTGGGGGCCACCGCGCAGTTCCGTGTGGACTCGTTCCCGCGCGAGACTTTCACTGGAACGGTGAGCCAGGTGCGCATGAACGCGACCACAATCCAAAACGTCGTCATCTACGACACCATCATCGACTTTGATAATCCCGAAAAGAAACTGTTCCCAGGCATGACCGCCTACGTCACCATCCCGGTAGCCTGGGAAAACAATGTGATCAAGGTCCCCAATGGCGCTCTGCGCTTCCAACCGGAAATCTCCGACGAGGAGCGCAAAGCGCTGTTCGCTAAATATAACATTACAGAAGGGCCTCGGGGCGGAGCGGGAGGCCGCTTGGCTGCGGCTGCGGCAGGAGGAAATGCGCCCGCTAAGAGCGCCGGAACGATGCGCAGGCAGGGGCAGGGTGGTTCTGGGGTTGAGGCCGGCCCGGCCAGGCCGTCAGGCGCACCCGCTGGAGGGCTGGGCGCTGGCGGCGGTAGCCAGCGAGACGATTGGGGCATCGTCTGGAAGTTGCTGCCCGATAAGACTCTGCAGCCGGTCCGTGTGAAGTTGGGCGTCACTGACTTTACCTTCACGGCTATGGAGGAGGGCAGCCTGAAGGTGGGCGATGAACTGGCCATCGGCCAGACCAGCAAAAACAACAGTTCGGCGCAAGCCCCCGGTGGGTCAAGGCCTTCAGGGCCGATGAGCGGTCCGGGTGGATTGCCGCGTAGGATGTAGGGCGGGAAGTTTGGAGTGGGCAGCCGAAACTCGGAGAGTTGAAGAGTGGACGAGCAAGCTACAGCTACAGTGGAACCCAGTACGCATGTGCACAGCGATGCAGCCCTCATTCGTCTCGAGGGCGTGCACAAGATCTACGACCTGGGTGAAGTCCAAGTGCACGCCTTGCGGGGGGTCTCGCTCGAGATTCTCGCCGGCGAGTTCGTGGCGGTGATGGGGGCTTCGGGGTCGGGAAAATCGACGCTGATGAATATCCTGGGCTGTTTGGACCGGCCTACCCGCGGCCATTACTACCTGGACGGCACCGACGTCTCGCAATTCAGCAAGGTGGAGCTAGCGCGGATCCGCAACCGCAAGTTGGGGTTCGTCTTCCAGCAGTTCAATTTGCTGGCGCGTACGTCGGCCCTGGAAAACGTTGAGCTGCCGACCATCTACGCTGGCATTACGCCGCAGGAACGCGAGCAGCGGGCCCGGGAATCGCTCGCGCGCGTGGGTCTGGCCGACCGCGCGCACCACTTTCCCAGCCAGCTTTCCGGTGGCCAGCAGCAGCGGGTGGCCATTGCGCGAGCACTCGTGAACCGGCCCACGATTCTGCTGGCCGACGAGCCGACGGGCAACCTCGACAGCCGCACTTCGGTTGAGATCATGGACATCCTGCAGCGACTGAACGAAGAGCAGGAACTGACGGTCGTGCTGGTAACCCACGAGCAGGACATCGCGCAGTACGCCAAGCGCGCTCTGGACTTCCGAGATGGCAAGCTGCGGCGTGACATCCCTGTCCGCGACCGCCTGATTGCGCGTGAGGTGCTGCCCACGCTGCCGTCGCTGGAGGATGACGACGCGGCGGGCGAAACCTGAACTGGCTTTGCGCGGGCGTGCCATGCCGCGCCCTGAGCGAAAACAGGAAGAGGCGAGATGGATTTCTGGAACACACTGCGATTGGCGCTGCGGGCGCTGGCACGAAACAAATTGCGGTCGGCGCTTACCATGCTGGGGATCATCATCGGCGTCGGTGCGGTGATTGCCACGGTCAGTATCGGCCAGGGCGCAGAGTACCTGGTCCAGCAAGGCATCCAGAGCATGGGCACCAACGCGGTCTTCATTGCGGCGGGCAGCGGCCGGCCCGGTGGCGCGCGCCTGGGCTCCTGGGCCGTCAAAACGTTGACCATCGACGACATGAACGCCATCTTGCGCGAGGTGCCGCTGATCCACGAGGCCGCGCCCGCCGTGGTCAGCCGGGTCCAAGTGGTGTACCAGAATCAGAACTGGAATACGGGCATCACCGGGACAACGCCGAATTATTTTCGCATCCGCAGCTGGCCGGTTCAGGCTGGTTCAATCTTCGGCCAGGACGAAGTGGATTCAGCGGCAAACGTCTGCCTTCTCGGAACCACCGTGGCCCGCATCCTGTTTGGCGACGAAGACCCTGTGGGCAAGCAGATTCGCATCGGGCAGTTGCCCTTTCGTGTGGTTGGCGTGCTGGAATCGAAAGGGCAGTCGGTCATGGGCGACGACCAGGATGACCGCATCTTCGCGCCCTACACCACCGTGCAGCGGAAAATTTCCGGCATCACCTGGATCCAGTTTATCAACGCCTCCGCTGTTTCTCGTGAGGCTTCAAACGCCGCGGTGGCGCCCATTACCGCCCTGCTGCGCGAACGCCATCACATCCGCCCGGGCGAAGACGACGATTTCTTCGTGCGCACGCAGTCTGATGTGGCCGACCTCGCCGACCAGACGCAGCGGGTGATGACGTTGCTGCTGGGCTCAATTGCCTCGGTCTCGCTGATCGTCGGCGGCATCGGGATCATGAACATCATGCTGGTCAGCGTCACGGAGCGCACTCGCGAGATCGGAGTGCGCATGGCCGTGGGTGCCACCGAAAGCGACGTTCAACAGCAGTTTCTAGTTGAGGCGGTGACGCTCAGCATGGCGGGGGGATTGCTGGGCATCGGTGTGGGCCTGATTGGATCGGCGCTGATCAGCAACTTCCTTGCCTGGCCGACCCTGATTTCGGTGAAAGCGATCATCGCTGCCGCTATTTTTTCGGCGGCCGTGGGCATCTTTTTCGGGTTCTACCCGGCACGCAAGGCGGCGCAGCTCGACCCCATCGAAGCGCTGCGGTATGAGTGACGCAGCCGTCTGCGTCGATCGTCAGCGACCGGCCCATCAGCCTCTGTTTAACAACAAGCGCCGCTGCAATCGCCGGGTTCGCTTACGTTCTCTGCGCTTTCTCCTTTGAACGTGCTGCTCGCTCTTCGTCGCCCAGCGATGGCGAACTTATTTCGGAGTTTTCGAGCTTTTCACTTCGCAGGGAGCTGACGGCTGGCAGCGTCAGTTAAAAGGGAATATCCTCGTCAGAAATCTCCGGTGCGGCAACCGCTTCATCGGGTGCAGCGGAGGCGTGCACGTCAGAGTCTTGGCCGGCGCCGGCGGCCGCCGCGACGGCTTCGCCGCGCGACCCGAGAAACCTCATCGCAGTGCCCACGATTTCATAGGTGGTGCGCTTCTGGCCCTCTTTATCGTCCCACTGGCGGGATTGGATGCGGCCTTCGATATAGACTTGGTTGCCCTTCTTCAAGTACTGCTGCGCGAGCTCCGCTTGCTTGCTCCACAGGACGATCCGGTGCCACTCGGTGCGCTTCTGGCGTTCCCCCGCGCGGTCTTTGAAGACCTCATCGGTAGCCAGGGTGAAATTGCAGACCGCTTGGCCGCCGGAGGTGTACCGCGTTTCCGGGTCGCGACCCAGCCGGCCCACCAGAATCACTTTGTTGACTGACATGAAAGTGACCCCCCTTAGAACGGCAAGATAGCACGTCAGGGCACCTGTAGCAAACAGTGAGCTTTTTGGCCACGAGAAAGGCGCGTTCACCGGAGCAATAGCGCACAGGAGCGGCTCGTGCGTGGCCGGCAGATGTAGGGTGCCTTGCAAAGGCTTCCAGCACCAGAAGCATCGGGCAGTACACGTCCGGGAATTCGCGGATGGCAGCGGCTCTCTGGCCGAGTTCGAGCAAGGCTTCCCCCCTCTTCAACCTCGCTGGCGCCAGCTTGAAGCTCTTGGGATAATTCTGGAGCACTTTGTCGTATTCGCCGAGAGCCTCCCGATACTGCTTCTGCGCGAAAAAGATCTCGCCGAGATAAAACTGGGCGTTCGAGGCCAGGTCCGTGTCAGGGTAATACTTGAGATAGTCCTGGAATTCCTGTCGCGCGAGGTCGTATCTACCGCCGGTGATGTCGCGCAGGCCGTTCGAGTAAAGCACATCAGCCGACGGCGGCGCGCCGCCCCCCGCGGCCCCGCCGGTTGAGCTGTCGGCGCCAGGCGCCGGGGCTCCCGGACCAGGTTTTCCCCCGGACACCTTGGCGTCCAGGCTCTGCATGGTGCTTTGCATGTCGGCCAACTGCTGATTGAGCTTGCTCAGCCTGGCCTTGACATCTTCCAGATTATCGGCCAAGCCTTGCACCTGGGTCGCCATCGAATCCAGGCGCGCACCCGAGTTGGCTTGTACATCCTGCATGGTCTTCTGCAGCGAGCCCATAGTGGTGTCCAGCTTACTGAACGAGTCAAGCGACTGCTCGAGCAGCGTTTTCAGCACGGCGTGCTTTTCGTCCACCGAGCGCTGCAGGTCGCGCTGCGCCTGGAGCAGCAAGGCGACGTCGCGCTGCAATTCGATAATCTCCCTGGCGACCGCGCCCAACGGTGCCGGGGCCAGCAGTGCGCCGCCCACGGCACCGGACAGCATCGCGGTCACGACCAACAATACCCATCGCGTACGCAAGAGGATTCTCCTTCCGGTGTCGCCCATCGCAGGGACTGGTTGCGGGCTGATTATGAATTCGCTGAGGGCCGTCGCGGCCGGGCCGGCAGGTGCCGCAACGACCCTCACTCTGTTGCATTCGCCTGGCGCGTTATTTGGCCATCACGAAGTGCGCCCGGCGATTCTGTTGCCAGCAGTCTTCGTCATGTGTGGTGCAGAAGGGTCTCTCTTTCCCGTAACTGACGGTGTCCATGCGCTCGGCCGGGACGCCCAGCGAGATCAGGAACTGCTTTGCAGCCTGGGCGCGCTTGTCGCCGAGTGCGAGGTTGTACTCGGTGGAGCCGCGCTCGTCGCAGTGTCCTTCGATGGTGACCCTGACCTGCGAGTAGCTGCGAAGGAATTGACCCGTCTTCGTTAGGGCCTCGCGGGCATCGCTGCGGACGTCGGACTTGTCGAAGTCAAAGAACGCATCCTGCACGTTCTTCCGGAACAGGTCCTCGATCGACTCCGCCGGCGGTGGCGGCGGTGGCGGCGGAGGGGTCGCCACAGTGATTCGCGCCGAGGCTTCCGCGGTGCCCCCGGGGCCAGTAGCGCTAATGGTGTAAGTCGTGGTGGAATCCGGGGTGACGCGGGTCGAGCCTTCCGGCGCCACTTCTCCCACGCCTGGGGACAAGTTCAACCGCGTTGCGTTGGTGGACGACCAGCTCAGCGTGACCGTCTCGCCCTTCTGAATGAAGGTGGAGGAAGCTTGCAGCGTCACCGTCGGGCGGGCCGGCGGTGGGGGGGGTGGTTGTGGTGTGGGAGGCGGTGTAACCACTACCTTCTTGCAGCCCACGACACCAATCACGACCGCCAGCAGGCTAATCAGCAGTATGGCTTTCCTGTACGAGCGACTGGGTATCATCTTTGATCCTCCTCAGGTATCTCCTCGGCGTGTGCCCTAGCGGGGAAAACGAGGTGCCATCCTACCACCAAGGAATCCGCAAGCGAAACTTTATTGAAACAATTAACTCCATCAGCGAGACCCTGGGAACACTGGAAAAGATTGACTCAAAATGCTTACGAAAACCGGCGCGTGCTCAAACCTCCCTTCAACCTCAGGCAACTATCGCGGCGACCAATTGGGCGATTCGCTCTGTCCCTGCGAGGTTAACCCGCGCGCCTGGGTTCCATCGGCGAGCATGATCCAGATCTGCCAGGTCCCGGAGCGCGTGGACTGGAAGACAATGTGCCTCCCGTCGGGCGCCCAACTGGGCCGCTCGTTCCGCCCCGCGTCCCGCGTGAGCTCGACAATCTGCCGGGTGGCTACGTCCATGACGTAGATGTCGTAATTGCCGTTGCGCCGCCGCGCACTGAGGGCCAACAACTGTCCGTTGGGAGACCACGATGGATCAATGACGTAGGTCATGTCAGGCAGCGCCAGCTTCTCCACGTTCGAACCGTCGGCGTTCATCAGGTAAAGCTGCGGCAGTCCTCCACGATCGCTCACGAAGGCTATCTGCTGGCCGGTCTTCGGGTTCCATGCCGGCGAGGTATCCACCCCGGGCGAATGGGTGATGCGCTTGAGCCGGCCGCCGTTCGCGTCGGTGGTGAAGAGTTCCGGGTCGCCCAGCATGCTGGACATGAACATGATCTGCGAGCCGTCGGGCGACCAGGCCGGCGAGCTGTTGGTGCCGCGCCAGGTCCGGAAGGCCACGGGCTTGCCAGTCTCCATCGAGTACATGCAGATTTGCGCGCTAGTCCTCCCGCCCAGGGAGGCGTAGCAGGTGAACGCGATACGGGTGGCGTCCGGCGACCACCGCGGCGTCAAAGCGATCGAGTGCAGCGAAGTCAGCTGACGCTGGTTGGCGCCGTCGTAGTCCATCACCCAGATTTCCTTGCTGCCGCTGCGCGAGCTGACAAACGCGATCTGCGTGCTGGCCACGCCGGGTACACCGCCCGAAAGGCGCATGACGATCTCGTCCGCAAACTGGTGAGCGAAGCGGCGGAGTTGCGCGTCGCTGACCTCGCCGCGATAGCGCTTGCCGAGCACCTCTGGCGCGCCCGCGTTGCGCACGTCGTACAGCCACGCTTCGATGGCCAGGTCATTGCCGCTGGCACTCAGGTTGCCGAACGCGAGCAGGTGCGCCGACGCGGGCGGATCGCTCCACGCCTGGTGCTTGAGCTCCGTGGGCACGCTCGGCGCCTGGAGCGGATAGAAGCTCTTGCTGACCAGCTCGAGAATGCCGCTGTAGTCGAGGTCGGCGCGCAGAACCTCGCTGAACAGGTTCGCCAGAGGTTGCGCCGAATCGCTTCGGGGTGACCCGCGCCTTTTCCACGCCGAGGCCCGTGCCGGTGCGGAACCAGTCCTGCGCGGCCAGCGGCGGGGCCAGGGCCAAACCGCAGAGCAACACCGCGGAACAGAGATGACGGAGAAACCGGGAAGGCGGGGAAGCCGGCGGCCGAGGAAGCTCGCGCGAAGCCATTTGTATCGTCATCCGATATATTCTACTCCATGTAGGAATGAAATACCCAGGGCTGAGGTCCAGCGTGAGCCGCCGGGAATTCCGATAGGAATTTCGGCTAGCGGCGGAATTCAAAGTAAAACTCGACGGTGACGTAAGTCCCGGCGTATTCCGCCGGTAGGCGTGGGCATGGGCTGGAACTCAGGATCGCGCGTACGGCCGAATTGTCCACCGAGGTGTTGCCACTCGAAGGACACCATTGCTCGCGGCGCCCAGCGCACCGAGGGGTCCACCGTGGATTGCAGCCAGTTGCTGCCGATGCGGTTCCGCACTGCTTGGACATACCACGGGAAGTGTCCGCCGAAATCACCGCCCTGTCCGGAAAAGCCCATGCCGCCCTGGGTCGCGCCACCCAGGGTGAACTGCGTGTAGGGCAGCGAAGGCGTACCGCCTTGGCCGTAGGGGACTGCGTTGGTGGGCGGCGGAGAGGGATTCTCCAGCACCCGTGACGGCCGGGTGACGTAGCGCGGCGGTTTGTTGCGTGTGAATTCGGGGATCGGCGTGGTCGGGGCCGGAGTTTCGATCGGTTTCGGTTTTGGCTCTGCGGTGTACAGACCCTTGGTCTCGTCCACCACGCGGCTGGGAGTGATGGCTTCTGGGCGGGGCAGAGGCACGCCGGGGAGGTGGCCAACCAAGCCCACAGTCATCGCGCCGCCGCCGGGGCCGCCCCAGGTCTCACCGCGGTGAGACAGCAACGTGGAAACGATCAGCGAGCCGAACAACAGCGAATGAAACGCCAGTGAAAACACCAGCGGCACCTTTAGGTTGGGCCCAGCGGTGTGGTTCAGCTCGTAAGTCATCTCATCGAGTGCGCGGGCGCGAGCTGATGGGCTCGGTAACCACGCTGACATTTTGGATGCCGGATTGGCGCAATTCGTCCACGACCGTGGCGAAGCTGCCAAAGGGCACGGTTTCGTCGCAGCGCAAGAACACGGCATCGCTCTGCGGATTCTGCATCCGCGCGTGGACCAACTCGCCGACCTTATGGATGTTCACCGGCTCGTTGCCGAGATAGACGCGTTGTCCGCGGTCGATGGTAATCACCAAACGGTCCTCGGCGATTTCTTTCACCGTCTTGGTCTTGGGCAAGTCGACCTCGATGCCCGACTGCAGGATCGGCGCGGTGATCATGAAGATGACCAGCAGCACCAGCACCACGTCCACGAAGGGCACAATGTTGATTTCGGAAAGCGAAGTGCCGGTTTGGCGAGAGAGTTGCGGCATCGGTGCGCTTGCCCTGCTGAAGTTTGTCTTGCTGTGCCGAAGTGGCGCTATCCGTAATTCTTTTCGATTTGCGCAGTCACTTCCATAGCAAAGTTATCCATGCGTGTGGCGAGTTGCTTGATGTCGTTCAGATAGTGGTTGTAGGCGATCACCGCAGGGATGGCTGTGAACAACCCGGCCGCGGTGGTAATCAGCGCTTCGGCAATGCCCGGCGCCACGGCGCGAAGGCTTGCGGCGCCTGTGCTGCCCAGGCCGGCGAAAGCATCCATCACTCCCCAGACGGTGCCGAACAAACCGATGAACGGAGTCACCGAGCCGGTGGTCGCCAACCACGGCATCCATTTCTCCATTCGGCGAACTTCCTCGGCAGCGGCAAGCTGCATGCTCACCGTTATCGCACTGATGCTTTTCACCCCGCCGTGCGGGTTGCTAGCAGCGCGCTGGCTCTGCAGCTCCCGATATCCAGCGGCATAGACAGCTTCCAGCGGCGAGCCGCCAGCGGCCAGCGACTTCGGCTCCGGCAGTGCTCGGTTGGCGCGGAAGGCCTTCAGGAACCGCGCCGTGGTCCGCTCGGTCCGTCCGAAGAGGCCGTATTTTTGGAAGATCAGCGCCCAAGAGAACAGTGAGAACGTCAGCAGGGCCAGAAGAACGACCCGCGCGACCCAACCCGTCTGTTCCAGCAACTTGCTTAGCTGACCAATGAGGAAGAGAAGTGCCAGTCCTCGAATCTTACGCCTCCCTCAGAAAAGCCGCGATTCGTCCCCCAAACTTACCGTAGCACACGCCCTGAGGACGGTCAAACAGTAAGGATGCTCAGAACACGATATGTGCTGTCTTTTCGGGCACATGGCTATCGGCGGATGAACGCCAGGCCATCGATATAGTTTTGGCTGGAAACCCATTGGCGTTTCTCAACCAGGTCCTTCTGCGTGTGGTCCGCAAGCGGGATGGGTCCGCGGAAACCAAATGCGCCGAGGCGGAGGAAATAGAGCAGGTACTCACGCAGACTGCTGGGCATCGGTTTGGCCGCGGAGGGCACTGCGGCAGTTTCGCGATCCATATCGTACCTCTAGCACCGCCCATCTCGCCGACGGCTTCCGGGGGAAGCTTAGGCTGCGGCCATGGCTCGAGTCGAAGGCAGGCTAGTAATCCGTCTTGTGTGTGGCCTGGCCCTTGACGAGCTCGTCGACTGCAGCCTTGAAGCCCGTAGCCAACTTCTCAGCCGGGCCCCGGCCCCAATAATGGAGGAAGATAACTATGGGGT
>WNFA01011755.1_pt1 | contig 12156 bp, 8 predicted proteins | sample 5400481 | NCBI WGS metagenome assembly WNFA01 (sample SAMN13153340, study PRJNA577476) | soil metagenome | isolation source: 120 cm saprolite under Douglas fir tree site 2 hole 1 replicate 2 | place: USA:California | collected 2015-04-18
CCAGGTCGTATTGACCGGTCCAGGAGTCGCTTTCGGGGTTGGCGTGCCTGTCGTTGTTGGCGTAGGAGTTTTAGTAGGTGTCTTGGTAGCAGTTACCGTAGAAGTTTTGGTAGGTGTCGTGAGTGTAGTTACTGCACCAATAGCACGCGCTCCTTTACCTGGGTCCAGAAGTGTCCATGCCAGCACCAGGCTACCAACTATAGCTGCTAGTGCTAGCCCTAAACGCGCGATCATCCACATATTTTTACGTGATGATCGTGACATTCCCCAGAAATTGTTTGCTTTCATAAAAATACTTTCAACTCCGTTGTACTAAGATTTTCAATCAGTATAGTTGACCGTAAAAAGTATCTCCAAGGATGGTCGAGATGCTAAGTAGAGGCAAGTTCCGTAAGTACTAGTGCATACCCACGAAAGGTAAGCGATAATGTGGTATGATAGAGGGTATGAAAACCCCTCACTTCATCCGACCCTTAACCGAGGACGAACGCAGTCAGGTGCAGACAGGATTGCGCTCGTCAGACGCCTTTGTACTGCGTCGCTGCCAGATCCTGCTGGCGTCCGCACGCGGCGAACGAGCGGGAGCCATCGCCATGCAGTTGGGCTGCCACAAACAGACGGTACTCACGGTCATCCACGACTTCAATGCCAACGGGCTCGCCGTCTTAGAAGAAGGCTCCTCGCGTCCCCATCGTCTGCGCACGACGTTTTCCGACGAGGCGTTAGAGGGACTGCAAGACTTGCTCCACCGCAGCCCCCGCGACTTTGGCAAACCGACCAGCCTGTGGACACTTTTGCTTGCCGCCCAGGTCAGCTTCGAGCAAGGTCTGACGCCAAGGCTCGTCTCCGACGAGAGCGTGCGTCGCGCGCTGGGCCGCCTGGGCACGAACTGGAAGCGCGCCAAACACTGGATCACCAGCCCCGATCCGCAATACCTACTAAAAAAAACGCTCGTGATCGGTTGATCTCCTACGCCAGCCAGCAGCCTGACTGGGCCATCGGCTTCCTCGACGAAGTCTGGTGGAGTCGCTTCGCGCTCCCGCGTGTGCAGGCGTGGCAAAGCAAAGATCGTCCTGTACGTCTGGTGGAGCAGGTCTGGCAAAAGGGGGACCCCGACCCCAAGGCGCTGGCGTGCTACGGCGTCTTGTGGCAAAAGGGAGCGGAGCAAGAGCCGGATCGCTCGGAACTCTGGTTGCGTTTCGTCACGGGGCGTCCCGTCAGCGCGATGAGCATTCTGTTCCTGGACTGGTGCTGCGAGTGCCTGGAGGCTCAGGGCAAGCGCAACTGGCTGTTGATCTGGGACAATGCCTCTTGGCATAAAAGCCTGATGGTGCGCACCTGGATCAGGGAGCATAACCAACTGGTCAAGAGCTCTGGGAAAGGCGTACGCATTCTGCCCTTCTTGTTGCCTACCAAAAGTCCCTGGCTCAATCCCATTGAGCCGAAATGGGTGCATGCGAAGAAGCATATTGTCGAACCCGATGGATTGCTCTCGGCAAAGCAGTTGGCTGAACGTATTTGTGCTCATTTTGGCTGCTCCTATGAACCACATCTTGCCCTTGTCGAAAAGGTTGCGTGATTATGCACTAGGGAGTCGCCCAGGTTCTCGCTGGTCTTGCCCATGACAGCGGTGCCAGCCACCATGCCGAGGACATCGAAGCTGACCGCCGCGCGGTTGCCATTCGGGTCGGTCAGCAGCGCCGGCTGGAACACGCGGTAATCGTTGGCGGCGGCCACCGTATTGGCCACGGCATCCACTGTTCTCACAACAAGGAGATTATGGGGGGTATCATAGTCTACGGAGGAACTGTTGCCGAACGGATCCTCGAAGCGGCGCGGCAGGAAGAAATGCTGGAGGGCTTGGGTCCTTTCCTGCTGCGGCGTGGCGACTGCGGGGAGGTAAAACATCCGCCCGGAAGGAATCCACCAGTGGCCGTCGCCATCGAGGTCGACATAGCCGCCTGCGTCCACTCCAACGCTGCCAAGCACGCTGGCCGGGTTAGACAGCAACGCAGCCTGACCGCGCTGATACACCTGGGACAACAATCCCGGCGTGAAGGCGAGCTTGTAGCTGCTTCCAGATAGCGCCAAGGATTCCACCACCCCCAGCGGCAGCAGGGACTTGGCATCGCCGGCAGTTGCGCCCATGTCGTCAGGCCTGTAAAAGGTGCGTACGCGCTCGATCAACCGCCGGTAGTGCTGGCCGGCCTGCAAGCCAGTCGGGTGTAGGTCTTCGTAGAGGAGGTCGTGCTGTCCATCGCTGGCGGCTTGCACCTTGGGTTGTATTTCGGAGAAACGAAAGAGGTTGGTCACATCCGACTGGGTGCCATCCGGCTGGATCTGGATCAACTCGAAGGCGCTTGCTTCGGCTGGCAGGGGCGCACGATAGGTGTCGGTTTCGAGAATGGCATTGGTATAGGTATTCTCCGTGTAGGTGCTCAGCGTGGTGCCCTGCTTGGTCTGATCAGCTAGTGTAAGGGCGGGGTCCACGTATCGACGTCCATAGCCAACGGCGACGGATTGCAGCACATTGCCAAAGGTGTCGACGGCCAGCGTGAGCGCATGGGTCACGCGCGGGTCGGCCATCTCCCTGGCGTTAGGTGGGGGCGTATGTGGATCGGCCAATGTATTCCCAACAACCTGGAAGAGCTTCCGTTCATAGTGAAAATCAATGGTCTCGCGAGGATGCGAGAAGAAGACGGCGTAGAGGTTCGGACCCTGGGGCTGGAGAACCTCGATGGTGTAGTTGCGTTCTGAGGCACTATACGGGCGGTCGGACTCGTCGGTGCCATCCAGGGCATAGACTTCCTGGCGCAGAATGGAGCCGCGCAGGGCGCGGCTGGCCTCGCGTGCCTCCTCATCGGAAAGAGAGTACGGTAGGCGTGTGCTGTCGGACAACAGGATCGTCGCGGGCAAAACCGTATCGTCAAGCAACATCGCTTCCAGTTGCGGATCAGTGAGCCCGGCGAGAGCATCGCTTAGATCACCCTCGCGGTAATACTCCCGCTCGAAGTGCTTTGAGACGCGGGCCTCGCCGAAATACGCTCCGGTGTGAAACCAGGTTTTGGTCCAGACCGGCGGTACCTGGAAAGCCGCTTCGAGATTGGTAGGCTGCGGAAACGCGTTGCTATCCGTAAGCGTTGCGAATTCTTCCGTGTCCCATTGATCCACCCTGCCAAAACCGCGAAACTCGCGTTCGACCCCATCGTAGAGGCCATGGTGATAGGCATAGCGCGTGGCAAAGAGATTGCGGCTCACATAGTCATATGTCTGCACCTGCTCGACGACATGCACAGGGAAGGGGATCCGCGTCAGCCAGGGGGTACCAGCCAGCTTGTCGGCGACAGAGAACCTGGTGGAGGGCGCGTATTGGATGCGTGTTTCGGCCCCCAGATTGTTGATTTGCCCTGTCAACAGGTAGGGCTTCTGGCCGCTCATCAGGTCAATATAGCGCATGGGTCGGCGCGCGTTGCCCGGTAAAGGGGAAGACCAGACCAGGCAGGCGGTACCGTTTCCAAGCAGGTCGAGGGCGGTGGCCGACGACTCACTCTCCACGGGCGGGAACTGGCTCAAGGTGCGCACCGCGCCCCAGGCATTGCCAGACTGATTGAAATAGAGCTGCACGCCGCCGCTCGCGAAATAGATAATGTCGGTGGTGCCGGAGCCGTCGATATCGGCGAGCTGGATGCGGCGGCCATCGAAAAGATCGGACGCCTCGAACCAGGGTGCCTGGTCCATCGTGACCTTCGTCCCGAAATTGCCATAGCCCAGATTGGGCCAATAGCACACTTCGCCGTTGCGGATGCGAACCAGGTCGGTCAGCCCGTCGCCAGACACATCGGCGAGAAAAATCGAATCGGTACTGTCGGCAAAGATGAGCTTCGGCCCTTGCTCCTCGTCCAGGGCCTGTTGCGTCCGTTGCGCGGGGCCGAAGCCCTCCGCCGCGAGCGAGGTGTGCCACCAGAAGGCGTCATCTTCGCTGATTAGCAGGTCCGCGTGACCGTCGCCGGTCAGGTCGATGAATTTGAGGTTGGGGTTCTGCCAGTTGAGCACGGGCAGTGACGCAAAGGGCGTGAAAGCCTCCCAACTCTCCTTCTCAGTCCGCTCGAAGAAGCCGGGCGTGGGACCATCGAATTCAACCAAGTCAAGGTGGCCATCCCCCGCGAGGTCCAGCAGTTGCTGCCGACCGCTCTGTAGGGTGGCCAGCGAGGGCTGGAGAGCGACGAGCTTCAAAGGGCCAAATTGCGCGCGCGTGGACTGCACGCCGTTTTCGCTGTGCAGGTTGACCGGACTCAGATTCGGTTTGTAGAACCAGCTGCCGGCCTGCTCTGTCAGAATGCCGGACAGCCCTTCGCCATCCAGATCTACCCACCGGTAATGGGTGCCATCGAGTCCGTAGGGCAGGTTCTCCAGGCTCTCTGGGTCGATTTCACGCACGGTCTCGTCGATAACCGCTTCGCTGTATTCGAACTCCAGCGGTGGCAGTGATTTCGAGAGGTAGCTGCCGTCGGTGTTGCGCCTGTAACCGGTCTGGGTAACCGACAGCAAGAAGGAATAAAAGGGCCTGGTGGGGTCCGTCGGAGGTTGCGCCGCCTGCGCGTGGATAAAGTCGGTGGAACGCACCAGACAGTTCAGGCCGACACCGGGTTCGCCGGCGAAATGATGAAACATCAGCGCCCGCCGGCACAGGCGGTAGGTGCGAACTTCGAAGGCCGCGCGGTACGAGGAAAAAGGGTCGTCGCGGCAAATCCAGGGCGTGCCGGTCTCCTGCGGTACGGGGGCATGCTCATCGTGTTCACCGTAATCGAAGACCAACTCGAAACACCAATCGCTCGGCAATGCAACCGGTGTTTCGACATTCAGATTCGGGAAATAGGGTGTGCGGTTCCCATAAAAGATATGTTTGAGATAGCGGTTGGCGGAACGGGTCGTGTCAGATCGATTGTACTCGTGGACCTGGGAGAGATCAACGCCATCGGAATTTTCCTGTTTGTATTGTCCGCCAGATTCACCCAACGTTCGATGCGGGCGAACAAGCCCTCGACTCGCGGGCGATAACGGTGAATGCTGTACTGCTGGCCGTAGACGGTGCGCGGTGGTAATACGTCACGCACCCACTGGCCATTGTTCTCAATCAGGAGCGGAACGAGGTCTTCCGCGCCGGACAGGATGAAGGTGTCAGATTCCTCCACATCTACATATTGGGGTAAGCCCTTGTCGGTCTTGCGTGTAATGGACGGGAGCGCTAGTGACCAGCCAAAGCCGAACGGCCCGTTGCCCACGCCGGAGTCATACGAGAGGGATAGCTGCGGGCCGAAACCTGAACGGCCGGGGCTGGTCGCGATAGGAACGGTCATAGAGCCGGTGCCAGTGACCGGGTTGGCGGCGAATTTTTCGCCCATGCCACGAATAGCGCCGCCACCTTTTGGTAAAGAGAGCGACGGGAGCGAACTACTGCCTGCACCAGGAGAGTCCTGCGACGATGCATCAGGAGCGGCCTTCTGATTCCTGTCCTGTGTGTTGTCGTGATTGAGCATCCGCTTTTCCTCTCATCATGAGTAGAAATTGGACCTGCTACTACAGTGTTGTAAAGGACAAAAGAGCGCGGGAATCAGAGAAGCCATTTTGTTCGCTACTAACTGTGCACTATCTCCTGTATACAAGACGAAAGTAAACGTCCCTTTTTGGGGGTGTATTTCTCATCCTGACCATCATTGCTCTGCGGCCCACTGGACCGCTTGTATGGCTGCGGTATAGTTCGGCTCGCTCATCTGATCGGTGACATACTCGACGTAGACGATGCGGTCGGTGCGATCAATCACCACGACCGACCTCTGCAGGAGGTGCCACTCCTTGAGCCACACACCGTAGTCCTGACCGAACTGCACGCTGTGGTGCGCCGACAGCGCCTGATGCAGTACGCCCGTCCGATCCTGCCAGCGTGCTTGCATCTGGGGCGGGTCCATGCTCACGGTGTAGATGCACGCATCTGGTGGCAATGCTGCACAGAGGGCCTCCCACCGTCGCGTCACCACCTGGCAGACAGGTCGTTCCAGGCTGTTTACCACGCTGAGCAGGCGCACCATGCCTGCCAAATCGGATAGACGAACCGTGTGGACGGCCATATCCACCAGGTCCAGGTAATTCAGGCAGAAGTCGGGGGCGGTTCCTCCCGGGTGCAGGCGACTGCCGATGACCGTGAGGTGCTCAGAGCCTGCGAATGCGTCGCTCGTGGGTTCTTCCATGATGGCGTGCTCCCCGCTTTCGTCAGTCTCGACTTCAACCTTTCTGCTCACAAGTCTAGCGTATGGTGGCTGAGAATACGCCGTCAGAACTGAGGGTTTCTCGCAAGGAGGAGGAAGCACGAGGTACGAAGGATGCCCGTCAGAATTGAGGGGGAGGCTCTGACGGGCAAAGGGCATGCAGATGCATGGGCGGTTGCGGTGAGCCGGGCTGAGCCGGGGAATGCACCTGTAAAGCAGGGGGAAGGATCACAGCAGGTGGTGTTCCAGAGCGTAGCGGGTCGCAGCGCTTCGCGAGGTCACTCCCAGCTTGCTGTAGATCGAGCGCACATGGAAATTGACGGTGACCACGCCGATCATGAGCTGTTCGGCAATTTGAGCGCTGGTCAAGCCCTGTGCAAGCAGATGCAGCACTTCCATTTCACGGGCTGTCAGTCCTGCCGGAGAGGAGGGATGACGTGTGGGAGCGGTCGGAGCGGACCTCGGTGCTGCCTGGGCTTGCTGCCTCGCCTGAGGTGTGAAGGCCTCAGGCGAGGCGAGCGCCTGTGCGGCGGTCATCGTGCGCCCCCTGGCTCTGGCCTCTTCGAAGGCTGGCTCACCCAGTTGGCTGCGTACTACGGCCACCATGCTCTCGTAGATCGCTGGCGGAATGACCACGCTGCGTGACTCGCGCAAGGGCTCGGCTGTCCCCCAAAGCATGGCCGCCCAGGTATGCAACCCCTGTGCGGCTGCCACACAGCCCAGCCCTTTCAGCCCGGATGCGATCAAGCTCGTGTACGTGATGTCAAGGGCTACAGCTAGGCCCTCTTCATACCACTGGCGGGCAACTGCATAGTCCCCCTGTAGCGCGGCCAGCCCGGCCAGCAGCAAGCGAGACTGCGCAACGTTGCGTTGATCTCCGACCTCGGAAGCCAGACGGGCACCATCTGTCAGGAACACCTCCGCCTGGCTGATCTCCCCCTGCTGGAAGGCCAACCGTCCCAGCAGACTGAGGTTCAGGGCGATCCCCCAATTATCGCCGAACGAGCGACAGATGGTTAGATCCTCTTCCAGCAGGGTCTGGGCACGTGCTGTATGGCCCAGACTCAGCTCGGCACGAGCAAGTGCGGCCAGGACGACACTCATGAACACCTTCTCACCCATGGCTCTGCATTGTATCAGGCACTCCTCGAACCAGGCAATCGCTCGCTGAGCGTCTTGCTGGTACCACGCCAGGCGGCCCAGACTCGTGAGCGCCCAGCCGAGGATCAAGCGATCCCTGAGGGTTCTGGCTGAGGTCAGCGCCTCTTCCAGGCATGCCTGCGCTGCGGCATAGTCGCGCCTGTCCAGCATCATGACTGTTCCACATAGGATCATGGCCTCGGCCATGTTCCGTTGGTCACCCTGCTCTCGCGCGAGCGCCAGAGCTTCGTCGGCAATCTGCTCCAATCTGCGCGCGTCGCTCTGGATCCACAGGATCAAACCGACCGCGTTGAGCGCCTTGAGGCGTACGGGTGCCGCGATCGCCCCAGCTTGTGCCAGGAGTCGCTCCAGCACGTTACGCCCCTCGCGTAGATATCCCCCCCGTCCGCACCAGAACATCCGCAAGGCACTTACCAGGCGCAAGGCCAGCTCAACCTTCTCCTCTCCCCCTGTCGTGAACGCCCGGAGGATGGCACGCAGGTTATCCAGTTCCCGCTCCAGAACATCGAACCACAGCAGCTGTTCGGGACCAAAGAGGTGCGGCTCGGCTGCCTCTACCAGTGCCAGGTAGTAGCGTGCGTGCTCCTGCCGTGCGGCTTCCAGTTCACCTTGTCGCTCAAGACAGTCCAATCCGAACGCGCGGAGCGTCTCTAACATGATGAGCCGTGGCTCTTCCCCTTCTCGCTCCGTTTGCTGCACCAGGCTCTTGTCGAGCAGCGATGCGACTCCCTCAAGCACAGAGCAGACCTGGTCGCCGCTCGCCGGGAACACTGATTCAATAGCCTCGAGCGTGCAGCCGCCGACGAAGATGGAGAGCCAGCGGAAGAGGCGCTGTTCCTGTTCCGACAGCAAGTCGTAGCTCCACTGGAGGGTGTTGCGCAGCGTTTGCTGCCGCTCAGGGAGATCCTGTGCCCCGCTCGTCAAGACGTCTAACCGATGCTCCAGGCGGCTCAGGAGTTGATGAGGCGACAGCAGCTTTATGCGCGCGGCGGCCAGTTCAATGGCCAACGGTAACCCATCGAGTCGGATACAGATCTCGGCGATGGTCGCAGCATTGTCCTTCGTCAAGTGAAAATCGGATCTGATGGCCTGTGTCCGTTGGAGGAACAGTTGCACCGCTGGAACGTGTGCGAGCGAGCGGTCATCTGGGAGGCGCTTGGAGTCTGGGAGCGCGAGGGGTGAGACGGTGAATTGGTGTTCGGCACGCAAGCGCAACACCTCTCGGCTTGTGACCAGGAGCTTGACAGCAGGGCAGGCTTCCAACAGCTCTACAAGCGGTGTGGCCGCCGTGATGACATGTTCAAAGTTATCCAGCAGCAGGAGCCGTTGCTTGTCGCGCTGAGAGATCTTGAGCAGATCCAGCAATGGCTGCAATCCGCTCTCCGTGAGTCCAATACTGTGAGCGATGGTAGCAATGACGAAGGCGGGATCGCTGATGGGAGCCAGAGAGACAACGTGAACACCATCCGCGAAGTCATGCACCAGGTCCCGAGCGACCTCGAGCGCGAGACGCGTTTTGCCCACGCCAGCCGTGCCGGTCAGGGTGAGCAGGCGGATGTCTGGGCGCAAGAGCAGTGCCTGGATCGCCTGCACTTCGTGCTCACGGCCAATCAGCGACGTGAGTGAGACCGGGAGGGCATGCGTGACGAGCCGTGCTGTGTCACCTGCAGGGGGCTCCGGAAAGACGAGGATGTTGTCCTGCATCTGCTGTCTCTCCTCTCATGTCCAGGCAATGGTTCCAACTGCTTGTTGCAAATCATGCTTCGTTCCTTGAATATACAACTTAGTGGTGTCCAACGAGTCATGCCCCATGATTTGTGCCAGTCGATGCAGAGGAACGGACTCTGCCATGCGATAGCCGAAACGGTGGCGCAAATCGTGAGGACTCACATCAGGGAGTTTTGCGCATGTCGCATATTTTTTCACGATATAGCCCAGGGCGCGTTCTGACAATGCCTGCTTCGTCTTGGCTGACGGGAACACAAACACTGCATCAGCAGGAAGGGTTGGCAGATACTCCTCCAGCACTTTGCGGGCGGTCGCGTTGAGGGGAACCTCACGATACGTATTACGCTTCCCAATGACTCCGAGCAAGCCACTGCGCTTGCCCAGCTTGACCTGATCATATCGGAGCTGACAGACTTCCCGTGCGCGTAGACCGGTGTGTAACAGCAAGATGATCAGGGCACGATCCCGGAGCGATCCTTCTTTCGTCACAGCTGCCACCAGGGCTTGCTCCTCTTGATCCTCGAGGTGGCGGGGAACGGTCTCGACTTCGCCAACGAGCTTCACTGCACGAGAGGGATCATACATGATGAAGTGACGCTGTATCGCCCAGCTACAGTAGCGCTTCAAACTGACCAGTGAGCGGTTCACCGAAGCTGGCTTCTGCCTTTGGACGGTTTGAAGGTAGGTCCGATAGCGAGTCAGCGTTGGTGTCGTGATCGCCGACAGGTCAAACCGGCTGTTCACGAGGGTATCAGAGGCACACTCGGCTGCGCAGGCCTCATACCAGGCAATAAAGTGGCGAAGATCACTCAGATACTTGCGGAGAGAAGCGGGAGTCAGGTCCTCCTGTTCGCGGAGGGCTTGTTCATACTGCGCCAGTGCTTGCTCTCCAGCAGCAGAGAGTGGCGGATTCGCTTGCCGCTTCATAGGTACCTCATGCGTGAAAAAGACCGTAGCAGAAAGAAGTCCTATCATATTGACCGATTGATTTCTGCAAAGGTATCGTAGCAGAAATCAATGGTTGTGCCTAGTCGATGCAATCCTCGATACTGTTCAGAGTTGACCCAAAGAAGATGGGGAGGTCAGCAGGGCAAGGCACTGGCGGAAAGGATTGAGATGTTGAGCGGTCCAGGTGCCGAACAGAGAAGCGAGGCCCATGCGCGTCTCCGATCCCTTGGGGCTGCGTGTGCCGCCACTGATTTTGCGCGCGATGACCAGAGGGCGGACACTGCGTTCGGCGAGGTTGTTGTGGGCAGGAACCCCAGGCACGGCCACAAACACAAAGAGTTCGGGTAAAAACTGTTCGACTCGCTCGCATAACGTGTGTTGTGGGGCAGTCGTGTGGGCATACGGCAGGCAGAGCTTCCAGAGACGTTGCTCGAAGGCGTGTTGCTGTGCCTGGCGCATGCGGTCGAGTTGGCGTGGAGACAAGTCGGGATCAGGTTCTTGTCCGGCCCAAGCAACGGCTTGCTCATACACCGCCTTCACCTCCTTAGCCCAGGCTCGCAGCTCCTCGTCCTGGGGAAAATCGTCTTTCAGCTCATGCACATCGCGTAAGAAGTGGACCCAGCACCGCTGATGCAGACCCTGATGGATGTTGTACCCGGCATAAAAATCGCTGCCCAACACGCCCTGGAAGTCCTCCCCGATCAACTGCTTGACGACTTCTCCGGCCCGCGAATGATGGTATTCGTAATAGCGGATGGTGGGAGTGGAGACGCTCCAGATATACCCATTGCTGCCATCTTCTCGCCATCCGGTTTCATCTGCCTGCACCGCCGGGCTGGCGCGGATCTCTGCTTTGAGGGTTGCGAGCACGGGCTGGACGTACTCCTTCATCCGATGCAGCAGTTCCACGAGTTCCCCCAGACTGACGGGCATGCCGTGCAGATCCCGCAGCACGTCGCGAAGTTGGCGCAGAGGCAAGCGCATGACCGTCCGTAAGTACGCGATCATACTGGCCAGTCGCACCCCAATACGTCCCTGCCCAAGTACCTGCTCGGAGAAATCCACGGGGGCTTCATGCCATTTCTGACATCCTGCGCACCACCCTTTGTAAATCCGATGCTCGGTCACTTCAACTGTCGGAGGAGGCGGAACATCGATGATCTCGCGGCAACGAGCTAAACTGATCCCGCCCAGATGCAGGTGGCAATCGGGACACGCCACGATCCGATGTTCCACGATGTGCGTCGGCACCGATCGCTTCCGCGCACGGTTGTACTGGGCCTCGCGCTTTTTGCGCGGCTTCTTCTCCTCTGCTTTCGGCTTCTGCGTCGCTTTCACGAAAGCCGGCGGGGGCGTTTTCACCTTTTCCAGTTCAGCGATCTTGACGTGAGCTGCTCCTAACGCCTCTTGTGTGCTCTGCAGTTCTTCCCTGGTTGTCTGTAGCGCCTCTTGTGTGCTCTGCAGTTCTCCCTTGGTCGTCCGCAACTCTTCTTGCGTCTGCATCAATTCTGCCACCACTTGATTCAGTTTTTCCGTCAGCCATGCTATTTGCTCGTTCGTTGTCATAGCTGTCAGTTTATCAGAAAGGTCAAGTCTGAACCATTACCAATCCTCAATGGAAATGTTGAGCATATGTAGGAATCATATAAAACATGATAAAAAAAGCTCTAACCTCTCATGATAATTGACTTTTGCTGTCAGCTTTGCTGTCAATTCGGAAAAGGTTGGTCAAAACAAGAGCCTCAAGCCGCTTCTCATCTGGCTTGAGGCTCTTGTTGTGCATGGCGTGGTGCCAAGGGACGGAATCGAACCGACGACACCAGCATTTTCAGTGCTGTGCTCTACCAACTGAGCTACCTTGGCATGCAATTTCTATGCGCCACACTATAACATCCCTCCCTTGATCCGTCAATACTTCGTATTCACTCATGTAAAATGTTACTAAGGCAGGTACACTTCACTCACATGAAAATGTTACTGAGTGAGGTGTGCTATGCCGACCGAAGACGAAATGAGTGTGCATGAACGGCGCAAGTATTTGAAACGGATGAAAGGG
>WNFA01004718.1_pt1 | contig 12148 bp, 12 predicted proteins | sample 5400481 | NCBI WGS metagenome assembly WNFA01 (sample SAMN13153340, study PRJNA577476) | soil metagenome | isolation source: 120 cm saprolite under Douglas fir tree site 2 hole 1 replicate 2 | place: USA:California | collected 2015-04-18
CCTGAAGTTGAGGCCCGGAATGTACGTGAACGTTCGCGCGAAACTGCCGATGGGACGGCAGTTGGTTGTCCCGGCCAGCGCGGCTTTTCATTCGGGAACCAAGAGCCTGCTGTTCGTCTACACCGGCGAAGGCAGGATTGAGCCACGCGAAGTTGAGTTGGGGCCTCAAGTCGGTGATGAACTGGTGGTCACGAAGGGCATCAAGGCACAAGAACAGATCGTCACTTCGGCAAACTTCCTGATTGATTCCGAAGCCCAATTGCAGGCGGCCGCGGGCGCGTTTGTTCCCCCACCTCCTGGTGCCGGTCAGGCGGCTTCGATGAATGCTCCCGCACAACACCAAGCCAATGTGGAGCTGACGACTGAACCCAACCCTCCGCACAAGGGCAGCAATACGGTTCGCGTGAAGCTGACTGGACAGGATGGAATGCCAATCGCAGGAGCAAACGTAACCGTGACCTTCTTCATGGCCGCAATGCCGGCGATGGGAATGGCCTCCATGAAAGCCGTCATCAATGCCAGCGACAAGGGCGGCGGAATGTATGAAGGCAAGGGCGATCTCGGTTCCGGTGGCACTTGGCAGGTCACAGTGCGGGCACAACAAAACGGGCAGACGATTGGCAACAAGCAGCTCACGCTCAATGCCACGGGAGGCATGTAATCGTGATCTCCCGAATCATCGAGTGGTGCGCCCACAATCGCTTCCTGGTCTTCACCGGAGTGCTTCTCCTTACGCTGGCGGGAATCTGGTCCATGGGCCACATTCCGCTGGACGCCCTGCCCGACATTTCAGACGTGCAAGTGATCATTCACACCAACTGGGAGGGCGAGCCACCCAACATCATCGAGGATCAAGTCACCTACCCAATCGTCACTGCCTTGCTGGCAGCGCCGCGGGTGAAAGCGGTCCGCGCGCAGACCATGTTCAATGACTCCTACGTCTTCGTAGTGTTCGAAGACGGAACGGACATTTATTGGGCCCGTTCTCGCGTGGTGGAGTATTTGCAGACGATTGCCGGCCGGCTTCCTGCGAACGTACATCCTGCCATTGGTCCCGATGCGACCGGTGCGGGCTGGGTCTACGAGTATGTGCTTGTCGATCACAGCCACAAGCAGAGCCTAGCCGATCTTCGAAGCATTCAGGACTGGCACCTGCGCTATCAGTTGGCAACCGTTCCCGGTGTGGCGGAAGTGGCGAGTATCGGTGGGTTCGTGCGCCAGTACCAGGTGCAGCTCGATCCGAACAAACTGCTCGCTTACGGCATACCCCTCTCGACCGTTATTGACCGCGTGAAGTCGAGCACGAATGAAGTCGGCGGTCGCGTACTGGAACTGAGCGGTACGCGATACATGATTCGCGGGCTGGGCTATCTGAAGTCGCTCGATGATCTGGCGAACGTGCCGGTGATGGCGAAGAACGGGACACCCGTACTCATCAAAGATCTAGGCACGGTTTCCTTTGGCCCAGACTTGCGGGAAGGTGTCGCGGAGTGGAACGGCGAAGGCGAGACCGTGGGCGGCATTGTCGTCATGCGGTATGGGCTGAATGCCCTCAATGTGATCAATGGCGTCAAGAAGAAGCTGGCTGAGATCAAAGGATCGCTGCCGCCGGGAGTCGAGGTCGTGTCCGGCTACGACCGCGGGGGACTGATCAGCGAATCAATCAACACTTTGAAACATAGCCTGCTGGAGGAAGCGATCATCGTTTCCCTGGTCATCATTGTGTTCCTGTTTCACTTCCGCTCAGCATTGATCCCGATTCTGACATTGCCCATTGCGCTCGTAATCTCTTTCATTCCCATGTACTACCTGAACGTCAGCTCAAACATCATGTCGCTGGGCGGGTTGGCATTGGCGATAGGCGTTTTGGTGGACGCCGCCATCGTCATGGTGGAAAACGGATACCGGCATCTTTCCGAGCGCCCGGCATCGAGTGGAGAGGGGTTGGAAGAGACGAATTCCTCGAATGGGCCAGCCCTCTACAAAGAGGCGGATGCGAGCGCAGGTAAATCCGCGAAGAAGGCAGGTGAACGAGAGCGGGTGCGCATTCTCATCGATTCCGCCAAGCAGGTGGGCCCCGCGCTGTTCTTTTCTCTCTTAATTATTGTCGTCTCGTTCCTCCCGGTGTTCCTGCTGGAAGCACAGGAAGGACGCATGTTCCGCCCGCTGGCATGGACGAAGACTCTGGCCGTGGGCTTCTCGTCCTTGCTGGCCATCACTCTGGTTCCCATCCTCATGGTCATTTTTATTCGCGGAAAGCTGCGGCCCGAATCGGAAAATCCGATTTCAAGAATTACACAGGCACTCTATTTGCCGGTCTTACGACTCTGCCTGAAATACCGCAAGACGACTTTGTTGCTCAATTTGGCATTCCTGGTGGTGACGTTTCCCTTGATGTTCAAGATGGGCAGTCAGTTCATGCCGCCCTTGTTTGAAGGCTCATCGCTCTACATGCCCACGGCACTTCCCGGTATTTCGATCACGCAGGCTTCGCAGCTCTTGCAGGAACAAGACCGGATTCTCCGATCCTTTCCAGAAGTTGCGACCGTCTTCGGGGCAGTTGGGCGATCCGACAGTGCCACCGACAATGCTCCCCTCGATATGTACGACACGACGGTCATGCTCAAGCCGCGCGAAAAGTGGCGGTCGGGAATGACCTACGAAAAGCTCATTCGCGAGATGGACGAGAAGCTCCAGTTTCCGGGGCTGACGAATACCTGGACGATGCCAGTTCAAAACCGTCTCGACATGGCGCTCACAGGAATCAAGACGCCCGTAGGAATGAAGCTTCAAGGCACGAATCTGGAGCAAATCCAGCAACTCGGAGCACAGGTACAGCAGATTTTGTCAGGGCTACCCCGGGTCCGTTCGGTTTTTGCCGAGCGGGTCTCTCAGGGCTTTTACATCAATGTGGAGGTCAATCGTCCAGAAGCGGCGAAATACGGTTTGACCATTCCCGACGTGCAACAGGCCGTGGAATCGGGCATTGGAGGGATGAACGTTGCCGAAAACGTCGAAGGCCGCAGCCGCTATCCGATCAATGTCCGCTACCAGCGTGACTTTCGCGATAACGTCGGAGAACTTAGTCGCGTGTTGATTGCGACACCTTCTGGGGCACAGATACCGATTTCCGAAGTAGCCAAGATTTCGTTTTCGCGCGGCCCGGCGATGATCCGCGATGAAGATGGCCAGCTCACGGGATATGTCTACATCGATCTCAACACCGCCGACTACGGCGGCTTCGTAGACCAGGCCAGCAGCATGCTTCGCGAGAAATTGCAATTGCCCGCGGGATACACTTATCAGTGGTCGGGCGAATATGAATTCCAGCTTCGGGCGAAGGAACGTATGAAGGTTATCTTACCTGTGGTGTTCTTCGTGATTTTCCTGCTCCTGTACATGGTTTTCCACTCCCTAACCGAGGCCATGGTCCTTATCTTTCCTACGTTCTATGCCATGACCGGCGGGCTGATCTTGCAGTGGCTGCTGGGCTACAACTTCAGCGTCGCCGTCTGGGTCGGGTATATCGCACTATTTGGCATCGCGGTAGAAACCGGCGTCGTGATGGTCGTCTATCTGCACGAATCGCTGGATCACAAGTTGGCTTCGGGAGTTCAACTCACTAATGAGGACATCGAAGCGGCGGCGATAGAGGGTGCTGTGCAGCGGCTCCGGCCAAAGTTGATGACGGTCTGTGCGGTTCTCGCCAGCCTGATTCCGATTCTCTGGGCGAGTGGCATCGGCTCAGACGTGATGAAGCCGATTGCTGCGCCCATGGTCGGCGGAATGATTACGTCTACGATTCACGTACTGATTCTGGTTCCGGTGTTCTTCGTATTGATGAAAGAACGCGCCCTGCGCAGGGGCACGTTGCGGCCAGAACCCGCGGAGTAAAGAAGGTAAAAGAGAAACCGATGCGGATCAGAGAGCGAAAACCGTTCCCCGTTGGCCATCACTCAAGATCCATGGGCCTGCGGAGAGAGTCCAAACCAATGATTGTGACAAGAGCAGTACAACTTCAACACTCACGGGCGCTGTGGGAATTTGCTGCAATCCCGACTATGAGGATTCCTCGGGCGGTCGAAGGCTTACAAACTCCCTATAGAGCAAGAGGTCGTAAATGATTTTCAGCGTTCCCGCGATAAAGAATGGCGCGTTAATCAGAGAGGGCCGAGCAAACATGAACCCCACAAACAATGGACTGACCGCGGCACCGGTCGTTCGCGCGACGCCCGTGATGCCGGCGGCTGCGGATCGTTCTTCCGCGCTAACCACAGCCATGGTGTAGGACTGCCTAGTGGGTACATCCATTTGACTGATACTGAAACGCACCAGCAGAACCAGGACAGCCAGAGAAAGATTCGGCATCAGCGGTACAAGAATCAGCAGAATGTTCGAGGGGAGGTGTGTGACGACCATGGTGTTGATGAGTCCGAGGCGGGAAGCTAGCCGGGACGCCAGTAGTGCCGAAATTCCAGCAAAGATATTCGCCCAAAAGAAAATTACGCCGAGTGTTCCAGGGTCTACACCGAAACGCAGGTAGAACCAATAAGCAGCGAAGCTCTGCACCACGAAGCCCCCCGCAAAGGAGTCGAGAGCGAACAAGCTTGCGAGCTTAGCCACCACATGGCGCGAGCGGCCGATTCCAAAGAGACCTTTCAGCGTCCCGGGAAGAGCAGATTCTACGCCAGGTGCACTCACTTCCGCAGCGGAGGAAAGGCGAGTAAAAACGAAGGCCAACATAGCGCCCAACGCGGCATAAAGAATAACAACTGTGCGGTAGCTGACCACAGGCCTCATTACGGTCTTCTGGAGCGCGTGGGTGAGAGTTCCTCCACACAGTGCACCAATCGCAGTCGCCAAAGAGCCAGCGAGTGTGTACCAGGCAAAGACTTCTGTCCTGGTCCGAGCGGGAACAACATGAGAAAGTGCGGCTTGCTCAATCGACAGAAATGGCCCCACTTCATTGCCACTCGGGCTTATGACGCCAATCGTGCCCGCGAGAATTAGAAGCAAGAAATTGCTTGTGAAGGCGAAGGCCAAACCGGCGGCCGCCATCAGAATGGCGCCAATAATAAGCATGCGCCGGCGCCCGATCCGATCGGCGCGAGTAGTGAGATAAAGGGAGACGACGGTGTCCCCGACTAAGGTCAGCGTAAGAAGCAGGCCGGTTTGGGACGCGCTCAATCCGAGGCCAATCAGATAGAAGACCAACACTACAGACAGCGAGCCGTAAGCGAACAGGCGTACGAATCGAGTGAGGAACAGCAGCCAGCCATCACGTGTCAGAGTTCTAAGCGCGGCGGGTATTGAGTCGACGGTCAGCATCGTTCACTGCGTTGCGTTTGGCTCCATTATTCGCAGGAGAGGATGCCCATCGATATTCTCCAATGGAAAATAGACAAGATGAGTATTCGGGTCAACACACACGGTATGGGCATGCGGGATTGAGATGTCCCCTTCATAAACAAGTGTCTTTCCGTCTTCACGAAAGACGAAAACGTTGCCGGATTCGGCGGACACATAGCCTCTTGAGTCCGGGATCAAAGGCCAGCACGTCCGGGCCTTCCCCGACAGGATGTGTCGCCAAGACCTTCATGGTATTCAAGTCTACGAGGGCGAGCATGTGGTTCTCTTCTCCCGCGACAAACGCGAGCCGTCCCGACTGATCCAATGCGATTCCGTGGGGGCTTTGAAGGCCGGTCATAGGGTAGCGGCCAATAATCCGCATAGTTGCCGGATCGATGGCTACAACTACATTCTTCTCGCGAACGGCAACCAAAATGTGGCCGGAGCCAGAATCGTAGACTGTGTTGCCGGCGCCGCCTCCAAGCGGGATGCTAGCCACGAGCGAGTTCGTTTTCGTATCAATTACTGCGTCCACGTCACCGTGTTCATCGGATACGAAGACACGCTGCGGACCCGGTGCGTAGGCAATGCCATCTGGATAGTTAATGGGGCCTACGCGGGCGAGCGTTTGCAGTGTTTTCATGTCCACGGCGGCCACCTTGTGCTCTCCGGTCACCGATGCATAGACTCTGCCCAGTTCGGAGACCGCCCACACTCCGTGCACACCAGAAAAGCCGCGGAGGTTTGCCACGACTTCACGTTTCTTGGTATCGAAAACTACGAGTTGGTCGGCGTTCATGTGAGCGATGTAAAGCCGCCCTTGCGACGGATCAAGGCTCTGGTAATCGAAGCGGACTGCTCGGCCCGGCAGGGGGATGTCCACGACTTCCTTGAGAGGGACGTGTTTTGCATTTTCGGAGGCGGCATTCGAAGGGCGGGCAGCCTGCAGGCCCATTGCTAAGATCAAAAATGCTAACGTCAAAACCGTACTCTTGTGGACCGCTCGTGTTCGCATTAGACGCCTCCAGAGGACGAGTTCAGGTCAATTTTCTGTCAAAACGATCAGTATAGTTGGTGCACTTGCGATTCCCTCTCTTGACCTTACGGTCGCCAGGAGTACGTGTATTTGATGGCGAAACGATTCTCGTAAAATTGTGCGGGGTTTGCAGCCACCAGGCTGGCGAAACGCTGACCAGCCGTGTAAACAATGAACAGATCACTGTCGGGACGATAATTCCAGCGCAGGCGAATGTTGGCGCTCGCAGCCTGCGTATTCGCGGTATCCATTTGGATTAGCGCGGAAAGCGTAAGAAAGCGCGAGAACGAGTAATTCGTTTGAAAACCGCCCACCACGACCGAGAAATTTCCTCCTGGCACTGGTAATCGGAAGCGGTCCCACTCCTCACTGAAACTGAAAGACAGCCGTTCATTCGCGCGGTAGGTCGCGCGAACACGCGCTTCATTGAGGTGTCCGTTGTAATAGGTGCCGAAGCGCTCGAAAAAGTTCAGCATCAACCGACGATTTTGAGGTGAGCCGTAAGTGAGCTGATGCCGATCCCAATGATATTCACCTGCCGGGATGAAAACGTTCTTTGCAGGGGACCTTCCGCATCGATTTTCATAACGGTGCCTACAGCGACGATGATCTCGTAGACATCTTCATCCAACGATTGGTCACTCCTTTCAACTGAACTTCGACGGATCGCTCATCCATGTGCGGCGTACCTGGACCTGGGGAAAGGTCGGACAACCTAAGAGCAAGGCGTCACAAGCTCCGGTTCCGATGCATCTTCTGCTGGCGGAATTCATGCGGGCGTGGCAAATCCGCACGCCCTACCCACAACCTGAAGACTGGGTATTCCCCAGCTTCAGACTAAACGGTAGAAAGCAGCGGGCACCAAACATGCTGGTGGAAGACCATCTCCGGCCAGCAGCGGTCAAAGCGGGAGTGATCGCCGCAGGCGATCCATGCCGGTTCGGTTTCCATAATCTCCGGCATTCGCTGGCATCGTTTTTGGTCCGCTCGAAGACTGATCCAAAGACGGTGCAGGCGCTCTTGCGGCATTCGGACGTGAAGACGACGCTGCAGCTCTATGCACACAGCGTCAGCGCGGATCGGATGACAGCCCAGGGAGAAGTACTTCAGGCCATTCTCGGCAGTAAGCCCGCTGAGAACGGACTGAATGCGGACTGAAGTGATTTTGTTGATTCACGCTAAGTGCTTTGAAATGTGGTGGCCAGGGACGGAGTTGAACCGCCGACGCCAGCCTTTTCAGAGTGGCGTTAATAAGTATCTACAACAACTTAACAGGTCTTAGGTGGCTGCGTAAGTGCTTTAAAAGTCGTGGGAGACAGTCTTATGTTGGGCTGGGATCTCGGGCCCGTGTCTTTAGACGATTTGCGTGCCAAAGGGCTGGCCGGCAGTCGTCGGGTTACAAACCCAACGATCCGCTTCTCTTGGGCCCGGCGCGGTGTGGCTGCCCGTTCACCCATGGCCGGTAGCGAGCTCCCCTGCGTACGAACCCAACTCGTATTGGGAGCTCACGAATAACGAATGCAAGTCGCGCCCTGGTCTTTCGAGGTTCGCAGATCAGAATTGGGGACTGAACTCTCGCAAACCCTTCGCGGTCAGCAGACGTCGCACCGCAGCGGTGAGCCTTTCGAGCGGCTGTCCGGTATCCACGCAAGCATCCACGTATGATGGCAAGCGTCGATGCGGTCACCGCACAACAGCACGATCGGAACATCTGGGCGAATCGCTTGCAGGCTTCGCGCCACGTCAGAGGTGTTCCGTTCGCTCGCCCGCAGATTGAACACGACGCCAGCAACCGTATGCAGGATGTATAGAAGAGCGGTTGCTTGAGGTGCGCTGTTGGTGCCTACAACCTTCATAGCCGCTAGCCTTGAGCGCGGCCAACATCGAATTGCTGTTGGCCGTCTGGTCGGATAGATAAAGAATTGTCTCGTTCGTCATAGCATTTCGGCCTTCTTTTTAGACGAAGCACGCGAGCTTCCAGACGTCGTAATCAACGAAGCGGAAAAGGATCGACTGCGCAACACTATCTGCCTGATGGCCGAGTACGGAGCGGAGGGCTAGGAGTGCACGCGTGCATCTGTTGACAGCTCTGTCCGAATATCGACTGGCGCATCGTGCCACCTGGCATTTCTTGAATCCGGGTATATATGCGACGCCGCATTCTCACACCCGACACCCACGTTCATGAAACCTATCAACAGGATCCCTGATGCGCCCAAGGACAAGAGGCCCCGCAACCTTCATCGTGACTTCCACAGGTTCGACACGGCACTCTCTGGTTTACGCAGTCTTCCCTAATCTTCAACCACTTGCAGTCAATGCAAACTTTGGCATCTGGATTGCCTTTCTTCGGTTGTCGAAAGAAGACACATCGGAGGATGCTATGGCACGGATTATCGAGTTCTATATTCCGGCGCGATTTCACAAGCCAGTGAAGTGGATGCCGCCGGCCGAGCGGGGCAAGGTGCTTGAGTTCCCGGCTGAAGTACGGAAATCGGCATAACAGGATGTTGAAGGTGTCGGTTCGTCGATGCCGCCGCCGCGGTCAGATGACGCAGCTGTGGTTAGTGCGGTCCCGCCTCATTTCCTGTTTGCCAAGCGTCCCGTACTGTCTGTGGTGAACTGGTTTATAGTGTTGCTCTTTCCTCCGAGGGGCGTGCGATCGCCGCGCACCGATTCAACCGTGTAGTAGTACGTCGTTCGCGGCGCCAGGTTCATCACAGAGACGCGGTGGATCATGTACGGGAGACTCTGATTCCACCGGTTGAGAGAGTCTGCCCTGCGATCGAGGTTCTTGGGGTCCGCGCCGTAGTGCACCACCGAGTGCTCGATCAAGCTGCTGCCAGTATTTGTCGTCCATCTGATAATGGCGGAATTATCCGTCGCCGATTCCAGCGCCGGACCTTTGATGATCTGCATGCGCGCAGCTTTCTTACCAGCCGGACGCTGCTGGGAAGCAGTGTGGACCGAAAAGATTAGGATGCTGACCGAAACCGCGATCACAAACAGAAGTAGTCTGCTCATGTGCTGTCCCCGCGGATGTCACAGGTACTAAAAAACGCACTGTCGTCGGGGTGCGTCCGCCAAGTGTCATCTCTCCTCCGGCTCTTTCCGCCTGCATCCGCCGTTCGGCGTTTTGCAAACCGGACGAGCCGGAGGAGAAAAGCTGCCAACCGTTACGGACAACTCCCCGTAAACGTGTTGGAGTCAGGGTACGATGTTGTAAAGCCGTCGGTGAGTGTCTTCATGAAAGCGACGATCTGGTCTTCTTCCGTGTCGGTCAAACCCAGTTTGCCGACCGTCATATCTTTCGTCTGAGGAACTTCGGGTGCAGGCCAGCAATTGACCTTCTCCTTGGTTCCCGCGGGGCAGTGTCCAGATTCCACATCGAAAGGGTACACATCCCGCGTGTTATAGAAGTGGACCACTTCCTTCAGGCTCTTCAAGTATCCGTTGTGCATATATGCTTTCGGAAAGGTTTTGCCATTGGGACACTTCGGCCTCATGTCCGCGTTACGCGCGGTGGCCACCTGCATGAAGCCGTCGAAAGCCGGTGCCAGCGGTGCCCAGTCCGAGTTCGGGTTAGTCCCGGAGAGGTTTCGTAGGAAGAGCCCTACTCCCAAATCGGTAAATGCGAAGCCCGCCGGATTGGGAGTAAATCCGAAGCTGTCCGGCGTAGTCTCGTAGTAAAACGGATCGGCAGGGTTCTTGGGAAGGCCAAGATTAGAAGAAGTGGTGTCGGTGAACTTCGGCGCCACGTCCGCGGCTGTGCCGTCGTCGGTTTGGCCTGGCATCAGAGTTGTCGATCTGCCGTCCAAGTGGCACGAATTGCAGTTACCCTTGCCGCGGAACAGGTTGTAGCCAGCCATCTCGGTCGCAGTTAAGGTATGCTTGCCAGCCAGAAAGGCGTCGAATTTCGACGAGAAAGCACTTACATCCGGCGACCCTTCATATGCGGTAATAGCCAGCGCGAACTGGTCAAAAGTTGCGTCGGAGCGGCCTCGGTCGACAGGACTGAGGCTGACTGGGTTAGGATTTCCACCAAAAACGGCCGCCCCAGCCGGGGTGCTGCAGATCTGGTCCACGTTGGCGGGCCAGGTGATTACGAACGCTTGCGGGCCCCAAACGGTTTCAAAAAGCTTTCGGTACGAACTTTGCGAAAGCCGCCGCACGATGCAAGCCGAGTCAGGGTTTCCCATTTCCTGTGTGTCCAGGGGAGGACCTTGCGCTTGTTGTGCATCGGCGCTTTGGAGCAGGAACCCGGTTGCGCGCATATCCCAGAAGTTCCCGCCATAGAAATTCGCCTGCGTCTTGTTGTACTGAAGCACAGGGTAAAAGGGTGAGTATGTGTAGCTCTGTGGTTTGCGTTTGCCAAACCGAAAATGACTCGATCCAGGATACGCGACCGTGGTCAGGTTCAGTGATGGAATGGGTCCGCTCCAGCCGGCGTACGGCATATGGCAGAACGAACAAGCTTCATTCTTGTTGACCGAGAGATTCTTGTCGAAAAGCTCGAGCTTCCCCAGGATTTGCACCTGCCGCATTGCGGTCCCCGAATTGATCGGCAGGGCGTGCCACTGAACGAGAGCCTCCGCCTCAATTAGTTTCACTTCACGGTTAACTCTGTCTATTTCCGGTACCAGATCGGGCGGGATTATACCCGGTGGGTACGGGAAGTAAACTGAGTCGGCTACATCCTGTGCTGAAATGCTTCGGCTGATCAGCACGGACCCCAGCACTACTAAACAAACTACGGACGCTAGCATCAAAATTGTCCGGCGCATGGTGTCTCCTCTTTTTCGTGTTCGGTGACGGTGGTGGTCGAGGTCGAGGGTGGCGCAGGGAGCGCCCGAAAATCAGGATCACCGAGAAAACACTTTTGAAGGCGTGGCAATAGCTTGCGAATCGGCTAATAACACACCTACTGAAGAACGAAACGGCAGGAATTATAATCGACAATATAGGGAGCGGACAATACAGTGAATCCCCTTCGCAGCGGAATGTGAACTCGCGGAAAGCAGGACTGCGAAGGCGACTGCCGCTCTTGGCGCGCCGCATATGTTGCATTGATGCCGCGTTTCACGACTCCGTTGCGTTTCACGCAAACGACAACAGATTTGAATCAAACATCACACTAATTCAGACGACGGAGCGATAACTCGGGTGCAAACAGCGTTTCCGGAATGCGGTTAACGATCACATCGGCCTTGAGCCGGATCCGCCCTCGTGAACGGGTTCATGGAGGAATACTTTCCGCGGCCGACTTGTAGGTCCGAGCCGCCTCTCCCCGTGCCTACAGAGATCTCTCTGATCCTGAACGCTTCCGCCTCTAGTGTCAGTCGAAGGCGGGGAGTCTTCGTCATTTTCGATCTGAGGTCTTGGGGGAAAATATATCGCAGTGAGAGGATTCAAGCCTCTTGACTCGGCTCGCCGCTGACACTAAAATTCAGCCAAATCGTCCACCTAAGGGAGGTGTACATGTTTCACCACCTCTTGCTCCCTCTGCTTACCCTGAGTACTTCTCCCTCTTTTGCTCTTCCGGCGGTCCAGAAGTAAGGCGGAACGCGGGCTAGGCCAAGGCAGAATTTCCAAACTATCTAAATGGGAGGGTGAGATGCCACACCGCACGAAGTGCGGAGCCGCTGTCGCTCAGTGCATCGCGTTTTGTCCCTGGGTGCGCTCAACCTGGCGAAGGCCGCGTGATGTTTTCCATGGGCGATCCAACCCATCGCGTCGCGCTGCTAACTCCAAAGTGAGGTTCTC
>WNFA01005491.1_pt1 | contig 12148 bp, 8 predicted proteins | sample 5400481 | NCBI WGS metagenome assembly WNFA01 (sample SAMN13153340, study PRJNA577476) | soil metagenome | isolation source: 120 cm saprolite under Douglas fir tree site 2 hole 1 replicate 2 | place: USA:California | collected 2015-04-18
CCGCAGCCGTCCGGGTGAAAAGCTGCTTCTACTTTACCGCTTTCCGGCTAGAACGCGAACTTCAAGGCAAACTGAATGTTTCTGGGATCGCGGGCGCGCTTGATGCGGCCGAAATCCGCTCCGTCGCTGATATTGCCGTCGGGATTCAGGAATTGCGTGTGGTTAAAGACATTGAAAAACTCAGCCCGGAACTCGAAGTGCTTCGCTTCCCCCACCGGCAGTATTTTCTGGACGGAGAAATCGAAATTTGAGATGCCCGGTCCGCAACAGATGGTCCGCGGAGAATCACCCAGCAGCTGAAGCGGCGTGGAGCTGTCGGACTGCACGGGAAGGGCAAAGGAATTCGGGTCGAAATAGTAGTTGTTGTTCTTTCGCGGATTAAAAGTGTGGAAGGGAGCAATCAGATCCGGCTTGCCGGGAAGTTCGAAATCAAAGCTATTTTCAAGCTCCGAGTCATTGCTCGATTGAATGCGGATGGGAAAGCCCGTCTGGAAACTGGTGATGCCGGAGACCGCCCATCCGTTGAGGAACTTGCCCTTAGCTCCCTCGTACCGGGGAATGGGGAGTTCCCAAAGATAACTGAGGACAAGCCGCTGCCGGGCGTCGAACAGGGAAAGGGCACGATTGCAGCGATCGCAGATCGGTTTCAGGATGTTCTCAAAGCTGGAGGCGTTGTCGATTGACTTGCTCCAGGTATAAGCCAACTCGAACTGCAGGCCGTGCGTGAATCGCTTTTCCAGCGACGCTTGCAGCGAGTTGTAATTGGAGTTCGCAATCGTGTCCTGGGCGAAGATGCTGGAGAATACGGGTACGCCATCGGACGGGCAGCCGTTGCCCGTGTACGGATCGCAACTGGGCGACGAGAACTGCCGCAGTCCAACCAGGGTGATGGGGGTCGGATTGGGGCCGGTCACCACCGACGGCGAGCCGTAGGGCAAGTGCAGCGTCACGCCAGCTGGAATTTCGTTCGCCGCAATCGAGAATGAGCTGTCCGTAAAAAATGGACCGCAGGCGAGATTTCCATCTAACGTCAAATCGGAGATGTTCTGGAGATCGAGACAAGTTTGTGCATTGCCGAAGTTCAAGTCTTTCGTCGCCAGCAAGCGGTGGCCCTGGGAACCCACATAGCCGATGGAGAGCACCAGGTCTTTTGCGATTTCGCGCTGGATTCCAAAGTTGTACTGCGATGTGTACTGCGCGCGCAGGTGGGGTTCCAGTTCTCCGAACAAGAGAATGGGGCGGAACGATGACCAATCGATGTTGGTTCCCGGTGAGGGAGTTAGAATGCCGTTGAAAGGATTGGGAGCGGTATTTCCGTCCTGACTGACAAACGGGGTGTTGAACAGACCTTCGGAAAGCAACGAACTCCCGCCGAAGGGAGGCTCAGCCTGGAACTGCTCGAGCACCAGCTGCTCGATCGGATTGTAGAAAAGTCCAAAACCGGCGCGGACCGTCATCTTGCCGTTCTTTCCCGGATCCCACGCGATTCCGATACGCGGAGCAAAAGACTTGTAGTAGCTGTCGGTCAAGCCCTGGGGAACGCCTTTGTCTCCGGGCACGACCAGGCCTAGCGGAAATACGGCTGCGGCGGAACCTCCTGGATTGCAATCCGTGTCGGGATAACCCAGGGTTGCCTGGCTCGCGGCGCTGAGTTGGCAAGGAAATGTTGTCGTAGCCTGACCCGGCCGGAACGTCTGATAGCGCTTGCCGGCATCGTAGATCGGCTGGTTGAACTCCCAGCGCAGCCCGTAGGACGTCTTCGGTTTGCGCCGATCCCTGCAAGTACGAGTCGGGCAGGCCCAGCAGGTAGTTGGGGAACAAATTCTGATTCCCATTGGCATCCAGAGCGAGCGGATCATTCGATCCGCCGCCGCCGCCAAAGTAGCTGAAATCTCCGCTTACGTCGAAGTATAACGTCTGCAAGAAGCGTTGGTTTCTAAAATCGACGCCAAATTTAGTGGTGTGGTTTCCGATAATCTTGGTCAGGTTGTTGCTGAATTGGTAGGTATTGCCCTTTTGCGGCAGCTCGCCCTCGAAGTTGTTGCCGAGAGTGAACCCGCCTCCAATGCTGATGAAGGGCACGCCTTCACGGTTCGCTCCCAGATTCGGCGTGATGCCGATCCTGGGATCGGTTGGAATCACACCCGGTGTATCGCTGGTGCCGGTAAAGCAAACCGAAGCCGCGGCTGAACCGCAGGAATCGGTTACCAGATTGGTCCGCTGAGGATGCAGAAACGTGCCCTGAGCCTCGCGGAAATAAGTGAATCTGGCTTCGTTGACCGTCGTCGTGCTGATGGTCCAGGTGTGCGACAGGTTCACCTGCTGCGAGCGAGTGGCGTTATTGTTGCCGAATCCCGGCAGGAGATTGGGCGTAGCCGCCTGAAACCTGGTAAACGGTTGCCCATCGAAGCCGTCATTGAAGTAGTAGTAGAGACTCAGGTTCTGCTTATCGTTGATTCGATGATCGACTTTTAGCGTGAATTGATTTTCGTGAGAATCCTCGTTGGGAATGGCGCGGAAAAGGTTTTCGGTGTTGGTCGGATTGGAGCATGTGGGATCAGCATTGGGACAAGGCACGAAGCGCTGCAGGATCGCCGCTGCCGCAGGATCGAAACAGTTGGTTGGGATCACATTGGTGGGAAAGAGCGAGTTGTAGGTCGCTCCGACGGTAGCGCCCACGCCGCAACGGGCGTTCAATATGTCCGCGAAGGTTTGCGTTCCGATCACTGCAGTCGGATCAAAAGGCGTCGCCGAAAAATCTCCGGTGCGCTCAGCCGCAGTGGGAACGATGACCGGGTCGGAGGAAATTCCGTGGACCACGCGGCGTCCTTCATACGACGCGAAGAAAAACGTCCGATCTTTCTTGATGGGACCGCCGAAGGTGCCTCCGAACTGGTTCTGCTTGTCATCGGCGCGGCGCAGGTCCAGGTAGCCTTTCGCGTTGAGCGATTGATTGCGAATGAATTCGTACACGCTGCCGTGCCAGCTGTTGGTCCCCGACTTGGTGACGACATTAATTACGGCGCCGGAGTTGCGTCCGTACTCCGCGTCAAATGTATTGGAGAGCACGCGAAATTCCGCGATGCTGTCGGGTGTCGGCTGAATGGCCGGAGAGTTCACGAACAGGTCGTTCCCGTCGCCCCCGTTGACGTTGAAGTTGTTGGAACGCCCGCGTCCTCCATTGACCGATACCGCACCTGCCTGGTTGCTGCCATAGAAAAGATCTGACCCGCCCACACCCTGCACTCCCGGCTGCAATTGCAGTAGCTGGTAGGTATCGCGGGCGTTGAGCGGCAGGGTTGACACCTGGCGCTGATCCATCACAGCCCCAAGCTGCGTGCTGCTGGTGTCTACCAGGGGAGCTTGGGACGTGACTTCGACCGTCTCCTTGGTTTCACCGATTTGCAGGATCACATTCAAGGTGAGTACCTGATTGAGATCCAGCACGATTCCCCGTTGCACCGATTTCTTGAAGCCGGCGAGGTCAGCCTCCAGCCGGTAGGTGCCAACCGTGACTTGTGGAAACCCGTAGTCACCGGTGCTGTTAGTTTGCGTTTCCTGGCTGACGCCGGTGGCTTCGTTGATCAGCGCTACCTTCACGCCGGCCAGGACAGCGGCACTGGGGTCGGCCACGCGGCCCAGAATTCTGCCGCCCGTGCCTTGGGCCAGCAGCAGAGTGGAATTCGCAAGACAAAACAGGACGACCAGCCAGCGCGCCGTCCGACGTGCCGTTAACGAAGGCATGGGGGAAACCTCCAGGCTACGGGTGAAGTTTTGCATTCGAAAAACGCCGATTGCGTGTACGGCAAACCTTGCTATAATCGCGCAAGGTTAGTGGCCTCTCTGCTGTACTGTCAAGCGAAAAATACTTCTTGGCTCCATCGCAAACTGGGGTGGAGAGGGCTGGCTTGGGGATGAAGCGGCAAGACGCGAAAGGCTATTTGAAGATCGGGGATGTGGCCCGCCAGGTGGGGGTCTCGCCCTCCGTGATCCGGTCGTGGGAAAGCCTTGGGCTCACGCGTCCGCACCGCACCGCCAGCAAATACCGTCTCTACGGAGCCGAAGACGTCAAGCTGCTCAAGCGCGCGCGCTTCCTGCGCAAGGTGCGGGGATTGAACGCCCCCGCCATTGTGCAACTGCTGAAGCGGGAGGGCCGGCTGCGGCCCGCGCCCCATGACGCGGCGCGCGCCATCGGCATACGCCTTCGCCAGCTCCGCATCCGGCGAGGCCTTTCCCTGGCTCAAGTGGCCAAGGCGGTAGGAATTTCCCTGGGATTCCTGAGCGCCCTGGAGCGCTCGCACATGAGCGCGTCGGTTTCTACGCTGCGCAAGCTGGCGCGTTTCTACAAGACCAACATCCTTGATTTTTATGATCCTGCAAAATCCGATAGCCGCCTGGTGTCAGCGGACACGCGCAAAGTCTTGGAGGCCGGTCCCGGCGTCCGCATGGAGTTGCTGGCCTGGGGCAATACGGTGATGGAGCCGCACCTGTTCCGCATTGCGCCCCAAGCCGGCAGTGGCGAGTCTTACACCCACGAAGGCGAGGAGTTCCTCTACATCCTGCAGGGAGAATTGCAGATTTCGCTGGAGGCAGAAGAATACCGGCTGCAACCCGGTGACAGTTTTTATTTCGAAAGTGCCACGCCGCACAGCTGGAAGAATCCCGGGCGCGGCGAAACCTGGGTGCTGTGGGTAAACACTCCGCCGACTTTCTGATGTGCCGGCGTCGCAGGTCAAGGGGAGGCATTCTTGGTTGAGTCCGGGCAAATCCACAAGCTGCGCTTTTGGCTCGTCCTGGCCGTCATCTTCTTCCTGCCGGCCGGTGCCTGGGCGCAGGTGTCTTCTTCACCGAAATTAGCCGCCGAAGCCACCGACACTGTGATCGTGAATGCGCGCATCTATACCGTCAACGCGCGCCAGCCCTGGGCGGAAGCGCTGGCGATCCGCGGGGACAAGGTGATTGCCGTGGGTAGCGAATCGGAGATCGCCGCGTATCGCCGCCCTGCGACCCACGTAATCGACGCTCAAGGACACCTGGTCTTGCCGGGATTCACCGATTGCCACATCCACTTTCTCGATGGATCGCTGAGCCTGGTGCAAGTCAATCTGGATGAGGCGAAGACCGTCAGTGAAATCCAGAAACAGGTGAAGGCATTCGCTGACAGTCACCCCGACTTGTCGTGGGTTCTGGGCCGGGGGTGGAACTATGTCGTCTTCGGCGCTTCGGGAATGCCGGACAAGAGCTACCTCGACCAGATCATTCCCGATCGCCCTGTGTATCTCGAAAGTTTCGACGGGCATACCTGGTGGGCCAACAGCAAGGCGCTGCAACTTGCGCACATCACCAAAAAAACTCCCGACCCGCCAGGCGGCGAGTTTGGCCGTGACCCCAAATCCGGCGAACCCACAGGAGCGGTTAGAGACGACGCGGCCGATGAAGTCGTCAGGAAGGCGATCCCTGAACCCAGCCACAAGGAAGTCGTGGAGGCACTGCTCCAGGGAATGCATGAAGCTAACCGGGTCGGCCTGGTGCGCGCCATCAGCCCGGACGGCGTCCACGTGCAGGGCGGAGATTTTGGCGTCCTCGGGATTTACGACGAGCTGCGAGGTCAAGGGCAACTCAGCGTTCGTTTTCAGATTGCGGCACGCATGCATCCGCCCGCGGTTAGCGATGCGGAGATCACTAAGATCGAAGACGCCCGCCGCCGCTACCATGACGAGTGGATCTCCGCAGGAGCGGCAAAGTTTTTTCTCGATGGAGTGATTGAGTCACATACCGCAGCCATGCTGGCGCCCTATACCGATGACGCCAAGCAGAGCGGCAGCCTGCTTTGGACTCCGGAAAACTACAAACGCGCCGTGACGAAGTTGGATGCCGTCCATATTCAAATCTTCACTCATGCCATCGGTGACCGCGCGGTGCGCCTGGCTTTGGACGCTTACCAGGAAGCGCAGAAGGCAAACCATACCCAGGACGCTCGTCCCCGCATCGAACACATTGAGACCGTCAGCGCCGAGGATATTCCGCGCTTCGGCGAGTTGGGCGTGATTGCCAGTTTTCAGCCTCTGCATGCCTACCCTGATGATGATCTGCTGAAAGTCTGGTTGCCCAAGGCCGGACCGGAGCGTGCGCAACGCGGATTTGCCTGGCACAGTGTGTCCGAGGCCGGCGGTGTGCTGGCGTTTGGGAGCGACTGGCCGATTGTGACTCTGAATCCCTGGCCAGGAATACAAAATGCGTTGACCAGACAAACCAAAGAAGGAGATCCTCCCGACGGCTTTTTGCCCCGCGAACGCATTCGTCTGGAAGACGCCATCAGGGCCTATACTCTTGGCGCGGCGTTTGCCGGGCATCGCGAAAAGACAGAGGGCTCAGTCGAGCCCGGAAAATTGGCCGATTTGATTGTGCTTTCCCAGGACCTGTTCAAAATCGAGCCTGACAAGGTAGCAAACACAGAAGTGTTACTAACCATGTTGGGCGGAAAAACGGTGTACCAGGCGCCAGGGTGGCCGGCAGCGCCAACCGGGGTGGGGGTGAAATGATGATCCGGCGTTTTGCGACTTGGCTTCCCCTGTTTGCGGCAATCCTTCTATTGGGCTCTTGCAGCAAGAAGACGCCTTCGCTCAACCTGCTGGTGTGGGAAGGTTACGCCGACCCCTCTTTCGTGCGCGGCTTTGAAGAGCAGTACCACTGCAAGGTTTCCGCTACTTACATGGGATCGAGCGACGAGCTGGTTTCGAAACTGCGCGGCGGTAGCGCCGGAAACTACGATGTCATCTCGCCTTCAAGCGACGTCGCCACTTCCATTGCAGCGGCCGGACTTGCCCTCCCACTTGATCTCTCGCAAATCCCCAGCTACAGCCAACTCTCGCCGCAGCTCACCTCCCTGGCCCTGGTCCGCATAAAAGGACAAGTGTATGGCATCCCCTTCATGTGGGGTCCCGATCCGCTGATTTATGACACCACGGCTTTCCCCAAGCCTCCGGAAAGCTGGGCGGTACTCTGGGATCCCAAGTATCGCGGCAAGATTTCAGTGTGGGATGATTTGTCCACCATGTACATGGCGGCCCAGATTCTGGGATACGACAAGCCTGATCCCTCCCAGCTCTACAACCTCACCGACGAGCAGATGGAGGCGGTCAAGAAAAAAGTTCTGGAGCTGAAGCCGAACATTCGCAAAATGTGGTCAACGGCAGGCGAGTTGACCAATTTGTTCCAGAATCACGAAGTGGTCGCTGCCATGGGCTGGCCGCTGATGACCAACCAGCTCCGCAAGATCAACTTTCCCGTGGGAGAAATCATCCCCAGGGAAAACACTACAGGCTGGATCGATCACCTGATGATCACCGCGGGCAGCGAGAACAAGCAACTGGCACACAAATTTCTGGAGTACATGGTACAGGCGCAGACCCAGAAGAAAGTCACGGACATCACCGGTTATACGCCAGCGAACCCGCAGGCGTCGCAATACATGACGCCGGAGGAAATTAAGAGTTTGCACCTCGACGATGTGGACGAATATCAGAAGCGCCTATACTTCTGGCAGGACGTGCCCCGCCGCGGCAAGTACATCGAGATCTGGAACGAGATAAAGGCAGCACAATAAGGCAGCACAAATAATGTGGCGCCGCTGGTCGAAAACGTAGCGCCGGCATCTTGCCGGCTGTCTAGGGGGCGTCCCGCCCCCGAATCCGAGGGCAAGACCCTCGGGACAGCCGGCGGTACGCCGGCGCTACGTAAAACCCAAACACTAAGAAACAATTGGCTACTCGAACCGAACCCGCAACTAACGACTCGGCGCAAGCCCCAGCGCCTCCTCTCCTCACCATCCGCAACGTCGCCAAATCGTTCGGAAAAAATCTCGTGCTTCGCGACATCTCACTGCAAGTTGCCGAAGGCGAATTTCTTACTATCCTCGGCGAAAGCGGTTCGGGCAAAACCACGTTGCTGCGCATCATCGCCGGATTCGAAAGCGCGAGTTCCGGCGAAATTCTGATGGGTGGCGAGCGCCTCGACAACCTGCCCCCGTACCGGCGCCGGGTTAACACGGTATTTCAGCACTACGCCCTGTTCCCGCACCTCACGGTCGCGGAAAATGTAGGCTACGGATTAAAGATCGCCAAGCTGCCCAGGCAGGAAGTCGAAACGCGGGTCGAACAGGCTTTGGAAATGGTGAAGATGACCCCCTTCGCCGGTTCCAAGCCGTCGAAAATCAGCGGCGGACAGCAACAGCGCATCGCGCTCGCCCGCGCCCTGGTGAACCGTCCTCGCTTGCTGCTGCTCGACGAGCCACTCTCCGCGCTCGACGCCAACCTGCGCCGCCAGATGCAGGTAGAACTGAAATCGCTGCAGCGCGAAGTGGGAATCTCGTTCGTGTTCGTCACCCATGATCAGGAAGAAGCCATGGTCATGTCGGACCGCATTGCGCTGTTGCGCATGGGCGAACTGGAGCAGGTGGCGTCGCCACGAGAAATTTACAGCCGCCCGGCAACCGCCTACACCGCCCAGTTCATCGGCCACACCAATCTGCTGCGTGGTGAAGTGAAAGACGGAGTTGCGCGATGCCATTCGCTCTCCTGGCGAACCGGACTGCGCGACGGCCCCGGACTTTTCTCGCTGCGCCCCGAAAACATCAGGCTGGCTGAAGAGGTGAGCAGCGGCACGACGGTACGCTTTCGCGGCAAAATTTTGCGCCAGGCATTTCACGGCGCCACCGAATTGCTGCAGGTCGAGTGCCCTGACGGGCTGGTGCTTTCGATTCGGACCGCGAGCCGCGAAGACTGGAGCGGAGATTTAGACCTGGAGTTCTCCGCCGCAGACGCGGTGCCCGTCCGAGAACCGTAACGTGTGGGGCGGGCGCCCCCGCCCTCCGCTTTTGACTTGGAATTTTATTATGTTCTCCCGCGCCTACAAAGCCGCGATCACGCTACCGCCCCTGCTGTGGGTGACGCTGTTTCTTGTCGTTCCATACGGACTTCTTTTCTGTTACAGCTTCTGGGCGGTCTCGTCGTCGCAAGTAATCGTCCACTCCTGGACGCTGGACAATTACCGCCAACTCTTCCGCGTGAATGCTTACCTGCAAACTCTGTTTCGCTCCATGTGGATCGCAAGCCGGGTCACGATCTTTTCGCTCCTGCTCGGATATCCTCTCGCCTATTACCTGTCATTTTATGCGGGCAAGAGAAAAGATCTTCTGTATCAGCTTGTGATCATTCCGTTGTGGGTCAGTTATCTGGTCCGCGCCTATGCCTGGAAGACGATCCTGGGCAGTGACGGCGTTCTCAACACTCTGCTGCAGTACGTGCATCTGACCAAACATCCGCTGGAATTTCTGTTGTACAGCCCGTTCGCGGTGGTTCTGACGCTCACGCATATTTACACGCCATTCGCCTTTCTGCCAATTTACTCGTCGCTGGAACACATCCCGCGAAACCTGGTCGAGGCGTCTCACGATCTGGGCGCTTCGCCCTTCCAAACTTTCTGGAGAGTGGTTTTCCCTCTTTCCATCCCCGGAGTTCTGGCGGGAGCGACATTCGCGTTCGTGCTCAGCCTGGGCGATTTCCTTGCGCCCCTGTTGCTGGGCGGCCCGAGTGGCATCATGATTTCGAATATCGTCGTCAGCCTGTTCGGCGCGGCCTATAACTGGCCGCTGGGCGCGGCCATTTCGTTTTGTATGCTGGCGCTGGTGCTCGCACTTCTCTTTCTGTCTGAAAACCTGGAGAAGAAGTGGAGTTTTCGATGAGTCCCGAGCGCACCGTCCCAGTCTCACGCTGGCTGCCCTGGCACGCCATCGCCGTCTTCGGTTTCCTTTACCTTCCCATCGTGACCCTGATCGTCTACTCATTCAATGGTTCGGGAGTGGGCGGATTTCCTCCGCACGACCTGACCTTGAACTGGTACCGCATGCTTGCGGCCGACGAAGCGATTTGGACGTCGGTCCTGAACAGCCTGCTGGTTGCGCTTGCCGCCATGGCGATTTCTCTGGGATTCGGAATCCCCGCCGCGCTGGCTCTGGATCGCGCCAACTTTCCCGGCAAAGCTTTGTTCCGCCGATTGGTGCTGCTGCCGCTGATACTGCCGGGCATCATCACGGGACTTTCCCTGCTGATGCTGCTTCGCGAAGGGGATGTGAAGCTGAGCCTACTGACAATTGTTCTGGGTCACGGCACCGCGCTGATTTCCGTAGCGACAACCGAGGTGTTTGCAGGCCTGCAAAAACTCGATCGCGCGCAGGAAGAAGCTTCCCTCGACCTGGGTGCAAATTACTGGCAGACGTTCTGGAACGTAACCCTGCCCAACCTGCGCCTGTCGATCATCGGAGCCGCGCTGCTGATTTTCACCCTTTCCATGGACGAAATCGCGGTCAGCTTTTTCCTGATCGGACGCGACAACACCCTGCCGCTCGAGATCTGGGGACGTTTGCGGCGCGGCATCACGCCGGAAATCAACGCCATTTCCTCCATCATCTTCGTTTTTTCCCTCATTGCGATTGTGATCTGGTACCGCTTACGGGCAAGGGCTGAAACGGAGTTGGTGTTGTAGCGCCGGCGTCCCGCGACAAATTTGTGATCCTGAGCGGAGTCTTTTCATTCGCTTGCGAATGGGAAGGCGACGTCGGAGAGCCTGCCCCGAGCGAAGCCGAGGGGACCCCTGCATCTTGCGGACAGCCTTCGAGCGCCGGGGAGCCGGCATCCCAGGGCTAAAATTCCAACTTCACGGGCTTTCTACGGGAATGCAGGGGTCCTTCGACTGCGCTGCTGCTTCGCAACTCGAAGCCGCAACTTCGCTCAGGATGACATTACGAAGGGGAAACTAGCTCGCTGCGGAAAGCCCAATACATAGTAAAGTGGTACTAGAGCCCTAATACTTCTGAGAGGCAGCTGACGTTTGAATTCCAGCATTCGCAATATCGCCATCATCGCCCACGTCGACCACGGCAAGACCACCCTGGTGGACGCCATGCTGCGGCAGAGCGGCACGTTCCGCGCCAACGAGCACCTGATCGAGCGCGTCATGGACTCCAACGACCTGGAGCGCGAGCGCGGCATCACCATTCTGGCCAAGAACACCGCCATCTTCTATCACGACATCAAGATCAACATTGTGGACACGCCCGGCCACAGCGACTTTGGCGGCGAGGTGGAACGCGCGTTAAAAATGGTGGACGGGGTCATGCTCCTGGTGGATGCCAGCGAAGGCCCTCTGCCCCAGACGCGCTACGTCCTGAGCAAGGCGCTCGAAGCTCATCTGCCTCCAATTCTGGTGATCAACAAGATTGACCGCTCCGATGCGCGTCCGCAGGAAGTGTTGAACGAAGTTTACGACTTGTTCATCGACCTCGATGCCAAGGAAGAACAGATCGACTTTCCTGTCTTGTATACCAATGCGAAAACTGGCACGGCCTCCGTCGACATCAAGGGTGGCGGGGAAAACCTGCAACCGCTGTTTGAGGCAATCGTCAAAACCATCCCCAAACCTAAAGGCGATCCCGCCGGACCGCTGCAAATTCTGGTAGCGAATCTCGACTACAGCGATTATCTCGGCCGTCTGGCCATCGCACGTGTGTTCAACGGCACCATGCACACCGGCGAGGATGTGGGCATTGCCAGGCTCGATGGCACGCTGCACAAAACCAAGATCACTAAACTGTTCTCATTCTCCGGGCTGAAGCGGATCGATATCACCGAGACCACGCTGGGCGACATCATTGCGGTCGCGGGGGTCGAGGGCATCACTATCGGCGAGACCATCACCGACGCGGAGAACCCTTCTCCCCTTCCCCATATTGCGATTGATGAGCCCACCATCGCCATGCTGTTTACGGTGAACACTTCCCCGTTCGCCGGCCGCGAGGGCACATACGTCACTTCCCGAAACCTTCGCGAGCGATTGCAGAAAGAGCTTCTGACCAACGTTTCCCTGCGCGTGGAAGAAACCGACAGCACTGATTCCTTCACTGTGATGGGGCGGGGCGAGCTTCAGCTTTCGATTCTCATTGAAATGATGCGCCGCGAAAGCTTCGAACTCATGGTGGGCAAGCCCGAGATCGTCACCAAGCGGGTGGACGGCAAGCTCATGGAGCCGATCGAGAAGCTGACCGTCGATGTGCCTGAAGAGTTCGTCGGCGTGGTCATGGAACAGCTGGGCG
>WNFA01005047.1_pt1 | contig 12144 bp, 6 predicted proteins | sample 5400481 | NCBI WGS metagenome assembly WNFA01 (sample SAMN13153340, study PRJNA577476) | soil metagenome | isolation source: 120 cm saprolite under Douglas fir tree site 2 hole 1 replicate 2 | place: USA:California | collected 2015-04-18
CGCGCTCGTAGTCGCGATCGATGTGGGAGAGCGCCGCCGCCAACATGATCACCATCACCGGCAAGGTGACGTGGACGAGCGCGGTGACCACCGCGAACTCGGTGAACATGAATTGCACCGGCGCTCCGATCAGCCCGGCCTTGAGCAGCATCTAGTTCAAAAACCCGTTGTTGCCGAGCACGACGATCCAGGAATAGGTGCGCACCACCTCGCCGAGGAACAGCGGGGTGACGGCGATCACCAAAATTACCGACTTGAGCGCGACGTTTCTGACATGCACCAGCGCATAAGCGAGCGGGTACCCAACGACGAGCGTGAACAATGCGGTGAGGAAGCAGATCCAAACCGTGTCGAGGAACACCCGGAGATAGAGCGGCTTCATCAGCGCCGCGAAATTTGCGAGCGTGAAACCCCCCGGCTCCAGCGAGCCCGGCACATAGGCCCGCAGGCTGTATTGCATCACCGCCGCCAGCGCGGCCACGAAGGCGAGCGCGCACAGCGTGGCCGGCGCCACGAATGCACGCAGAAACGGTCTCGACGTCATGGCCGTTCGGCGGGACGGCACGGCGGCACGCGGCGCAGGCAGGCCATCAGGCCGTCAGTTCATGATGTTCTCGGCAAACCACTTGCGCCACTCCGCGGTCTTCTCCGCGCGCAGCTTGTGATCGATGATGATGGCCTGCTTGTTCCACTGGTCGACCGAGGTGAACACCCCCGGCAGCTTGGCGATGGCCGGGTCGAGCTTGGCATCCAGGACCACCGGGCTGCCCTTCTTGAATTTTGCGACTTCGGCCTGCACCTGCGGGTCGAGCGCGACGTTGATGAACTTGTAGGCGAGTTCCGCCTTCTTGGAGCCTTTCATGATGGCGACGGTGTCGATGCCGAGCACGGCGCCCTCCTTCGGGATCACGAGCTCGATAGGAACGCCTTCGCCGGCCATGTAGTGCGCGTTCATCGACAAGATCACCTGGATGGGCGTCTCGCCGTTGGCAATGAGCTGCTGGCTGTTGGCGTCATTGGTATAGAACGCCTTGAAACTCGGCTTGAGTTCCTTGAGCTTGGCTTGCCCCTTTTCCCAGGTCGCAGCGTCGCCGCCCGAGAGCAGCGCAGCCACGACGATGAGATGACTGGGATCGAAGTCCGGCGCGGCGAGCTTGCCTTTGACCTCGGGCCTCCAGAGATCCGCCCAGCTCTCGAATGCCGCGCCTTTGATCAGGTCGGGCCGGTAGCCGATGGTGTAGACATAGGCCCAGGTGCCGATGTGATACGGGCTGATCTTGGCCTGGGCGACCAAATTCTTCGCGTTCGCCACCTTGGCGAGGTCGAGCTGCTCGTAGAGGCCATCGTTGGCATAGAGCCAGCCCACGTGCGATGTCGTGAACGTGATGTCGCTCTCGGGATTGCCCTTGGCAAGCTTCTCTTTGTTCAGCCGATCGATCGTGCCGCCGGTGATGTACTCGACCGGCACGCCCGTCGCGGCGGTGAATTTCTTGCCGATGAGGTTGTCGACCATGTCCCGCCAGCTGCCGCCCCACACGCTGACGACGAGCTTGTCCTGAGCGCTAGCCTGCATCGGCGTCAAGACGAGAGCCAACGCAGCGAGTGCCATGCAGATCCGTTTCATGCTCCTGCCTTTCCGGTTCGCTCGACCATCATTTGACGCCACGCCAATCTGCGGGGCGTCGAGCAACACCCGTGGATTTCCGGCGCGTCATTATTCGTTGAGAGCGCCAAGCTTGTCCAGCGTCGCGGGCTCGCCATCGCCTCCGCTTGCCCGGATGGCCGCGCAAGGCTTGGTTCACGCTCAAGCTTGAGGGTAGATTGACTGCGCAACGTGGGAGTGCATCGCGATGGGACCGCGCCTGGAGCGCAGCAACCGACCAAAACAGAGGTCAGCCGGTAACGTGGCGGCGGCCTATCTCGCCTTGTTGGCCGATCGTGGGGTCGACTATCTGTTCGGCAATGCGGGGACCGATTTTGCGCCGCTCATAGAGGCGTATGCGCAGTCGGCGCAAACGGGCGTCGCAGTTCCGCGGCCCATCCTGGCGACGCATGAAAATCTCGCCGTCGCCATGGCGCACGGCTACGGCATGGTGTCGCGCCGCGTACCAGCGGTGATGGTGCACGTCAGCGTCGGCACCGCGAACATGGTCTGCGCGGCGTTGAATGCGGCGCGCGAGAACGTCGCGATTCTGCTCACTGCGGGCAGATCTCCGCTCACCGAGACGGGTCTGTTGGGCTCGCGCGACGGCTACATCCACTGGGCGCAGGAAATGTACGACCAGGCGGGCATGATCCGCGAAATCGTCAAATGGGATTACGAATTGCGAAACGCCGAGCAGCTGACCACGGTGGTCGACCGCGCGCTTGCGATCGCGGCGACGGAACCGCGCGGCCCCGTCTACCTGTCTTTGCCGCGCGAAGTCATCGCGGCGCCGGTTTCCGATTTCGAGCCTCCATCGCCCTCTCGGCTCAGCGCTGCGGCTTCCCCGGCGCCGGACGCAGACGCGATCGCCGCGGCCGCGCGCACGCTCGCGCAAGCAACGCGGCCGTTGATCGTGACGGCGAACGCCGGCAGGGACGCCGCGGCCTTCAAGGCGCTCACGCAGTTCACCGAGCGGTTTGCGATACCTCTCGTCCAGCATCGGCCGCGTTATTTCTCGCTGCCGTCATCGCATCCGATGAATCTCGGGTTCGATCCCGTGCGACTGGTGCAAAAGGCGGATGCGATCCTGGTGCTCGAGAGCGACGTCCCCTGGATTCCAAGCCGGGCCACGCCCCGCCCGGAGTGCAAGGTCATCCAATGCGGATTCGATCCCTTGTTCACGCGCTACCCGATCCGCGGCTTTCCCTGCGACGTTGCCATCACGGGGAGCAGCGTTGCCACCCTTGCCGCGTTGACCGCGGCACTCGCGGACGGCCTCGATGAGCAGTCGATCGAGCTGCGTCGGCGCTGGATCAAGGAGGAGCGCGAGGCGCTGACGGCGGCCTGGAAGACTGCGCTCGATGCCGCCGCCCGCAAGACCCCGCTCGATCCCACGTGGGTGAGCCACTGCGTCGATCGCGCCAAGGATCCGCACTGCATCGTCATCAACGAGTACACGCTGTTCCTCGAGCAATGCGCCTTCGAGTTTCCCGATCTCTATTTCGGATCGAGTTCCGCGTCGGGTCTGGGTTGGGGCGCCGGCGCGGCGCTCGGCGCCAAGCTTGCACGTCGGGAGAGCCCGGTGATGGCCGTCCTCGGCGACGGCGCCTACATGTTCTGCAATCCCGCCGCCGTCCACCACGCCTCGGCCTTGCACGAGCTGCCTGTCCTCTTCGTCGTCATGAACAATGGGATGTGGGGCGCGGTCGAACGCAGCACGCTGGCCATGTATCCCGAGGGGTTGGCGGCGAGGAGCAACGAACCGCCCTTCGTCGCGCTTCGAAAGCTGCCGGCCTTCGAGAAGATCTGCGAAGCGGCGGGCGGTTATGGCGAGCGCGTGGAAGATCCGGGGGCGCTTCCCGGCGCGTTGCAACGCGCCATGTCGATCGTAAAGGATGAACGGCGGCAGGCGCTCTTGAACGTCATCTGCGGACCGGGAGGAACGGCGTGAGCGACCGGCGATGCAAAGATGAAGACGAGCCGATCCGAAGTGCTGTCAATCGGCGAGCCCGAAACCAATGAGCGCGCCAGCTCGTCGGGAAATCATCGACGATCCTGCGCCTCGAACCGCGCGAGGTCGCGGAGATCAGCGCGCCGCTGCTAGCTGACGCCGCTAGTACAGCCCGCCGGTGCCGGTCCGTATCGCGCGATCGGCTTCCGGCGAAACGCCCACCGGGCGGCCATCGGCATCGCTGACGCCGATCGCCGAATAGTTGTCGGACGGCGCGGTGCCGGGCTTGAAGGCTTCCAGGATCACGCGTTGATCGCCGGGGCCTGCCCGCATCCCGCTCCTTGGATCGATGCGGATGAGCTTGATGCCCGGCGGCACGCGGAACGGCACCGCCGGCTTGTCGGCGAGCGCGACCTTCATGAAATCGCGCACGATCGGGGCCGCCAGCACACCGCCGGTCGCGCCGCGGCCGAGATGGCGCGGCTTGTCATAGCCGAGATAAACGCCGACCACGAGATCGGGCGAGAAGCCGATGAACCAGGCGTCCTTCTCGTCGTTGGTGGTGCCGGTCTTGCCGGCGATCGGCTTGCCAACCTCCTTGACGACGGTTGCGGTGCCGCGCTGCACGACGCCTTCCATAATCGAGGTGATCTGGTAGGCGGTCATCGGATCGAGCACGCGCTCGCGTTTGTCGATCAATGTCGGCTCGTTCTGGTCCGCCCATTTGTCGGCGTCGCAACCGCGGCATTCGCGCGAATCGTGCTTGTAGATGGTATGGCCGTAGCGATCCTGGATGCGGTCGATCAGCGTCGGCTGGATTTTCCTGCCGCCGTTGTCGAACATGGCATAAGCGCCGACCATGCGCAGCAGCGTCGTTTCGCCCGCGCCGAGCGCAAAGGAAAGGTAGGGCGGCAAGTTGTCGTAGACGCCGAAGCGCTTGGCGTATTCGCCGATCAGCGGCATGCCGATGTCCTGGGCGAGCCGCACCGTCATCACGTTGCGCGACTGCTCGATGCCGAAACGCAGCGTCGAGGGACCGTAATATTTGCGGGTATAGTTCTCCGGCGCCCAGATGCCGGTGCCGGTGTCGATCTCGATCGGCGCATCCAAGACCACGGTCGAAGGCGTATAGCCGTTGTCCAGCGCAGCGGCGTAGACCAACGGCTTGAACGACGAACCGGGCTGGCGCAGCGCCTGGGTTGCGCGGTTGAACTGGCTCTGGTCGTAGGAGAAGCCGCCGGCCATCGCCAGCACCCGCCCGGTCTGCGGATCCATCACGACGATGGCGCCGGAGACTTCGGGCACTTGGCGCAGGCGGAACTGACCGCCGCCGAGCGGCTCGACATAGACGACGTCGCCGGGTGAGAGCACCTGCGACACCTTGGTCGGAGTCTTGCCGCGCGCCTTCGCCCACTTCATGCCTTCGAGCGCGATCGTGCCGGTTTCGCGCTCCTTCGAGAGCGCGCCGCCCGGTTCGCGGCTGGGCTGCAATCCGATACGGGCCGATGCATCATCGGCCTCCAACACCACCGCGAGCCGCCACGGCGCAACGTCGGAGAGCGCCTTGACCTCGGCGAGCTTGGCCCCCCAGTCGCCGGCCGGGTCGATTTTCTGGGCGGCGCCGCGGTAGCCGTGCTGCTCGTCGAAATTCACGAAGCCGTCGACCAGTACCTTGCGCGCCAGCACCTGCATCTTGGGGTCGAGCGTGGCGCGCACCGAGAGGCCACCCTCATAAAGCTTCTTCTCGGTGTAATTGTCGTAGATGTAGCGACGGACCTCTTCGGCGAAATATTCCGCCGCGAAGATGTGGGCGCCGGTCGGCCGCGGGGTAATCTTGAGCGGCTCTTTCTTCGCCTTCTCGGCCTCTTGTACGGTGATGTAGTGGTCCTCGGCCATGCGGTCGAGCACGTAATTGCGCCGCTCGAGAGCACGCTCGCGCTGGCGGAAGGGATGGTAATTGTTGGGCGCTTTGGGGAGCGCCGCGAGATAAGCCGCTTCCGCCACCGACAATTCGTGCACCGACTTGTCGAAATAGAGAAGCGAAGCGGCGGCGACGCCGTAGGCGCCCATGCCGAGATAGATTTCGTTGAGGTAGAGTTCGAGGATGCGCTCCTTGGAGAAGGCGCGCTCGATCTTCATCGCCAGCAGCGCTTCCTTGATTTTGCGCGCGAACGACAACTCGTTGGTGAGCAGGAAGTTCTTGGCGACCTGCTGGGTGATGGTGGAGGCACCCTGCGGCCGGCGGCCGCTGCCGTACTGCTGTATGTAGAGCGTGGCGGCGCGCGCGATGCCGGAGAAGTCGATGCCGCCGTGCTCGTAGAAATTCTTGTCCTCGGCCGCGACGAAGGCGTGGGTGACGAGCTTGGGCACCGCCTGGATCGGAATATAGAGCCGCCGCTCGCGCGCATATTCGGCGAGCAGCGAGCCGTCGGAGGCGTGCACCCGCGTCATCACCGCGGGCTCATAATCCTGCAGCTGGGAGTAGTCCGGCAGCGATTGGGAGTAGTGCCACAGCAAGCCGGCCGCCGCCGCGACGGCGGCAACGAATATGATCGTTCCCGCCGCGAACAACAGGCCGAAGAAGCGCAGCAGCAATCTCATGCCCGAAGACCCCCTGCCCCGAACCGGGTGGCTGCGATATCTGCCGGTGGCCTCACCCGCGGCCGGCCAAGGTCCGCCGGATGTCCCCGCGCCACGCGGCAGCCGCCGCAGCGCTCGGTCCCGGGGGTCTAAGTCGCTCTGTTTTATGTTGAAACTGAGGCTAAACGGTCACAGTCCAGTCAATTCTGGCCGCCCCCGGCCAACCGCGTGCCAAAGAATGCGTCTATCGCCCGGACGATCGATTCCGCGGTGCGATCCCGCCACTCGGTCGAAATCAGCGATTTCAAGTCCGCCCTATTCGAGACATAGCCGAGTTCGACCAGGACCGAGGGCACATCGGGCGCCTTGAGCACTACAAAGCGGGCCGACTTCAGCGGATGCTGGTGCAGCCGGGTGGCATTCTTGAGCGTCCCGACGACCGTGTGGGCGAACTGCACCGAAAAGGTCTTGGTTTCGCGCCGGGCGAGATCGATGAGAATGCCGGCGACGTCCTTCTCCTCGGCCGAGAGATCGAGCCCGGCGATCACGTCGGCTTGGTTCTCGGCCTCGGCGAGGCGCGCGGCGCGGGCGTCCGAGGCCCGTTCCGAGAGCGTGTAAACGGTCGCCCCTTGCGCGTCGCCTTCCCTGCGCCGCAACGCATCGGCGTGAATCGAGATGAACAGCGCGGCCTGGCGCGCACGCGCGAACTGGACGCGATCGCCGAGCGCCACGAACGTGTCGTCGGTGCGCGTCATCAGCACGCGGTACTTGCCGGTCTTTTCGATCTTGTCGCGCAGCAGCGAGGAGAACTCGAGCACGATGGTCTTTTCCATCTCCCCGCTCGCCGCCCTGGTGCCGTTGTCGATGCCGCCATGGCCGGGATCGATCACCACCAGCGGCCGGGAATCGCCGTTCACCTTGGTCTCGGGCGGCGTTTGCGGCTTGCTCCCCTCGGGCGCACGGCTCTCGAGCGCAACGCTGCGCATGAACGCCTCGCGGTCGGTTGCGGTGAGGTGAAGCACGAGGCGCGCGGGCTGATCATTGGCGGCACCGAGCACGAAGGCCATGTCGACCTGCGCCGGGCGCGCGAGATCGATGACCATGCGCGAGCCGCCCTGCATGACGAGGCCGAAGCGGTATGCTTTGATCAGACCGCGGCCCACCTCCCCGGCCTTGGGCGGGAACTGGAACGTGACCTGCGGCATGTCCAGTACCACCCGGTAGGGATTGGCGAGCGTGAAGGCGCGGATCTCGATCTTCTGGCTCAAGTCGACGATCAGGCGCGTTTGCGTGTCGTCGCCGCCGAGCCGCACGTCGCTCGCCACCGGAAAATCATTGGGTGCGCCCGCCGGCGCTCCGGGTGGGCCGATGCGCTCGGCTGCGGACGCGCTGCCCAAGGCGAGTCCGCCCAATAGGAGCCCGCTCAGGACCATTGCGCCGAAGAGAAAAGGCAGGATCGTTACGCGGACGGACATGGGCGGCCCCTGCGAGCCCGTCTTACTCCATTACGGGGGTGCGGTTAACCCAAACTTACCCCGCAGGCTTGCGGTGCCGGCTGCGGGCAAGCCGCTCCCTTGCCATCGGCCACCGCCCGCCCTAATAAAGGGGTGCTGACGATTTGCAGTTCCGGTTGTGCCGCGTTCGGACATCCGGCTGGCCCGCCGAAGCACCGCTCCCCGACACGCGACGGGAGGGGATCGTGCGGGCCGATTTGGTTCGCGGCGTCGCATGGATGCGGCGCGGACGGACCAGCGAAGCCGATGTTCTTGTGGACACCACCGGGGTTGCGTGCGGGACGTACCGCGCGCAATGACCGGGCGGCTTATGCTTTCCGAGGCCGCTATCCCGAGTCGAAAGATCGCCAGCCAAGAGAACCAGCGGCCGCGCTCGCCGAGCGCTGCCGTCCCGTCACGGGCCAAAGGTCATGCTGCGACCGCGCATCGACACCTTAACCGATCGCTGCCGACGCAACCTTGCGTCGCCGAGCGACGCGGATTCGGCTGCTTGCCATGCGTCGATCTCGCGCGCGTCCGAGGCTCATGCTTTCAACCACAGTCAGGCCGGCTTCCGGTCGCGCCGTCTTGCGCCGCCCAGGTGGCGGCCAAAGGCGGCCGCGCGCCAACCGGTCGTCAAGAGATTGGTCAATGCCCAACAAAATGCTCATCGATGCGACCCATCCGGAGGAGACCCGGGTGGTTGTTCTGCGCGGCCATCGTGTCGAGGAATTCGATTTCGAGTCCGCCAGCCGTAAGCAACTTCGCGGCAACATCTATCTGGCCAAGGTGACGCGCGTCGAGCCGTCGCTGCAGGCCGCCTTCGTCGACTACGGCGGAAATCGCCACGGCTTTCTGGCCTTCAGCGAAATCCATCCCGACTACTACCAGATCCCAATCGCCGATCGGCAGGCGCTGATCGCCGAGGACGAGCGCGCTCAGCGCGCCGCCGAGGCCGAGGCCGACCGCCGCGCTGGCCGCCGGCACGCTCGCTTCGAGCGCGCACGCGATGAAGTCAAGAGCGCGCCGCTCGACACCGAAGGCGAGGCCATGGCGGCGGCGTCCGAGCAGATGGCTCCGCTCGCCGAGACGCTCGAGGAAGCGGCGCCGGAGGAGGAAGCGGCGCCGGATGCGGCCTCCCCGGCCGCGATCGCGGCCGAGCCAATTCCGCTCGAGCCTGCCGAGGATGCACCCACCGCCGCGGCCGCGGGCGAGGCTGCGATCGAACTCGCCCAGCTCGAATCAACGAGCGCGTCCGAGCCCCTTCCAACCGTCGACGAACCGCAGGCGGCCGCAGGCGACGCCGCCGAGACCGCCGACGTCGCCGTCGCCTCGGAGCGCAGCGACAGCGAGGCCGGCGAGGCGGCGGCCGTAACGGCTGAAGCCGGCGTCAATATCACCGAAGTCAACGGCCATGGCGCCGAAGGCGAGGACGAGGTCGTGGAATCGGTCGGCGGCGCCGACGCGTTGGAGGAAGTGCCCGAGCGCATGCCGCGCGTGCGCCGCCAGTACAAGATTCAAGAAGTCATCAAGCGCCGGCAGGTGATGCTGGTGCAGGTGGTCAAGGAGGAGCGCGGCACGAAGGGCGCGGCGCTCACCACTTATCTTTCGCTTGCCGGCCGCTATTCGGTGCTGATGCCGAACACGGCGCGCGGCGGCGGCATCAGCCGCAAGATCACGAGCGCGGAGGATCGCCGGCGCTTGAAGGACATCGCCCAAGAGCTGGAAGTGCCGGAAGGCATGGGCGTGATCCTGCGCACCGCCGGCGCCAGCCGCACCAAGACCGAGGTCAAACGCGATTTCGAATACCTGCTGCGGCTTTGGGAAACCGTGCGCGATCTCACGCTCAAGTCGACGGCGGCGACGCTCGTCTACGAGGAAGGCTCGCTGGTCAAGCGCTCGATCCGCGACCTCTACAACAAGGATATCGACGAGATCGTGGTCGCCGGCGAGGACGCCTACAAGGAAGCGAAAGAGTTCATGCGCATGCTCATGCCGAGCCATGCCAAGAACGTGAAACTCTACCACGAAGCGCTGCCGATCTTCACGCGCCACGGCATCGAGAGTCAGCTCGACGCCATGTTCACGCCGGTAATGCAGCTGCGTTCGGGCGGTTACATCGTGCTCAACCAGGCCGAGGCGCTGGTCGCGATCGACGTCAATTCCGGTCGCGCCACGCGTGAGCACCACATCGAGGACACCGCGCTCAAGACCAACCTCGAAGCCGCCGAGGAAATCGCCCGGCAATTGCGCTTGCGCGATCTCGCCGGGCTGATCGTCATCGACTTCATCGACATGGACGAGAAGCGCAACAACCGCGCGGTCGAGCGTCGGTTGAAGGAATGCCTGCGGCATGATCGGGCGCGCATTCAGGTCGGACACATCTCGCACTTCGGGCTGCTCGAAATGTCGCGCCAGCGCATTCGCTCGAGCGTGCTCGAGAGCTCGACCGAGAAGTGCCCGCATTGCGGCGGCACGGGCCATATGCGCTCGGTGTCGTCGGTGGCGCTGCAGCTCCTGCGTTCGCTCGAGGAAATGCTGCTCAAAGGGGCGACGCACAATCTCAATGTGCGCACGCGCTCCGACATCGCGCTCTATCTTCTCAATCACAAGCGCGCGCATCTGCGCGCGCTGGAGGAGCGCTTCCGCATCGCCATCATGGTCAATGCCGACGCGACCCTCGGCGGGCAACTGTCCTTCGTGATCGAAAAGGGCGAGCAGGTGCACAGCCTGGAGCAGGCCAAGGCGCTGGCGCTGCAGCCGGCGACCGCCGTCCCCCCGATCGAGGAGGAGCAGGACGAAGAGGACGATGACGACGAGGAGGCGCCCGAATCCGAAGACGCCGCCGTGGGCGCGCAGGAGGAAGAGGCGCAGGACGCGGGCGAGGAGGCGCAGGCCGCAGGCGAGCCGGGCCAGGGCCGCAAGCGGCGCCGGCGGCGGCGCGGCCGCCGCAACGGCGAGGGCCGCGAGGCGTTCCCGCAGGAGCGCGACGAGTTCCCGCCCGCGGAGGCCACGGACCTTGCCCCGACACCGGGCGAGCATGACCTCGCTCGATCGGGCCAAGCGCAGGAGACCGGCGACGGGAGCGGCGCGGAAAGGCCGGAAGAGGCGCATGGCGACGGCGAGCGCCGGCGCCGGCGCCGCGGACGTCGGGGCGGGCGGCGCAACCGTCGCGGCCGCGACGGCGAGAGCTTCGCGTCGGAAATTCCGCCGGAGCCCGAGCTCGCGAACGCCATCGACGATCTCGACCAGGCTGCTCCGATTGCTGCGGCCGAACCGCCGGCGGCACCGATCGCCGACTCCGAAGCGCGAGCCGAGCCGTTTTCCGAGCCGCGCGGCGATGTGCAGCCGAGTTCGCCCCCGCCGTCCTTCACGCCGCCCGTGCCTTCGGTCGAGCCGGTCGTGTCGAGCCCGGCGGAGAGCGACGACAGCGATCGGCCCCGTCGTTCCGGCTGGTGGAGCAAGCGTGCGCTCGGCAAGAGCTGATCGCACCGTTATCTCAATTCGCGGTCGCCCCGTCGGCGCCGCGCGCGGCCGGCGTCTTGCGCGCGCGTGAGGGAGGTCGGCGATGAAAAGCGGCTGGGTCGACAGCGAGGCGCAAGCGGCGATCGACCGCTATGCCCGTGACGGCATCAGCCGCGATCTGGCGCTGCGCGTCTACACCACGCGCCTGCTCGGCCGCGACCCCAAGCTCGTGTTGCACGGCGGCGGCAACACCTCGCTGAAGACCACGATGCCGGACCTTCTTGGCGAGGAGGTCGCGGTGCTGTGCGTCAAAGGCTCGGGCTCGGACATGGCGGCGATTGAGCCGGCGGGGCTTCCTGCCGTGCGGCTCGATCGTTTGCGCAAGCTGCGCGCGCGGGCGGACTTGAGCGACGAGGACCTCCTGCGCATCCAGCGCGCGAGCCTGCTCGAGCCTACGGCGCCGAATCCGTCGGTCGAGATCCTGCTGCATGCGTTCCTGCCGCACAAATTCATCGACCACACCCACGCCAACGCGATCCTGAGCATCGTCGACCAGCCCGACGGCGAAGCGATCTGCGCCGGACTCTATGATGGGCGCGTGAGCCTCGTGCCCTACGTGATGCCGGGATTCGGCCTCGCGAAGACGGCGGCGGACATCTACGAAGCCAAGCCCGAGGTCGAGGGCCTGATTCTCAACAAGCATGGCATCTTCACCTTCGGCGCCAGCGCGCGCGAATCCTACGAGCGCATGATCGCGCTGGTCGCGTTGGCCGAGGAGCGGCTGCAGAAGAACCGCAAGGCGGTGTTCGTGACCGCGCAACTGCCGCAGGCGATCGCGCCGGTCGCCTCGGTCGCGCCGATCCTGCGCGGCGCCTGCAGCTTGCAAGACCAGAAGATCGAAGGCGCGCGGCGCCGCCTGATCCTGGACTTCCGCGGCGGGCCTGCGATCCTCAATTTCGTCAACGGCGCGGAGATCGCGCGCTACAGCCAGGCCGGCCTGGTCACGCCCG
>WNFA01005603.1_pt1 | contig 12144 bp, 11 predicted proteins | sample 5400481 | NCBI WGS metagenome assembly WNFA01 (sample SAMN13153340, study PRJNA577476) | soil metagenome | isolation source: 120 cm saprolite under Douglas fir tree site 2 hole 1 replicate 2 | place: USA:California | collected 2015-04-18
GGCGCTGAAGCAAAGCTATCGAAATGAACTGCTCGTGAGTTCCGATGTGAAGCTCGTCTATCTGAAAGGCACCTACGAGCTGCTGTACAGGCGGCTGCTTTCCCGGAAGGAGCATTTCGCCAATGAAAAGCTGCTGGCCAGCCAGTTCGAGACACTGGAGGAACCGAGCGACGCGGTAACGGTCGACGCGAGCCACTCACCGGAAGAGATCGTCGCGGAGATCTGCCGCCGGCTTGGATTGGACCAGTTGGAGAGCTCGCCGCAGCCAGATCCAACTTAACCGAACGGAGTGGGGGGCGACTTAGCGCAAAAACCCTGCACCAGAATGCCATCTCGTGCATCTCATGCCGGGTAACGCCAACTCGCGTCTTGGGCCGCCTGCAATGGATACGCTTGCCGGGCCGCCATGCGCGGAATTCCTCCGGGATGGGACTATACTCTGAATTCTTCTCAATAAGGCCAATCGAAGATGCCCAGACAGCAAACCATTGAAGACCAGCGGCTTGAAGAAGCGCGCGCCCGCAAGAAGCACTGGAAGCGTTGGGGGCCCTATCTTTCCGAGCGCCAGTGGGGCACGGTGCGCGAAGACTACATGGGAGTTCTTCCCGCACGATCACGCGCGCTCGCGCGCCTATCGCTGGGGTGAAGACGGCATCGGCGGCATCAGCGACCGTCACCAAATGATGTGCTTCGCCCTCGCGGTCTGGAACGGCCGGGATCCCATTTTGAAAGAACGGCTCTTCGGCCTTACCGGAAATGAAGGCAATCACGGCGAAGACGTGAAGGAGTATTACTTTCACCTGGATTCGACTCCCACGCACAGCTACATGCGGATGCTCTACAAATATCCGCAGGCAGAATTTCCTTACGCGCGTCTCGTCGAGGAAAACCGCCGGCGCGGCCGCGAAGCTCCCGAATTTGAATTGCTCGATACCGGGGTGTTCGCGGAGAACCGCTATTTCGACATTTACGTCGAGTACGCCAAAGCCGACGTCGAAGACATACTCATCAAGATTACGGCGGCGAATCGCGGGCCGGAGGCTGCCGCGCTGCATCTCTTGCCGTCTTTGTGGTTCCGCAACACGTGGTCCTGGGGGCGGGATTTGCGCCGGCCCGCGGTGCGCAAAGCCACGAGCGTCCCAGGAAGTGCTTGCGCCGAATTAGAGCACTGGCAATATGGCAAGCGCTGGCTCCTCTGTGCGGGACAACCGGAACTGCTGTTCACCGAAAACGAAACAAACAACGTCAGGCTGTTCAACTGGAAAAACCGCACGCCGTACGTAAAGGATTCTTTTCACGAGTACATCATTCACGGAAACAAAGCAGCGGTGAATCCGCAACAGACCGGCACCAAGTTGGCTGCGCACTATCCGCTTCAGCTAGGCCCCGGGGAATCAGCGACTTTGAAGCTGCGGCTGACCGACCTGGAGCCGCTGGCCTCGATGGACCGAAGCATGGATCTTTCCGGGACGATTACGTCTCCCGGACATGCCGAGCGCGCCGAAGGGGTCCCCGGCACGAATGATTTTGGCGCCGGCTTTGACAACCTGTTTGGTCTGCGTCAGAAAGACGCCGATGAATTCTTCGCTTCGCGCATTACCAAGGATTTGTCAGCCGAAGCAAAAGCGGTGATGCGGCAGTCCCTGTCCGGAATGCTCTGGTCCAAGCAGTTTTATCACTACGATGTACACACCTGGCTGGAGGGGGATCCGGCCTTTCCGCCGCCTCCCGAGAGCCGCTGGAACGGCCGCAATAAGGATTGGACGCATCTCTACAACGACGACGTCATTTCCATGCCCGACAAATGGGAATACCCGTGGTATGCGGCGTGGGATCTGGCTTTCCATTGCGTTCCCCTAGCCCTCGTCGACGTCGACTTTGCCAAAGACCAGCTCGTTCTTCTCCTTCGCGAGTGGTACATGCACCCGAACGGGCAATTGCCCGCGTACGAATGGGCGTTCAGCGACGTCAATCCTGCCGTGCATGCCTGGGCGGCCTGGCGCGTGTACAAAATTGAGCGGCGGCTGCGAGGCGTCGCGGATCGCGGGTTTCTCGAAAGGGTCTTCCACAAGCTGCTCCTCAATTTCACCTGGTGGGTCAACCGCAAGGACCCGGAGGGGATGAACATCTTCCAAGGCGGTTTCCTTGGCCTGGATAACATTGGGGTGTTCGACCGCTCGGCGCCGCTTCCCACGGGCGGCCACCTCGAACAGTCTGACGGCACAAGCTGGATGGGGATGTATTGCCTGAATATGCTGGCGATCGCCCTCGAGCTGGCGAAAGAAGATCCCGCCTACGAAGACGTAGCCAGCAAGTTCTTCGAACATTTTGTGCACATTGCCGGCGCCATGAACGACATCGGCAAGAACGGACGGTCGCTCTGGGATGAGGAGGATGGTTTCTATTACGACGTACTGCATCTTCCGAACGGCGAAGAACATTTTCTGAAGATCCGCTCGATGGTCGGCTTGATTCCCTTGTTCGCAGTGGAAACTCTCGAGCCGGAAATCATCGATCGGTTACCCGGCTTCAAGCGGCGGATGCAGTGGTTCATCGACAACCAACCCCACGTTCCGGAGCACATTGAAATGACGCAGCGCTCGGCACGCGGCGTTCGCCGGCTCCTTTCACTGGTGAATCGCAAGCAATTGAAGCGTGTCCTTGCCAGGATGCTCGATGAAACGGAATTCTTTTCCCCGCATGGCATCCGCGCGCTCTCGCGTTACCACAAGGATTATCCCTACGAAGTTTATGTCAATGGCCATGTCAATCGCGTCGACTACGAGCCCGCGGAGTCCACCAGCGGCCTCTTCGGCGGCAACTCCAACTGGCGCGGCCCGATCTGGTTTCCACTGAACTATCTGCTCGTCGAATCCTTGCAGAAGTTTCACCACTACTACGGCGAAGACTTCAAAGTGGAATGCCCGACGCGTTCGCAAAACGAATCGGACCTCTGGCAAGTGGCAGGGAGCATCTCCCGCCGCTTGGTGCGGATTTTCCTTCGCGGGAAAGATGGCCGCCGGCCCGTCGCCGGAGGGCTCGAGATCTTTCAGAGCGACCCACATTGGAAGGATTTGGTTCTCTTCCACGAATATTTTCACGGCGACAACGGTGCCGGGCTCGGCGCGAGCCACCAGACGGGCTGGACCGGCCTCGTGGCCAAGCTACTTGAACAGAGCGGTGAATAAAGTGCCTGCCTCGACAAAGACAGCAGGCAGGTTGCAGCCGGCGAAGAGAGCAACCAAAGAGAGAGGAACCGGCGTGGCGTCAGAACGAGCGGAAGTTCGATTCGGACGCGAGATTTGCGGCGACCTCGACGCCGCCGACGCGCGCGAGTGGCTGGTTACCAACGGGATTGGCGGCTTCGCTTCCGGCACGATCGCCACCGGCATGACTCGCCGCTACCATGGGCTCTTGATTGCGGCGCTTCAGCCGCCTGTGGGCCGCACGCACCTCGTCGCTTCGCTGGATGAAACCGTTCGCTATGCCGGGGCGGAGTACGCGCTCGTGACGCATCATTGGGCAAGCGGCGCCGTGGATCCCAAAGGTTTTCTCGGCATCGAAAGTTTCCGCCTCGAAGGCACGATTCCCGTTTGGTCCTACGCCCTGGCGGACGCTCTGCTCGAAAAGCGCATTTGGATGCACCAGGGTGAGAACACCACCTACGTTCAGTACACGCTGGTTCGCGCGAGCGGTCCCCTCGAAATGGATCTGAAAGCTCTCGTCAACTATCGCGATTTCCATTCTTCGACGCACGCAGGCGATTGGCGGATGAAAATTTCGCCCGTGGACTACGGCGTCATGGTCCTGCCGTTTGATGGCGCCACGCCGTTTTATCTAAGGTGCACGAGCGCCTCCTGCGAGCCGCGCCACGACTGGTATCACGATTGTTTCTTGCCCGAGGAGAAAGAGCGCGGTTTGGATGATCATGAAGATCACCTCTTCGCCGCGCAGTTCCACGCCAAATTCAACGTGCGCGATGAAGCTACGTTCGTCCTGACCACGGAAGCCGAAGCCTCGCTCGACGGCGAAACCTCACGCGCCCAGTGTGCGATTCACGAAGCGAACCTGTTGCAAGCCTGGCAATCGCGGAACGAAACCGCGGCCATTGATCCGCCGGGATGGCTCCGCCAACTGGTACTGTCCGCCGACCAGTTCATCGTGAAACGCAGCCTTCCCGATGAGCCCGACGGACGCAGCGTGATCGCCGGTTATCACTGGTTTGGGGATTGGGGCCGCGACACCATGGTTGCCTTGCCAGGCCTGACGCTGGTCACCGGACGCGCCGAAGTCGCTCGCCAGGTCCTCATGGCCTTCTCACATTACGTTGACGGCGGCATGCTCCCCAACAATTTCCCCGACGCTGGCGGCAAGCCCGAGTACAACACCGTTGACGCCTCGCTCTGGTTCTTCGAGGCTCTCCGCCAGTATTACGCCAAGACACAGGACGCCGTGACGTTGCAGAAGCTTTTTCCCATGCTGGCGTCGATGATCGACGCGTACGTTAAAGGCACGCGCTACAACATTCACGTTGATCCTGATGACGGACTACTCTATGCGGGCGAGCCAGGCGTGCAACTGACCTGGATGGACGCAAAAGTTGGCGACAGGGTCGTCACGCCGCGCACCGGCAAAGCCGTGGAGATCAATTCTCTCTGGATTAATGCTCTCGAAACGATGGCGGAGTTCGCGAGGTTGATGGCCAAACCAGCGGCCGGTTACGAAACCCTCGCCTCCAAAGCCAGGATGAACTTTCAGAAGTTTTGGAATGCCGAGCGCGATTGTTGCTTTGATGTAATCGATGCCCCTGGTGTCGGCGTCGATTCATCCCTTCGCCCGAATCAGATTTTTGCCGTCTCCTTGCCCGTGAGCCCGCTCAGCAAAGAGCAGCAGAAGTCGGTTGTCGATGCGTGCGCGTTGCGTCTTCTAACGTCTCACGGCTTGCGCAGCCTCGCTCCCGGCGAGCCGGGCTATCAGGGATATTACGGCGGCGATCAAAGTGCCCGCGACGCCGCGTATCACCAGGGAACGGTCTGGGGCTGGCTGCTCGGTCCATTCGCGCTCGCGCATCTCAGGGTCTACAACGACCGCGCTCAGGCGCTCGGCTATGTTGAGCCGCTTGGACGCCACATCAACGCGCATGGCCTTGGCACCCTCAGTGAGATCTTCGATGGCGATGCCCCGTTCAACCCGCGCGGCTGCATCGCCCAGGCCTGGACCGTCGCCGAAGTCCTCCGCGCCTGGAGCGAAATCGCTTGCGGCCGTTGAGCGGCAGCTAGGGGTTGGGGTCTGACGCCTCATACAATTCGATCAGGATTTTACCGGCATTGGGAACCGGCACAAGAAAGAAATTGACGCGCGTTCCGTCGGCACCTGGCCGAGTTTGTGGATAAACCGCCGCAATGCCCAATTTGTCCTTCAAGATCTGCGTCGCACGATCGACATCCAAGCAGCGAAACTCCACCTGCTGCACTCCGTCTCCAAACTTTGCCAGATAGCGTGCAATTGCGCCCGGTCCGCCGGGCTGCATTGTCGTAAGAATGTCGAGAGAAACGCCACCAGGGCAATGCAATTCAAACTCCTCGGCATCCTGATCCGGCGGCACTTTCGCGAGCGGCGGAGCACCGTTCGCCGCGCGAATCTTTGCAAAAGTCTCTTGCTCGACCGCCAGGCCCACGGTTACGGCGGGAACTGGCCTGGAGAGCAATCTCGATAACTCCGGATCCCTCCACCAGGCGGCGACCGCCAGGTCGGCCGGCCCGCGCCCGGTGTGGTAAATTTCTGTTGCCGCTCTGCTCCGCACCGAAGAATCCGCCGAACAAAGCCCCGCAATCGCGGACGTGAGCGCACTGGACATATAGGTCGCAAGGATTGTAGCGTGAAGGGCTTGCGAGGAAGAGCGTTTGCAGAGAACTGACGCCTGATACGCAACGAAAGCCGCTCCCCATTCATCTGAGGGGTATGCCAAAACCAGTCTTACTCACGGTGGATGACGACCCGGAGGTCTTGCGCGCCATTGAGCGCGATCTGCGCGGCCACTACGCGGACCGCTATCGTATCATGCGCGCTAACTCCGGCGGCTCCGCTCTTGCAACCCTCCGTGAGCTCAAGGCCCGCAATAATCCTGTCGCGCTGCTCCTCGCCGACCAGCGTATGCCGCAGATGGACGGGGTCGGATTCCTTTCAGAAGCCATGGAAATTCATCCCCTGGCCAAGCGCGCGCTCCTGACCGCCTACGCGGATACCAGCGCCGCCATCGATGCGATCAACGAGGCCCGCATCCACTACTATCTGATGAAGCCTTGGGATCCGCCTGAAGAAAAACTCTTTCCCGCTCTCGACGACCTGCTCCACGACTGGAGCTCGACATTTCGCCCGCCATACGAAGGCATTCGCGTTCTCGGCACTCGATGGTCCAATCGCTCCTACGAATTGCGAGATTTTCTGGCGCGCAATCAGGTGCCTTACCAGTGGATCGACGTGGAACTTGCGCAAAGCGATCCGGAAGTCCGCAGCCTCATCAGCTCTCTCGGACCGGAAGCGCAGACTCTCCCATTGATCCTGTTCCCTGACGGCGCGCGCCTTGCGGAGCCGCCGCTCCCGGCGGTAGCCGACAAAATCGGATTGCGCACGCACGCGCTGACCAACTTCTATGACCTTGCTATCGTGGGAGGCGGGCCCGCAGGTCTCGCCGCTGCCGTCTATGGCGCATCAGAAGGCCTGCGCACGGTGATCATCGAACGCGAAGCGCCCGGCGGCCAGGCGGGCCTCAGCTCGCGCATCGAAAATTATCTGGGTTTCCCTTCCGGTTTGAGCGGAAGCGACCTCGCGCGCCGCGCCGTCGCGCAGGCACGGCGTTTTGGCGTTGAGATTCTCGCCCCGCAGGAAGTCACCGGTCTGCGAATCGACGGACCCTATCGCTTCTTGAAGCTCGCGGACGGCGTTGAAATCTCCTGCCACGCTTTGCTGCTGGCTATGGGCGTTCAGTGGCGCGCTCTGGACGTCCCTGGCATCGAACGTCTTCAGGGCGCGGGCGTTTATTACGGCGGAGGAACGTCGGAGGCCATCGCCTGCCGTGGCGAAACCGTGTACATCATCGGCGGGGCGAATTCCGCCGGCCAGGCCGCCATGCACTTTTCGAAGTTCGCTCAAAAAGTGATTATGCTCGTGCGAGGCGCTTCCCTGGCCAGCACCATGTCTTACTACCTCATCGAGCAGATCGGGAAGACGCCGAATATCGAAGTGTGGACCCACGCCAGGGTCGTTGAAGTCCATGGCGACTCGCGGCTCAGCGGCATCAGTGTGCAAAGGGGCGCCGCCGGAACGCGCGAGCAACTCCCCGCCACTAGCCTTTTTATTTTCATCGGCGCGCAGCCTCGGACCGAATGGCTGGGCGATTTCATTGAACGCGACGAGCGGGGCTTCATCCTCTCCGGCCCCGACCTTATCCGCAATGGAAAGCGGCCCCGATCCTGGACCCTCGACCGGGATCCCGGTTTGCTCGAAACAAACGTTCCCGGCATCTTTGTCGTCGGTGATGTCCGCCACGGCTCCGTGAAGCGCGTAGCTTCCGGCGTCGGCGAGGGCGCCGTGGTCGTCCAGTTCATGCATCAATATCTCTCGAAAGTGCAGTAAGGGAGCGCATCGTGGGCACAGGACGCGTATGACCGAGAAGCCTGTCAAATCGCCGCCACCGGAGCTCATCGCGAAACTCCGCACCGTACCGGCCTTCGCCGATGCGGAACATGCGGACTTGGAGTGGTTCGTGGCGCAGTGCGAGGAGCGTTTTGCCGCTGTGGGAGAGACCACGGTGAACGAGGACACGCCCGCCGACAGGATGATCGTCATGCTGGAGGGGGAAATCCGCGCGAGACGTGAGAGCGGCCCAGCCGATGGCCCCGTATTTATGGCCCACGGCGGCGATGTCACCGGCGTCCTCCCTTTTTCCCGCATGAAAACTTTCGGCGTAACTGCCCGAGCTTTGATGCCCACGCATGTGCTGGCGTTTCCATCCAGCCAATTCCCGGAACTCTTCCGCCGGATGCCGGAGCTTTCGCGGCGCTTGGTCGGCCTGCTGACGGACCGCGTGCGAGACGTTACGCGCACCGAGCAGCAGCGCGAAAAGCTCGCCGCTCTGGGAAAGCTCTCCGCCGGGCTTGCCCATGAGCTGAACAATCCGTCCGCGGCAGCGCGGCGCTCCGCGGCGGCCCTCCGCGACTGCCTGCAGCGTCTGCGTGCTGCCAGACGTTCTTCAACAATCGGTCCGGAAGACTGCGGCGTCCTCGCCCAGCGCGAAGAGGAGATCCGCGCATCCCTCAAGCCGCCGCAGTTCAAAAACGAATTTGCCCGCGTCGAACGCGAAGAAGCCATTCAAGCGTGGCTTGAGTCCCACGGTGTCGCCGACAGTTGGAAGCTCGCGCCCGTTTTGGCGGAGTCCAACTTGAGCGACGAGCATTTGGAGAGCTTTGCCACCGCGGCGGGTGATTCGCTCGGCCCAGAGCTGACTCGTTTCGGCACGCTTCTGGAGATGGAGCGAATCGCCGAAGAGCTCGATCACAGCTCCGCGCGCATTTCCGATCTCATCAAAGCCATCAAAGAATATTCTTACATGGACCAGGCCCCGCTTCAGGAAGTCGATATCAAGAACAGTCTGGAAACGACCCTCACGATCATGCATCACAAGCTGAAGCGCGGCGTCACCGTCACGCGGGATTATGCCCCCGGGCTCCCCAAGGTAATGGCCAACGGCAGCGAATTAAACCAGGTGTGGACCAATCTCATCGACAACGCCGCGGATGCCATGGGGGCCAGCGGGAAACTCACCATCCGCGCGATCCGCGAAAACGAATTCTTGCTCGTGGAGATTGCCGATAATGGGCCCGGCATTCCTCCCGAAGTGCAATCGCGCATCTTCGAGCCGTTTTTCACGACCAAGGGCGTGGGGGAAGGAACGGGTCTTGGCCTAGATGTGGTCCACCGCATCGTAAAGAAAATGAGAGGTCTGGTTTCCGTGCATTCCGTGCCCGGCGATACGCGCTTTCAGGTGCGCATTCCCATTCAAGGCGCGCAATGACGGCAACAGGAGGAATTCATGGCTGAAGTATGCACCCACACCGATCAGATCAAGCCTGTTAAGCCTAAAACCAAAGGCTGTGAAGAGTGCCTCAAGCTTGGCGACAGCTGGGTGCACTTGCGTCTCTGTCTTTCTTGCGGCCACGTCGGATGCTGCGATTCTTCAAAGAATAAGCACGCCACCAAGCACTTTCACGCCACGAAGCACCCGATTGTCCGTTCGCAGGAGCCCGGCGAAAACTGGATGTGGTGTTATCTCGACGAAGTGATGTTTGAAGGAGACTGATCGCTATTACTTTGCTCTTGGCCGCGCGAGCAGCGAAGCCGCCAGCGCCACCAGTAGTATTCCGCCCACGATCGGCAGCGCAATCTGCACCGGAATGTGCAGCCAGGGCTCCGCAATCATCTTGGCCCCAATAAACGCGAGAACAAACGAGAGTCCCGCCGTCAGGAACCGGAATCGGCCCAGGATTCCAGCCAGGAGAAAATACAGCGCACGCAACCCCAGGATCGCAAAAACGTTGGACGTATAGACAATAAACGGATCGTGTGTGATGCCGAAGACCGCGGGAATCGAGTCCACCGCGAGGGTCACATCCGTAATCTCCACAATCAAGAGCACCAGGAACAAAGGCGTGGCAAAGAGCTGTCCCCCCTTGCTGACGAAGAATTTCTCCCCATGATAATCCCGCGTCACTCGCAGGTACCGGCCCGCGATGCGGAGAATCGCGTTTCGTTCCGGATGGACCTCTTCTTTCTTCGCGAAGAGCATGTGTAATCCCGCGTAGATCAGAAAGGCGCCGAAAACATAGAGAATCCAGCTAAATCGTTCCACCAGTGCGGCGCCTGCGGCGATCATCAGCGCCCGCATTGCCAACGCCCCGAGAATTCCCCATTCGAGAACGCGATGTTGGATGCGATCATCGACCTGGAAGGCGCGGAAGATCACCAGGAACAGAAACAAATTGTCCACGCTCAGAGCTTTTTCGATTAGATAACCCGTGAAAAACTCAAGCGAGCGCTGTTCCCCGAAGTAATGCAGGATGCCCAGACCGAAGACAACGGACAGCCCAACCCACACCAGGCTCCAGATTAGCGCTTCTCGAAGACTGATCTTGTGCGGGCGGCGGTGAAAAACTGCCAGGTCCAGCGCAATCGCGCCAAGGACGAATAAGTTGAATGCCAGCCACTGAAGAGGCGTGCCCATGGGGGAGGCGGCCGCTGCTCCTCAGGGTGCCGAGGCTGCCTGGGTGTCCGTCGCGTTCAGGTTTGTCAATTCAACTCGCGCGGTCTGGCCTGCTCGAATACTTACAGCCACATCCCAGCGCAAGCGCGTGTCGCCCGCATTAGCTTCGAGATTCAGCGAGCTAATCCAGTAGTTTCCCGGGAGGAGACCCGTAAGTATCGCGCGGCCATCGAGGTCCGTATCAACCTTTCCCACCAGGTAATGCGTTTGCGCGAAATCTGGCGCCAGCCGCTGGACCCGTTTCTTGTGATTACTCCGCATCAGCGCCCAATTCCGTTGCGGATTCACACCGTCCAGTTCGAGCTCCATCCCTGCAACTGTCTCGGGATGGTACTGGATGAATTTCTTCAGCGCGGTCATGTATTCCTGCTTCTGTTTTTCGTACCGTTCGGGGCGTTCCGTCTTGTCGGCATCAACATATTTCGGTTTTGGAATGCCGCTCGTCACTCCTCCGCTGTTCGTTCGCTGGTAGGCCAGCAAGAATTCCGGCGTGTGAAGAATGTCGTCCGGCGTCAAGAGTTTGTCGATGCTGGGCAACGTCAGGTCCATAATGTCGTGGGCCTTGAGCCACGCCTTCAGCTCGGCAGACACTTTCAAGTCATCGATAAACGCTTCGCGAGAACAAAAAAGCGTCAGGAGGAAAACAAATGAAGCTCTTCTCATGAAGGAAATCGTAGCAGATTGCAGGGGTAAGGACACGTCTAGAAGAAGACGCATTTTCTTCGATAGGCCTGCCATTAGAAAAGCCGAAAGACCGCTTCCACAGTCACCCACGCCGGCGCCGCCCGCTTCGCGGCATCGCGTCCGGGAACGAAACGCCAACCTCGCACCGTTTCCATTGCTCGCTCGTCCAACCCGTAACCCAACCCCTTCACGATTCGGATGTCCTCCGCGCGTCCATCCGCTCCCACCAGAACCTGCAGCGTCACCGTGCCCTGCACCTTCACATGCCGCGCTTCATCCGAGTATGTTGGATACGGGCAATAATTGCAGGTCGGCAATGTCACGCCTGGGCTGAAGGGATAAGGTGAGTCGCCATAGCCACCCGGCCCGTCTTTGGAATCGCCCATAGTGTTCCATCACTCGAACCGATGGTGTGTCCTTTTCCGGATCCAGGAGAATGCGTGTCGTCCTTCATCCACGGCAGTCCTATGTTGTCGACCGGCGAGAGAACGGGCGTTGCGTTTGGATCAAATACTGTCGGCGGCACGGGAAGCTGCCAGTCTCGCCTTTCCGGTATCGCTGGCCTCACGATTTGGATCGAGGAGGTCGGCGCAAGGTTTCCGCGATTCGTGGCGATGGCATTTTTGCCACCGCCGCTCCCTTGACCGTCCGAGGGATGCCTCCCCAAAAGGTTTTTCAGAGTGTCTGGAGAGAAGGTGAGCGGACCCACTTTTATCGTGTCGCCGGGGAGGCCATGCGGTCCTCCAGGAAGATGTGCCACAACGAGAGCGATCGCGGCGAAGAGCACGGCATGCGCAATCAAGGAAGCGGTTTGGGCTCGAGCTGGCCGAGACGTCTTGTCAAACTTCAGAAGATGAATCGGCGCGCCATTGGCCGAAGACGGTGTGAAATGTCCCGTCGCAAGGAGCTGGCCTGCGTTTTCACAAACGCGTCTGAACCAGGATTCTCTTACGGGACATGAGCCGGAAAAAGAGCGTACGAATGGCTCGCGCATGGGCAAACCTCCGTCTCCGCCTCGCGTTCTCGCCCAGCCAACGAATGAGGCGGGCACCACTCGGCTATTCAGAAGTCAGCCAAAACGCTTTGGTTGCCCGCAGCGAGAAAAGACTTAAGGATTGCTAAGTAGAGGAGTCTGCAGCGCG
>WNFA01004103.1_pt2 | contig 12143 bp, 13 predicted proteins | sample 5400481 | NCBI WGS metagenome assembly WNFA01 (sample SAMN13153340, study PRJNA577476) | soil metagenome | isolation source: 120 cm saprolite under Douglas fir tree site 2 hole 1 replicate 2 | place: USA:California | collected 2015-04-18
AATGCCAGCTGATTTTTTGGGCGGGCCACCGGGGCGGCTGCGTTCACCGTCGAGGAGATAGACGACATAATCGTGGGGGCGATCGAGCTGCGCCTGGGCGAAAAAGGGAAGCAGGTGCCCGTTTCCGCCGTGACCGTTGACGATGACGATTTTCTTGCAGCCATTGCGCGCCATTTCATCGGTGGTTTCCTGGAGCATCTTCAACTGAAGTTCCATGCTGTAGGCGATGGTTCCGGGTTCGTGCTTGGCTTCGAAAATCTGACCGAAATAATACTGGGGAAAAACGACGGCGAATTCCTGCTGGGCTGCGCGCAAGGACGCGTGCCGAACGTTGAGAAGGTCCGTGCCGAGGGGCAGATGCGGGCCATGCTTTTCCAGGATGCCGAAGGGCAGCAGGCAGGTGCCTTTGGATTGCTGGATGGCATCGCGGAAGTCCGCGGCAGTCAGCTCTTCCCACTTTACCGAGAGTTTAGATTGTGCATGCATAGAGCCAGCAGCGACGAGAAAAAAGAACAGAGAAAACGATAACCGCGCGCTTCATGGGACTTCCTCCTCAACCGTCCTGCATTTTAGCCCGGTTCCATGTCCTCAAGCCGGCGCTTCTTGGGCTCAATTCCGAAGCGGAGGACGACAACGATTTGCACGAGAAGGAAGCCGATGATCATTCCGAGGACGCCACGAATCCCGTAAGCGCGAAACAACGCGACAGTAAGGAATGGAGTGACGATCGTCGCTCCGCGTCCGAAGGTATTGCAGATTCCCGAGGCGCGCAGGCGGACCTCCGTGGGAAAGAGTTCGGGCACGTAAATGGCGACGGGGACGGCGACGAGAACATACATTGGAATGGTCAGAAGGAAGCCGGCGGTGAGCAAGGCGGCTGGCTTGTGGATGTAGGGGTAAATGCTGCCGAGGAGGATGGTCAGGATGGACGCGCCGACAATGGTGGGCTTGCGTCCCCAGGAATCGGCGGTGAATGCGGCGACGGCCGATCCGACGGGCGCGCCGAGCGCCATGACAAACGAGTAGCTGAAGGAGGTGACGATGCTGAGGCCTTCGTGAACGAAAAAGGAAGGTAGCCAGGTCACGAACCCGAAGACCAGAGTGTTCAGGACGATCATGGTGGTGATTCCCACAAACATGCGAGGCAGGAGGGTGGGGCCAAGGAGTGTGCGGAGGCTCCTCGACACAGGCATGGAAGGCAACGGCACTGGGGGCGGGAGAGGACCGTGCTGGAGTGAGACTTCACGTTCGATCGATTGGAGCAGCGCATCCGCTTCCGAAGTCCGGCCTATGGATTCCAGCCAGCGCGGCGACTCCGGCAAGGCTTTGCGGAGATACCAGATGACGAGAGCGCCAACTCCGCCGAGCGCGAACATGGCGCGCCAGGTGAAATGCGGGATGACGAGCGTTCCGAGGAGTGCAGCGACGGGCAAGCCGGACACCACGAAAACGTTGACGAAGCCGAGCCACTTGCCGCGGGCTTGCGGCGGGACAAACTCGGTCATCGTGGAGTATCCGACAACGTTTTCTGCACCGAGGCCAACGCCCATGATGAAGCGCAGCAGAGTCAGCGCCGTCATCGAGGGTGCAAAGGCAGACGCGATGGAGGCGAGGCCGAAGATGGCGAGATTGGCTTGATAGGTGAAGCGGCGGCCGTAGCGGTCGCCGAGGAAGCCGGTCAAGAACGATCCGAGCATCATGCCGACAAAGGTGAGGGACATGAACTGCGCGTTCTGGCCCATGGTGGAAAAACCGGTTTTGAGCGTGGCGCCGAGAACGGTGGCGGCGACGTAGATATCAAAGCCATCGAAAAACATGCCGACGCCGATGAGCAACATGATGCGGTGATGGAAACTGGAGATGGGGAGACGGTCGAGACGCGCGCCGGAGTCCGCGGTCACAGGGAGTTCACTTCTTCCTCGCGAGCAAAGCCAAGGTGCCTTTGGTCAAGGCATCGACGGCGAGACGGCAGTTTTGGTCGAAGGAGTTTTGCTGGGCGCTGAGAAAGAAAGCTTTGCAGCGGCGCGCAGCGGCGGGGTCGAGTTGCAGGATGCGCTCGACGAGGGAGTCTGCTTCGGTCGACAGGCGATCGGCAGGACAAACTTGCGAGATCAGGCCGATTTGCTGCGCGCGGTGCGGGTCGATGGGCTCGCCGAACAGAACGAGCGGAAAAGTGAAGCGGGGAAGCGCGTATTCACCGAGATAGGACAAGATGGCGGCAGGGGCGAGGCCGTGGCGCATCTCGGGGAACGCGAGATTAGCGTGCTCCGCGACGAGCGCGAAGTCGCACACGATCGCGAGGCCAAAGCCGAAACCGAAGGCGTCGCCCTGGACCTCCGCGACGCTGATCAAGGGAGAAGAACGAAGGGCGGCTTTGAACTTGACGATACGAGCCGATTCGCGGCGAACGGCCGCAGGCGTGCGAGCGGCACGCTCGCGTCCAGTGCAGAAAACGGCGCCGCGCGCTCGAACACGCAAGACGCGGGCGCGAGGTCTTGAGGCCTCCTTGCGCAGTTCAGCCAGCATGGCGTCGAACGTCGCGCCGGTGACTTCGTTGCCGTGGCCAGGATTGTTCAAGGTAAAGGAGAGGACGTCCGTGGCGCGATCCACTATGACTCCATTGCCGGCGACGGGACTGGGAGCGACAGATGGTTTCCTTCTGGCCATGGCGGCACGGTATACAAGGAGGGGAGGGCTGTCAAATGAGGCGGAACTTGATTGTGGGGACGGCAGGGCCTGCCAGGCCCGTGGCGCGACACCGTAGCGTGGTTTTGTTTTACACTGACCTACAAGCGACGCGGGAATTGCCAAACGCAGCACAAGTCATACAAGACATCGCAGGTGACGCGAGACGATTCAGGGCATGCCGCCGGCAAACAAGAGCCGCGCACCTACGACCCGCCTGTTGGCCATGGACCCGCACGAATGCGAGAGCTATGGTATACCTCTGACGATCGAAGTTAGCGTGTGCGCAAAAAGGAGATTCTAAATGTCCTCAGGCCCAATCTGGCGATTCTTGTGTTGCGCTGTACTCCTTTCATCCTGCTCAACGGTCTCTCTCGCACAGAACACTGAGGCCAAAGCTCCACCGGTAATCGATGTTCACGTCCACGCCATGGACGGAACTTTTCCCGGCGTCGCACCCATGTGCCCCAACACCTCGAAGTTCACAGCGTCCGATCCTAAAGGGAAGGAAGAGCCATTCGGTTGGGTGAAAGAGCAATGCACCCCAGCACTCTACCCGTCCGCTCCGGGCGAGTATATGAAAGATGTTCTCGCCGAGATGGAGCGCCTCAACGTCAGAGCGGTTGTTTTTGGCGATCCAAAGAGCGTACAGAAATGGAAAGACGCCGCATCCGCCAGGATCATCCCCGGCACATCCTTTCAAAACGGGATGGCTCCCGGCCAGCGCGTCGCCCTCGAAGAGTTGCGAAAAGCTTTCACAAACGGCGGCTTCAAAGTAATGGGCGAGATTGGCCTCCAATATGAGGGCATCTCACCCAGCGATCCCTCTGTCGATGCCTACTTCGCTCTCGCCGAGGAACTGGATATTCCCGTAGCCATCCATATGGGCACCGGCGGATCAGGACGGGCAAACGTCATAATGCCAAAATTCCGTGGCTCCATGGGGAATCCGCTTCTGCTTGAGGAACTCTTGGCGCGGCACCCGAAACTGCGTGTTCAGGTGATGCACGCCGGCTATCCCATGATCGACAATATGCTCACCCTGCTGCAGGCGAACTCCCACGTTTACGTCGACCTTGCGGGACTCATCTGGAGCTATCCGATCAAGGAAGTCAATCGTTATATCGAGCGACTCGTAGATGCCGGATTCGAGGACCGCGTGATGTTCGGAACCGACCAACTGCTCTGGCCCAAGCTGATGGCCTATTCGATTAGCATCATTCAGAACGCCGATTACCTGACGCCCCAACAGAAACGCGACATCCTGCACAACAACGCCGCGCGATTTTTGAGGATGGATACTGTTCAGGGCAAGTGAGCGGTTTCATGTGCTAAATGACGGTGGGGATGAACACAACAATCCAGTGGCAGCTCTGCTTCGAGTTGTGGGTTGGAGGTCAGCGAACCAGTCCATCCGAACTACTGTGGAATGAATGGCGGAGACGACGGGACTCGAACCGCGGCCTCTGCCGTGACAGTTAGCGGGATACAAGTACTTTCAACGACATAGAGGAGCACGGACGGCATCCTAAGTCATTGGAAGTACATCATAGGCAACGTTATTGTGTACCGCGATGTGTTTCGCGCTGGCTTCCGCTGACGACCCCGAATCAGCGCCTACATTTTCATTTTGCCCGCGAATCGGCGAGCGATATCCAATGTCCAAGGATGCATTTGAATTCCTGAGATCTACGGTCTTGGCAAGTAGGAGTACAAAATTAGGAGATCCAAAACCTGCCTCTTCCGCCCCAGTGGGTTCTAATAGAGTATTCAGTGCGCCCCTTTTTGGAATGTGTGGCGAAGACGACGAGATTCATACCCGGACTAGGCTGTGACAGAATGTCTATCGAGAATGCGCTGGTGAGCCTCATTAGGGAGTTGGAACAAGATCGTTCACTGGACGAACCGCGGCATCTGCGTCAACGTATCGAGGCCCTTGACGACCTTGATGCCTACCTCTCGGATGGGCAACCCATCGGAACAGCACTTTATCACCGGGCGAGGGCCATTTACGCTGAGTTGGAGTCTGTTAATTTCAGACTCTACGAGGCCATCCGTCGAGATATTCAGCGAGGCGCAGGCGGGGGCAGCCTGCTTGAGTGGATGCCCGATGGGAATGGTGCAGCTAATCTCATGAATTGCAGAGGCTATGACTATCTGGACGAATTGATCAGCGGAGTCTTACAGTTTGAAGAGCCGTCGGCTGAGGTCGTCCAGTTAGAGTCTGAAATGGTGTCCTATCAGCCGACGCCTGCGCGCTATATCTTCGATTTCATCGGCCGAACAGCACTCACTGAACGGGACTTCCTGATCGATCTCGGCTCCGGGTTGGGTCACGTTACATTGATGGCTTCCATTTGCACCAGCGCTAGCTGCACTGGGATCGAACTTGAGCCGTCCTATGTCGATTGTGCCCAGAAGAGCGCTCGGTCGCTAAACCTGAACAACGTGAGGTTTATCCAGGGCGATGCCCGCGCGGCGAACTTGTCCGACGGCACCGTATTCTATTTGTATACGCCCTTTATCGGCACCATCCTACGAGATGTGCTGAACTCGCTGCGACATGAAGCCGTCAGGCGAGAGATTCGAATCTGCACGTTTGGCCCGTGCACGCGGATCGTCGCCGAAGAGCAGTGGTTGAGCGTTATTGGAACGCTAGAAAAAGACAGAATCGCTGTATTCCGCTCGCGCGATTAGACACCCGGATCCAAGGCCAGGTGACGAGATAGCACGAGCAAAAAAGACAGTGGAATGCTCAACGAGTCTCAGGTCAGACAATTTGCGGGCAATTGGTTGTGCGCATAGAATCACACGATCTCGACGCCATCATGTCCCACTATTGGTCGGAGATCGTTCTGACATCGCCAATTGCTGCAAGGCTTTTGAACGATCGCTCTGGAGCGGTCACGGGGGAATTGGCATTACGGAACTATTTCAAGCGAGGACTTGAAGCGTACCTGAACCTCGCTTTTGAACTTTTGGGCGTGATGTGGGGACTCTCGAGCGTGATAGTTTTATTACAACAATCAAAATGGCACGACGACGGGTCAGTTTATGGAACTCGGTGCGAACTTAAATGTTACCAAGGTCGTCGCAAACTACAGCCCTTAGACGAGAAAATGCGGATCGCGGCGCCCTCGCCGGGCAACTCTTTTGGAAGGAATGGCGGGGACGACGAGACTCGAACTCGCGACTTCTGCCGTGACAGCTGCGTGAATAGGTTTTACAACAACTTACAAGACACGCGAGGACTGCCAAACGCCGCGCAAGTCGCATAAGACATACCAAACTGTGGGTTGGGTTGTGGGTTGGGAATTTTTAGGGAAAACTGCCCTGAACGCTACCTTGCACGGGCAGTGATGTAAGCTCAGAATGAGACTCTACGCGCCAACCGCGCCATGGTTGCCATGCTTCTCGGTTGCGGTCTTCGGCGGTCCGAACTCTTGTCCCTGACTGTGAAGACAATCCAGCAGCGTCAAGCACCATTGTCAGGCAGTCCCGCAAAGAGCATTACTGAGAAAAAGCTGTAGTCTCATCACTTTTTACTTTTATGTACTTTCGCTCGAGTACCGGCAGGCGCTTTCCCCTTCAATTTGATCTGATTGTAATCAACGGCCGCACGGACGAGATTTTTTAGAGCACGCTCATTAATCTTATCGCCCTCGAAAAAATCGATCGCTCGCCACGTGTTGCCTCCGAGGCCCGCGTTGAAGAGCTTGTCAGGATCTGGGAGGCTCGCCCCGTGGGAAAAGGTAAGCTTCACCTTATCTTTGTGGGCGTTGCCGACCGCGATTATTCCGTCGCGAGACCACACTGGGCTTCCCATCCACTTCCATTCCTCGATGATCTCCCGGTCGGCCTCCAGGATGCTCTTGCGGATGCTGGCGAACGTTTTGCCACGCCAGTCTGTGAGTCCTGCGATCAGTTGGTCAATACGTTCCGATGGATTCATTGGATCTTTATGCCTCGAATTCTTCTCCCGTTTTCATGCCAGTAGTTTTATTGTGAGGATTCCACTGAAGCGGACATTCGGTCCGACCGGCACTAAACGCTACGCCGTTACTCAGGACCTATCCCCTCACGGACTCCCTCCCAGTCTATCTACGACTTCAAGCGTTGGCGGGGGAATAATCGCCCGATAGCGGGAAAGAAATCGAGTTCTACACCCAATTCAGGGCCCGATTATCGGCTGATCTAGTCCGCTTCCGTTCATAGCGTAGCCCGACCGATCCATTCGAGTAGGACTTGCATTCTGTCAGCTTGAAGTCGCGCTGCGGAAACTTGCCCGGAAACCCGGGGATGCCATCGCCTAACAGTATGGGACCAAGTCCGATGAAGAGCTCGTCCACCAAATCCTCTTGCAGGAAACTGCGGGCCAATTCGCCCCCACCTCCCAGATAGATGTCTTTCCCCGGGCGGCGTTTTAGCTTTCTCACAAAGGCTGTCAGAGATCCGCTCACCACTTCAAAACCCTCTCGTTTGCCCGGCTTCCATCGCCGAGAAACTACGTAATTCGCCATGCCCGGCGTCTCGGGGATCTCTCCACTCTCGCGCATTTTCGCCGTGGCAGCTGCGGTCTTACGGCCCATGATCGTGGTATCGATCTTGGAGAAGAAGTCTGCCATCAGTGATTCACCTTCTTTGTCGATGACCAGAAAATCGAGGTCACCATTGCGCCGTGCAATATAACCGTCAAGGCTGATTCCGAATCCAAGGATGACTTTTCGTGGCATGGCGCGATTGTAAGACAGACGGCTTACTTGCCGTCAAGAGAGAACAAGAGCCTGTCAAGTCTCCGCCATAACAGGCTGTATTGCGCTGACTTTGACAAGGAACGGCCATGCCGGCGGCGGTTCGCAGCGCCTTGTTAGGCCGGTTTCTTCGAGATAAGCCGTCGAACGACATGGCCTTTCCACATCCACAATCCCGTAAGGACCATTACAGGAAGGAAGACAAACCGAGTTGCGGGGGCGTAGTTTGGAATTTTTTCAAACGGACTATAAATATAACCGAGTATCGGAATGCTAAAGATGATGTGAATCCAGCGAAAAACCGACCGTTGGGTGGCATCTTTCATGATTAATTTGTCCTCCGTTGATCGGCGGCCGTCCACGTGTAAGACATGAGATTGTTCTCGCTAGACCCTTAGCGAGCCACGGAACGCCCGAGCGGCGTAGTAAGATTCCGCGCCGTTGTGATACACGAAAACAGTGTCGTAGCGGCGATCACAAAAGAGGGCGCCACCGAGTTTTCTGATATCAGAAGGCGTTTTCACCCAGCTCGATGTTTTCGAATCGAAATTTCCAAGTTTCTGCAACTCTCGATATTGTTCTTCCGTTAAAAGCTCAATGCCCATGGCAGTTACCATATCAATAAAATTATCTTCTGGTTTATGTTCTTTTCTTGACTCCAGCGCTTCACGGTCGTAGCAAAGACTCCTCCGGCCTTTAGGACTTTCCGCTGAACAGTCATAAAAAATGTATTCACCCGTCTTTTTGTCCTGACCAACAACATCCGGTTCACCGCCGGTTCTTTCCATTTCGTTGAGTGACCACAGTTTTTCAGCAATAGCTTCCAGTTTTGCCTGTACTTGAGCCCATTCAAGACCCTTATGGCGGTTCATGTTTTTCTCAAAACGTGCTTTCAATGCCCTAAGTAGTTCTTCACGTTGTTTTGGTGACGACTCCTTTTTATCCTTCGAAGCTTTGGCTATCGGCATTGTTTTGCGATCCTCTCGGTTCACGATTTTTGAGTGGCGTTGGGCATCCAACCGGGTGTTTCAACTCCGAACTGCTTTGCGTACTCGGCGGTCAATTGCTGCCAACCGCCGAACTTCATGACCTGAGCTGGTCACACAGTGAGGGCACGATCGTCTTTCTCTGAAACCGCGACAACCAGGAGAGTGACATCGTCTTCGAATCTGCCGGCGCAGAACTCCGTGACGCGTTCGAGAAGCCGACGGCGGAGCGCCTCCGCCGATAATTGTCGCGCGCCGCGAGATTGCTCGGCCATACGCTTTTCGCCAAACTCCACCCCCTCTTCATCTACAGCCTCGCTGATCCCATCCGTGAACATGACGAGGCGGTCTCCTGGCCGTAGCTCAATTTCGCCCTCCTCATAGCTGTGTTCCTGGAAAATACCCAGGATCAGCCCTCCTTCTTCCAGCCGGACTTGGGCCCCGTCCTTCCGCGTCAGAATAGGTGCGTTGTGGCCGGCGTTAACGTATCGGAGAGTCTTGCCATCGACATCAAGCAGGCCATAAAACAGAGTGATGAACTTGGCTTCCGTGGTATTACGGCACATCACGCGATTGACCTTTTCTACCAGTTCCTTAGGAAAGCTATTCTCGGAAGCGAGCGCCTTGACCACCGCCTGCAGGTTGGACATTAGCAGAGCGGCTGGCATTCCCTTGCCGGAGACATCCGCGATGCAAAGGCCCACTCGCCTTTCACTAAAACTAAACACATCAAAATAATCGCCACCGACGATGCGCGCCGGTTGCCAACTACCCGAAATCTCCACGCCCGGAATCTGCGGAATTTGCTTCGGCATCAGCCCCTGCTGGATTTCCCTGGCCTCCTCGTACTCCTGCACCTGTTTGCGCGGGTGCAGGTTAATACCGAACTGCTGGGCGTACTCCGCGTTCAGCCGAGGCCAACCGAATTTCATCGCCTCACCAGCAACGATGCGGCCGATAGGAGTTCCGCCGAGAAAGCGATCCAGAACATCGAAACAAATGTGCCACCCCGCGGCACCCATTGCGATGAAGCGGCGATCGATGTTGTGCCACAGCGTCAGGCGCGTGCCGCCACCAAGGGCTTGGAGTTCCCACCGGATATCGTAGTACTCAAGCACCTTGGGAGCGTCGGCTCGTGTCACCCTTGTTTCGGAAACCTGCGATGTTCCTGTCCAGGTGAGCTTCACCATGGTTCCAACCGTACCCAGGCTCCCATCCGCGTCAAAGGGCGCCCACTCGCGCAGATGCGCCGGGTCGGTCAGCGCCTGCCAGACTTTTTCCGGCGAGTGGCGCAATTCTCTGACGAGAATGAGCGTCCACTTCTCTCCCTCCTTTCGGATCTGCGCCCCGCTGGCCGGACCCGGTGCATACTGCTCGCGATCGGTCATCTTCTTCTCCGCCCTTAATAGCGTGCCAGCTGGGTGAGCTGAATGAGATTGCCGCAGGTGTCGTTCAGCTTCGCAATGGTCGAGCCGGTCACGTCGGTGGGGGGCATCGTGAACTGGGCGCCGCGGGCCTTGATCCGCTCGTAGTCGCCCTTGACGTCGTCGGTGAAGAACATCGCCGCCGGCTGGCCCTGTTGAAACATCGCCTGCTGATACGCTTTGGCCGCTGGGTTGTTGTTGAGCGCCAGCTGCAGCTCAGTGCCGTCCGGCTCCTCGGGCGAGGCCACGGTCAGCCAGCGAAATGGGCCCTGACTGAAATCGGCCTTCTTGGCAAAGCCCAGTACCTCCGTATAGAAGCGCCAGGCCTTCTCCTGGTCGTCCACGTATACGCTGGTCATTTTGATTTTCATTTCGTTTCTCCTGTGCGCCGGCTAAACCGGCGAGGTGTAGTGAATGCAAAAGTCATACGAATGTGAAGTAGCGACCCACTTCGGCCCCGAGTCATGCGGAGCTGCTTGCAAAGGCAGCGTCGAAGCGTTGACAGGGGAACGTGCGGGCCGGGTATTCAGCCGCGTGAGAAACTTCCTCCGGGACGCCGACGCTGTAGGAGAAAGCGGAAGGCCCCATCGGGTGCACCGATATCGCGAGGTGTGCCAGAGTCCCACGCGGTCAGAGACCCCGTGCACGTACGCAAGCACCTCGCATGGGAACCGGGAGGTCCCAAGTCCGCCCAAGGCCGCAGTTGCTTTGGGACGTGTCGGGAAGTCTAAGGACGTACGCCGATGACGAACGGACCTGGGAGGTCGGACAGATCCACTGTACCTGGGAAGTCCCTGAACAATGCCGGACAACCGGCGGAGGAGGGGAAGGAGGGAAGGGGTCTCGCCAAAGGGAACCTGCCACAGCAAAACGCGTCCCGGACACCGAGCCGGAAAGACGCGCCGAGTGCGCTGGAGCGGGTACGTCAAGCAGCAGGAAAGGATAAGAAGTTGCGGTTCACGGCGCTTCTGCACCACATCTACAACCTGGAAACGCTGCGCATGGCCTACTTCTCGTTGAAGAAGGAAGCTGCGCCGGGCGTGGACGGTGAGACGTGGCGACACTACGCATGGCGTCAGAAGCGCGCGCACGGCGATGTGATCGTGGTGCGATTTGCGGACGACATCGTGGCTGGATTTAACAGCAAAGCGGATGCCGATCAGTTTCGGGGAGAACTCACGGAACGAATGAAGAAGTTCAACCTGGAACTGCATCCCGAAAAGACGCGACTTCTGGAGTTCGGTCCGTTTGCGATCGACCAACGGCAGTGGCGCGGCGAAGGGAAACCGGAGACGTTCAACTTCCTTGGCTTTACGCACATCTGCGTGAAGAAGAGGAGCAATGGGCGGTTCACGGTGCTGCGGCAAACGATTCGCAAAAGGTTGCAGGCGAAGCTGAACGCGGTGAAAGCCGAACTTCAGCGACGCATGCACGAACCCATCCCCGACCAGGGCAGATGGCTGCAAGCGGTGGTACGTGGGCACATTCGGTATTACGGCGTGCCCCTGAACCAAAATGCGCTGTGGATCTTTCGGTTCCAAGTGGGTCGCCTCTGGCACCGCGCGCTGTCGCGGCGCAGCCAGAATGGCCGCGTCCTCTGGGACCGCATGCGGCGCCTTATCACTCGCTGGCTGCCTATACCTACTGTCTGTCATCCCTATCCCCTGCGCCGCTTGGGCGTCGTTACCTAAGGCAAGAGCCGGGTGCGGGAAATCCGCTCGTCCGGATCCGTCGAGGGGGTTGTGAGCGATCATGATTCCTACTCCGACTTGTTGCGTTCGCGGTTTGGGCCGCGTCGTCTTCTCCTTGTCTTGCTTTTCGTTGGTGCTGATTGATCCATGCGGTCGAGGTGGCGTTCGAGAGCATCCAGATGAGCGGACCAGAACCGGCGGAACCGAGCCAGCCAGGCATCCAACTCCTGAAATGGATCAGGTTTCAGCCGATAGAGACGGCGCTGTGCGTCCACCGTGGATTCCACGAAACCGGCTTCTCGCAGCACGCGCAGGTGCTTTGACACGGTCGGCTGCGGCATACGAAGCTGACGCTCGATCTCTCCCACCGACTGTTGTGACGAGACCAGCAGGCTGAGGATCGCGCGGCGGTTCGGCTCCGCAATGATTTCGAACACAGATTCCATTCTCTTAGTATACTCTACAGAGCATATACGTGTCAAGGTATATAAAGGCAGGGGGCCAGGCAACGGTTTAAGTCGGCGTGCGGGGATGCACCGTCCGATGCGTTCTTAGCGAGTGCGATTCAGAGCGCTGCGCGCTCCGGCCGCTGTGGGGATGAACCCA
>WNFA01007034.1_pt1 | contig 12143 bp, 15 predicted proteins | sample 5400481 | NCBI WGS metagenome assembly WNFA01 (sample SAMN13153340, study PRJNA577476) | soil metagenome | isolation source: 120 cm saprolite under Douglas fir tree site 2 hole 1 replicate 2 | place: USA:California | collected 2015-04-18
TCGTTGCAGATGTCGTCGAGCAGTTCCTCCTGCTCGGCGATCGACATCACGATGTTCTTGATCGCGATGATCTCGTTGACGATGTCGCGAATTTCTTCCCGCGCCGACTCGCCGTCGAGTTTGGCGAGCTGGGCGAGGTCGATCGCTTCGATCAGGGCGCCGAAGATGGTCGCCTTGACCTGATAATAGTTGTCCGACCGCTGCGCGTTGATGGCGGGTGCGGCCGCCGCCGGCTTTGCGGGCGAGAGCGGCGGCGAGGAAACGGCAGGCGCCGCTGGCTCACGCGAAACGGTCGCCGGCGCGCCGGAAGACGGCTCCAGCACACTGGCGGCGGGTTTCATCGCCCGCGAATCGTTTTCAGCTCCGCTACGCTTACCAAACACGACGGCACTCCATACGGGCGGCTTACTTGGCCCGCAGCTTTTCGAGGAGGGGCGACAGGAACGAACCCCGCGGCTTTTTGGTTTCGCCACGGCCGGTCAGCCGTTGCGCGATCTGCAGAAACATCTCGGTGGTGCGATGATTGGCGGAGATTTCCGCGATCATCTGGCCATTGTTTGCCGCCGAGCCGAATATTTGCGGGTCGAACGGAAGCGCCGCGATCGGCTGGCTTTCAATCGCCTTGGCGAATTCGCTGGCGTTGATTTCGGGCCGCTTCGGCACCCCGACCTGGTTGAGACAATAGAGCGGCGTCCGGTCGTTGGGCCGCGCTGCCTTCAGCAGGTCGAATATGTTCTTGGTGTTGCGCAGGTTGGCGAGATCAGGTGCTGCGACGATCAGAATATCGTCCGCACCGATCAGCGCGCGCCTGGTCCATCCGGACCATTGGTGAGGAACGTCGAGCACGATGCACGGCATCGTGACGCGAAGCGTGTCGAAGATCGAGTCGAAGGCATCGGCGCCAAAATCGTAGACCCGCTCGAGCGTCGCCGGCGCCGCCAGCAGGCTGAGGTGGTCGGTGCATTTCGACAGCAGGCGGTCAATGAACGCGGTATCGACGCGATCGGGCGAGAACACCGCATCCGCGATCCCTTGCGGCGGATCCTGATTGTAGTCGAGGCCGGCGGTGCCGAACGCGAGGTCGAGATCTGCGACGACCGAGTCCAGCGAAAGATCGCGCGCGATCGCCCAGGCGACGTTGTGCGCGACGGTGGATGCGCCGACGCCGCCTTTGGCGCCGACGATTGCGATGATCCGGCCAACCGCCTTCGCCTCCGGCGCCGAGAACAGATTGCAAACCGAACGCACGACGTCCAGCGCGTTGACCGGCGCGATCGCATAGTCGCTGACGCCACGGCGCACCAATTCGCGATAAAGCCCGACATCGTTGACACGGCCGATCACGACGACGCGGGTTCCGGAATCGCACACGGTCGCGAGCTGATCGAGACCAGTCAGGATGTCGGTGCGGCCCTCGGTTTCCAGGATGATCACGTTCGGTGTAGGCGCGGTGCGATAGGCTTCGATGGCGGCTGCCATGCCGCCCATCTGAATCTTGAGATGGGCCTTGCCAAGCCGACGGTCCTCGCCCGCCGATTGCACGGCGGCCGCGGTTTCCACCGTCTCGCAAAAGGCTTGCACAGACACACGCGGCGCAGGCGCGATGTGATCGTCCGCGACGGGCGCTGTGTCGTCTGGCTGCTGTTCGGAATTCAGACGCGCGTAGCTGATCATTTGCCTGTATCACTCAGTTTGGCCCGCTCGGCCTCGGGATAGGTGGTCGTGGTCGGGTTACCCTTGCGATACTTCTCGAATGCTTCCGTGCGTCGCGTCGTATACGCAGGCGTCTCGGACCGCGGTTGCACGAGGTCCGACGGATTGTCGACCATCGCCGCCATGTTGCGCTGATAGGCGCAGCCGAAATTGTAGTAATCCTTGTTTTCGAAATAGCTCTTGTTCTTGATCGAGGGTCCGAGATCCTCCGGCCACAGGCCGCAGGGTCCCGCGACCGCCGATATTTTCGGGTAATTCAGCCGGATCGTTGCCATCTGGCGCGGGTCTTCCGGACGATAGTGGCGGACAACAATCCCGCGCGGCGGCACGCCACTTGCGGCGAGCAGCGCCCGAACCTCCCGGAACGAATCCGCGGCCACCCGCGCGTTCGCCGTGTCGACCGGCACGTCCGCGTTGATCGCACCTGTGCCTTCGTGGAGCCAGGCCTGCGCCAGCCCCATCACGTCGGCGCGCTGCGAAGCGGAAAGACCGCCACGCGCATGACCGACGAAAATGACGACTGACCGGTCGGCCTCCTGAATGGCGATCGGATGACGCTGGTGAAAGTCGTCAGGAACGCTCGCCGTCAGCACGTCGTCGGTGTGCGTGCAGGCTCCCAGCACGACGGCGAGACCAACAAGCGCTCCGGCCATGCGGAAGGCGCGATTGCGGTCGACGGGTATTCTGGCTGTCATCGTTTTGGTCCTCGTCCCGTCTCAATCGGTGATAAAGCCGTAGGTGCCGCGATAATTCCGTGCCGGCTCGACGCGGCCCGGAACCCCGTAGATGCGATTGATGTTGCCTATGAGATCGGCTTGCGGATCCGACGCATTGGCAAATCCATCATCCGGACGCGACAGATCCTTCTGCGCAACCGCCCGGACGATGTAGGGCGTCACGAGCACCATCAGCTCGGTCTGGTTGTTGACGAAATCGCGGCTGCGGAACAGCGCCCCGAGAACCGGCAATTGCGCCAGGCCGGGCAGGCCGTTGATGGCCAGTTTGGTCTGTTCCTGGATCAGGCCCGCCATCGCCATCGCACCGCCCGACGGAATTTCCAGCGTGGTTTCGGCGCGCCGGGTCTTGATCGAGGGGATCGTCAGCGCATTGCCGGCCGACTGCACCAGCGTAAAGGAATTGTCATTCGATAACTCCGACACCTCGGTCATCACGCGCAGGCTGATCCGGCCTTCGGTCATCACGATCGGCGTGAAGTTGAGAGAGATGCCGAACTTCTTGAAGCTGATCTGGGTTTGACAAACATGCGTGACGGGATCGCAGGAATAACCTGCCGGTATCGGAAACTCGCCACCGGCAATGAACGTCGCCGACTCGCCGGAAATCGCCGTCAGGTTGGGTTCGGCCAGCGTGCGGATCACCCCGGCGCTTTCCATGGCGCGTATGGTGGCCTGCACCGAGGGCACAGGAGTAGTGCCGCGCATCGCCGAACCAAAAGCCCCTGCCACCGAATTGCCGGTGAGGGTATGGCCGAGTGCCGTGAACGGATTGCTGTTGTCGAACGTGACGGCGGCGGTGCCGTAGTTCATGGTGGCGGTGAGGTCGATGCCCATTTGTTTGATGACCGAACGCGCGACCTCGGCGACGGTGACCTTCAACATGACCTGATCGCGGCCACGGACCACGATGGAGTTGACGACCTTGTCGTTGCCGCCCACCAGTCGGGCGGCAAGTTCGCCCGCCTGTTGCGCTTCGATCGGACTCGCCGCCGAGCCGGACAGCACCACGCCGTCGCCGATGCCTTCGATCTGGATCTCGGCATTCGGCAGCGACTGCTTCAGCGCGGCGCGTACGCCGTTGAGATCGCGTTTGACCGCGATGTCGTAAGCCGCGATCTGCTGGCCTGCCGAGTCGAAAAACACGATGTTGGTCTGGCCGACCGCCACGCCGATGATGTAGGCGCGCTGCGCGGAACGCACGACGGCGTTGGCAATCTTCGGATCGGCGACCAGCACATCCTTGATGTCACGCGGCAAATCGATCACGACCGATTTGCCGATGCCGAGCGCAAGAAAGCGCGCGTTCATCTGACCGTCGGCAGCAACCGGCGCCGCGACGCGATAGTCGCTTGCCACGACCGGCGTCAGCGCCGGGTTGAGTGTCAGCGCGGTGACGGCCGAAAACGACAGGGCGCGGATCAAAAGAGTCCGCATCACCAGCTGATTTCCCCTGCACTTCATATCGGGCGTCCTTCTTATCACTTCTGCATCGTCGTCGGGCTGGAGACGCCGTAGCGAACCACGTTGATATTGTCGCTCTGCCTGGGATCGCTGGATCTGTTCTCGACCGCGTTGAGATCGGCAATGCTGCGCAGCGCCAGCGCCAGCGTGCCGGTCTGGCGCGCGCGGGCGAGCGTTTCCGCCTGCTCGGGCTTTAATTCAAGCGTGACGGTCTTGCCGACCACGGCATTCTGGCCGTCTTTTTCCTTCGGAGCCTGGTCGATCGCGAGCACGCGAACATTGGTCAGGATGATTTCCGAGACGACGATATCCGCTGAACCCGATTTGTCCGGGTTCTTGTCGCGCTTCGAAAGAATCACATCGACCCGGTCGTTCGGCAGGATGAAGCCGCCGGCGCCGGTCTCCGGCGAGATTTCGGTCGAGATGGCGCGCATGCCGGTGGGCAGGATCGCCGCCATGAAGCCCGATCCGTTGGCCTTGACGAGTTTCGGTTCGCGGATCGGCTCGCCTGCGATAAACGGCGCGCGCGCGATCGAGCCGGTGACTTCCTTGGTGGCGTCAGGCCGTTCGCTGCGGCGAATGAAACTGTTGCTTGCACTCGCCGCCGGCCAAGTCTGCCACAGCAGGTCATCGGACGCGACCGACTGGCCGAGGCCGATGTCCGACTTCGCCACCAGAACGTCCACCGTCTGCAGTTGCGCAACCGGTTCGGACGGGGGCTTGCTGTCGGAGCCACTCGCAAGATATGCGGCAATGCCGCCGGCACCGACGGCGATGCTCAGGACGACAATGCGTGCCTTATTCATACGCTTCACTTTCCACGTTACGCCGCGACGCTTCCGCCGCCATGACGGGAGTTGAGCAGTTATTCGTCAAAGCATGGTTAATGAGGCGTATCTAAATCGCCTTAACGGCGAGTTACTTGAGGACGCGGTCAGCGAACGGCGAAGTGGGTCAGATCGACCGCGTTGATCCATTCCGTCTCCGGATAAATCATCAGTGCGCCGATCGCGAGCGCGATGCCGTAGGGAATTCCACTGTCCTTGGCGTGGAGCTTGAGCAGCCAGTCCTGGCCGGCGAACGAATAGGGCAGCGGCAATTGGCGGAACTGAAGCAGCAACAGCGTCAAGGCGCCGCCGAACAGCGAGGCATAGAGCAGATAATTCAGCAGATGGCCGAAGCCGAACCATAGCGCCGCGGCCGCCGCTACCTTGGCATCACCGCCGCCGATCCAGCCCATCGCAAAGCAGGCAAAGGCCATCACCAGAACGGCGGCACCGGCGCCGATATGCGAGAGGATGTCGTAAAGTCCCATGCCGCCCAGGATGGCGAGAACCAGGAAGCCGGCGGCCAGCGCCAGCGATACCCGGTTCGAAATCGTCATGGTGAGAAGATCGCTCGCCGCTGCGAACGCCATCAGGGCGGGAAACAGCAGAAGTCGGGCGATGTCGAGGATCATGGGTTCGGGCAGCCGGTGCAAAGGCGAGGTCGGAGCATCGCCCGAGTCTAGTCGTCAGAGGTGAACAATAGGAAAACGGTCCGCCGTTACCAGACCGTTGCAATCCGCAAGGCGAGCACGACCAGCGCCAGCATCAGCGCCATGCAGACCACTTCCACGGGCGCGGTGTCCCGGCTGCCGGCCGAGAGCGACGCTTTTCTTGCCGCGACAGAGGCGGCGGCTTCGGGTTCACGCATAGTTGCACCATCACCGTCCGGCGCAGACAACAAAGGCCCCGGGGATTAGTCCGAGGCCTTTGCCGCTTGCTCGTAACAGTCGCTTATTTCAGCGAGTTGTTGATCGAGGTGAACTTGGCGTTCAGGTTGGTGCCGAGGCCGTTGACCACGGCGATAATCGCAAGCGAAATGCCGGCGGCAATCAGGCCGTATTCGATGGCGGTGGCACCGGATTCGTCCTTCACAAAACGCGAAACCAGATTCTTCATGAGTAACTCCATATGTACACGTGGCTGATCGAACTAAAGTTTGGTCTCGCCGGCGTTCTCAGCACCGTGACCATGTGTCACCCTAAGATCGGAGAATTGCGGCGCAGTTAATTCGACCGCGTAAACTTCGATCAAAATGGCTGTTGTTGAGCAGAGTAAATTTGGAATTAAGCAATCGGCACAAATGCGATGTTGTTCTGGCTCCCTGCTGGTAGCGGCAGCGGCGACGGCGTCCGCCGCCACGGCTTCATCGCTCCTTAAACAAGGACAGGTAACCCTTGAAGCTACCTGATCAGATGAGGCGGACATGTCCAATCTACCCCTGGAAGTTGTTGAGATGCTCGGCCAGACGATCACCAAGGTGGTGCCCATCACGATCGCGGTGGCTCTGGTATTCTCGGTGCTGACCCATTTCTGGGCCTGCAATCCCGGAACGCCGTGGTGGCGCAAGCGCGAACTCGTCACCGACATCTGCTACTGGTTCTTCGTTCCAGTGTTCGGGCGTGTATTTCGGATCGGGCTCTTGGTGCTCGGCGCCGGCGTGATCTTTAAAATCCATGACGCCGATGCGTTGATTGCCTTTTACGACAACGGGCATGGCCCGCTGTCCGAGTTGCCGCTGTGGCTGCAGGCGGTGCTGTTCCTGGTGCTGTCGGACTTCATGCTGTATTGGCTGCACCGCATGTTTCACGGTGGCGGTTTCTGGAAATATCACGCGATCCACCATTCGTCCGAAGATCTGGACTGGATTTCGGCGGCGCGCTTTCACCCGGTAAACCTGTTCGCGGGAACCATCGCGGTCGACGTCATCTTGTTGATGGCGGGTATCTCGCCGAACATCATGCTCTGGGTCGGGCCATTCACCACCTTCCATTCGGCATTCGTTCACGCCAATCTGAGCTGGACGCTGGGCCCGTTCAAATACGTGCTTGCCACGCCGGTCTTCCACCGTTGGCATCACACCTCGCTCGAAGAGGGCGGCAATACCAACTTTGCCGGAACGTTTCCGATCTGGGATATTCTGTTCGGAACCTTCCGGATGCCGGAAAATGAGCTACCCGATCACTATGGCGTGGACGATCAGCAGTTTCCTGGCGAGATTGGCGGGCAACTGGCGTATCCGTTCCGGCATTAGAGCGTTTTCAAGCGAAGTGGAAACCGGTTCGCGTGAAGAAAACGCGTCAAATCAAGAATCTAGAAGCATGATCCGGGAAAAGTGGGATCCGATCCAATCTCACCGCATCACGATCTCATGCGGCAGGCGGAGTTTCTCGGCCCCGTTTGCACTTCGTTCACTAATTGTCGTCAGATTTGGCCATGTCGGGCGCCGGTTCTGCTGCGTATCGCTCTAGCCGGCTTGTCAATGCCCCGGGGTATAGTATGTCGCTCAGCATCCTGCACACTCGCGTACGCGCGTCTTTCGGATTCCGCGCGCTAGCGATTGGAATTCTTTTGTGCCCGGTGGCAGCGCTTGCCGAGTTCCCGGTTGACGCCATCGCGGTCAATGTCGATCAGGCCAAGCTCGTCAGACTCCCCGGCCGCGTCTCTACCATTGTTGTCGGAAACCCGCTGATCGCGGACGTAACCCTGCAGAACGGCGGGGTCGTCGTGGTGACCGGCAAGGGCTATGGCGCGACCAATTTCATTGCCATGGACCGCAGCGGCGAGGTCCTGGTGGATCGCGTTATCCAGGTCGAAGGCCCCACCGACCAGGTGGTCACGGTCTATCGCGGCGTCGAACGCGAATCCTATAGCTGCATGCCGATTTGCCAGCGGCGGGTGACGCTCGGCGACGGCGATACCTACTTCAAGTCGGCGATCGACCAGGCCGGTTCTCTCAGCGGTCAGGCCGCAGGCAGCGGCGCCGCGGCAGCCAAATCGGCGAACTAGCGCCTTTTCGGTTCTGATTGAATCGGAACCGCGCAAGGCCCGCTCCGAAAAATGGTTAACATCCGGTTGACGGAACGGGCCACTCTGCTCCGATCTGGCGAAACACTTCCACAATCACTTTCGGGTAATCCTTGCGGGCGGATAATCGCTGCCGCCTGGGGATTTTTCGATGCCGTCGTCTGCCGTTGCAACAATCTCTGTCAGAAACGCGATACGTCGATTTCGACACAACCGTCGCGGTTCGGCCGCCGTCGAATTCGCTTTGATCGCGCCGGTGTTCTTTGCACTGCTGTTCGCGATTATCGAGACGGGGCTGCTGTTTTTCGCAGGTCAGGTTCTGGAGACGGGAACGCAGGACAGCGCACGGCTGATGTATACGCATCAGGCCTACGACACCGGCATGGATGAAACCGCGTTCAAAACCGATCTCTGCAGTCGCATTGCAGTGCTGTTTAACTGCACCGGTAATCTCGCAAACCTGTTCGTGGACGTTCAGTACTATGCCCCCGGCGCCGCGATCAATCTCACCGATCCGATCGTCAGTGGCAGCCTCACCGGCCCCTTCACATATCAGGTGCCGCCGCCCGGCAGTGCGAACACCGTGGTCGTCCGCGTGTTCTATCAATGGCCGCTCTACGTGACCGGGCTCGGCTTCAACATTTCGAATCTCAACGGTAGCCAACGGCTGCTCGCCGCGACAGCCGCCTTTCATGTGGAACCTTGAGGCGATGAAGATGTCTCCGATCAAGATGATGTCGTTCCGCGCGCGAGGTTTGTTGGACGATTGCCGCGGCATCGCGGCGGTCGAGTTTGCCGTGATTGTTCCGGTCATGCTGGTGATGTTTTTCGGAGTGGTGGAGTTTTCATCGGGCCTCGCGGTGAATCGCAAGGTTACGCTGGCGGCGCGAACGCTGTCCGATCTCGTCTCGCAATCGAAGAACGTACTGGATCCCGACCTCACCAATGCAGGTCAGGCAACCAAGGCGATCATGACACCCTATCCGCCAGCGCCGCTGAAATCCCAGATTACGGAATTGTACGTCGATCCCGCGACAAAGGTGGCAAGGGTTCAGTGGAGCAGGGCGTTGACGATCGACAGCTCAGGCAATGTCACGTTCGGGGTGTCCACGCATGTGGCGAAAGACGTCGTGGTAATACCGACGGATCTGCAGGTTGGCGACACATATCTGATCTGGAGCGAGGTCAGCTACGTCTATGTGCCTGCCGTCGGCTATGTGATGGCGAAGACCGGCGTCACCTTGAAGGATTTTACCTATACGCGTCCGCGTCTGTCCGCCTGCGTCACCAATAACCCCACGCCGCCGTCTGCTTGCCCGCCCCCCCTTTAAATCCTGGACCCAGCGCTGCGAGCGATCTTCGGCCGGCGCCATTCCGGCGCAAATAAAAGGCCGCGCTGTCCAGCACGGCCTTTCACCTTATTTCAAAGCGGATTTCCTAAGCGGAGAGCCTAGGGAAATCCTCTAGCCAGCGGCGCGCAGATTGTCCGCCGAAGACTTGCCAGAGCGGCGATCGGCCACGATCTCGTAGCTGATCTTCTGGCCTTCACGCAGCGTACCAAGTCCGGCGCGCTCTACGGCGCTGATGTGCACGAACACGTCGTTGCCACCGTCATCCGGTTGAATAAAGCCGAAGCCCTTGGTCGCGTTAAACCACTTCACGGTTCCCATGCTCACGGGGGTAGTCCCTTCTCGATCGAATTTTTGGAAGGGTCGTCAGCGTCTAAACCGGCTGTACCGGTGGATAGCTAATGTCGTCCGGCCGAAAATCGATTAATACATATTATGCGAAGGCAGCCCCCAAAACAATCCTGACGTGCGCGCTTTTTTTAATTGCAGCGGTTTCGTGGCGGCGCGCCGTCACCGCGCACCGAGACCGAGGTGATCTCGTCATGCGCGATTTCGCTGTAGCTGCGGGGGGCGTTTACCTGCGCCGGAACTGGCCGCGCGGCGGTGCACCACGCGGGCCTCCGCCGCCCGGCCGCTCGTCCTTGTGACGGAAGATAAGCCGGCCCTTCTCCAGATCATACGGCGACATCTCGATCGTCACCCGATCGCCCGCCAGCGTCTTGATCCGGTTCTTCTTCATCTTGCCGGCGGTGTAGGCGACGATCTCGTGTCCGGCATCGAGCTGCACGCGGTAGCGGGCATCGGGGAGGATTTCGGTCACCAGTCCTTCGAACTGGATCAGCTCTTCTTTAGCCATGGTTGTCTCCAGATCGATCGGCTAGCGCTGAGGTCGTTGGGTGCGGTTGGGTCGGGTATTCGGACGGCTTTCGCGATGCAAAAAGGCAACCCCCTGCATCCCTTCAGCCTTGCCGCCAGCCTGCGACGAGGTGCGCGACGGCTCCTGCCGGTTGGCCTCGTGCCGGTTGGTTGGCGGAGCATTGTTATTACCACCGGGACGGCGGTGACGGCGAGGCCCTTTCGAACCGGGGGCTGCGTCATTGCCTCGGGCCGCGTGCACGCGCGGTCCGGACCGTGCACCTCGATGCTGCGCCGGCGCCGGCGCGGTGTCGCGATGACCCGGCGTGCGGCGGTCTTCCCTGGGCAAGGTGATGCGGATCAGCTTTTCGATATCGCGCAGGAAGGCCATTTCCTCTCCCGCGCACAGCGAGATGGCGACGCCGTCGGCGCCGGCGCGCGCGGTGCGGCCGATGCGATGGACATAGGTTTCGGGCACGTTGGGAAGATCGAAGTTCACCACATGGCTGATGCCGTCGACGTCGATGCCGCGGGCGGCGATGTCGGTGGCGACCAGCGTGCGGATCTCGCCGGAGCGGAATGCCGCCAGCACCCGCTCGCGGTGGTTCTGCGACTTGTTGCCGTGAATGGCGTCGGCCGTGATGCCGGCCCTGGCGAGGCCCTTCACCACCTTGTCGGCGCCATGCTTGGTCCGGGTAAAGATCAGCGCGCGATCGACCGGCTCCTGCTTCAAGAGCTGCGCCAGCAATGCGGGCTTGGCCGAGTGGTCGACCTGGATGATGCGCTGGGTAATGCGCTCGACCGTCGAGGCGACCGGTGTCACGGCCACCCGCGCCGGATCGCGCAGCATCTGTTCGGCCAGCTCGGCGATATCCTTGGGCATCGTCGCGGAGAAGAACAGCGTCTGCCGCTTGACCGGCAATTTGGCGACGATTTTCCGGATGTCGTTGATGAAGCCCATGTCCAGCATGCGGTCGGCCTCGTCGAGCACGAGAAACTCGACCTGTCCGAGCTTCAGCCCGTTGCTTTGCACGAGGTCGAGCAGGCGGCCCGGTGTGGCCACCATGACTTCGACGCCCTGCATGATCGAGCGGACCTGACGTCCCATCGGGACGCCGCCGATGGCCAGCGCCGAAGTGAGGCGCATGTGACGGCCATAGGCATTGAAGCTCTCGAGAATCTGTCCCGACAATTCGCGGGTCGGGCTGAGCACGAGCACCCGGCAGGCCTTGGGCTGCGGCTTGACGCGGTTCTCGAGGATGCGATGCAGGATCGGCAGCGCGAAGGCGGCGGTCTTGCCGGTGCCGGTCTGGGCAATGCCGACGACGTCACGGCCAGTCAGTGCGATGGGAATGGTTTGAGCCTGGATGGGCGTAGGCGTGAGGTAATTCTCTTCTTTGAGCGCACGCGAGATGGGATCGGCGAGACCGAAATCCTGAAAGGAGGTCAAAAGGTGGGTTCTTTCCATTATGAATGGCAGGCGCCCGACGGTAATCGCCAGGAGCGCGCGAGGGGGTGTCAGAGACACCCGCGTGTTTGGGGCGTCGGTTTTGGTTAGCTGAAGGGGCAAGCCAGAAACCGTTGGACGGGATCAGAACACGCGGCTCGCAGTGACCCGGTGGTTCCCTGGGTCGTATCGTTGATATGGAACACGAACGCGGCGGTTTCAAGGTGAATCGTGAATAGATCCCTCCGCGAGGTTAAGACGGGCACGAACACGGTGTCGTTTACGGTCAAGTCTGGCACCGGCTGGCGCTGCGGCGCAAAAAAACACCTGCCGAAATTTTAGACAATCGGTCAAATTTGCTCACGAATTATACAGTTTGCCGGTGAAGCATACATTTTTTTAGTCCAAATATTAGGCAGAAGCGCCGTCATTGCAGCTCGCAGAGCGCAAATTATTCAGTGAAGACATTGGCTTACATCATTTGCACACCGTGGCATGGTTCTTGCGATTCCGTTGATGCAGGCGGCCGTGGGGCCGTTTCGCAGCGTTTAAACGCCTGCGCCAGGGAGATGACACCTCATGCTTACTCATTTGACTCACGATATAGCGGCGCCATTGAGCCGCCGCCGCTGGCTGGCGGCGACCGCCGGGCTCGTCTTGGGCTTGGCCACATTTACGACCGCACGAGCGGCAGATGACACCATCAAGGTTGGCGTTCTTCACTCGCTCT
>WNFA01004105.1_pt1 | contig 12142 bp, 15 predicted proteins | sample 5400481 | NCBI WGS metagenome assembly WNFA01 (sample SAMN13153340, study PRJNA577476) | soil metagenome | isolation source: 120 cm saprolite under Douglas fir tree site 2 hole 1 replicate 2 | place: USA:California | collected 2015-04-18
CGGGTCCTCCAGCGTCGCGGAGCCTGCAAGCACGGCATGGTACGGGATTTCGTTCGCCTCGCCCGGTCCCTGATCGATACGCCATGGTGCGCCGTAGGAGCAGCGCAGATCGAGCCGTCCCTGCACCGGCATCATCTCGAACAGCCGGCTAAGCCAATCCATGGTGACCTCCTGAAAGCAATCAACGTGAGACGATAGAGCATATAGTCGAGATAAAGCGACATTCAAAGTATCAAATGGAGGTCATACCGTCACTCTGCAATCGTTCACCAACCCTCATCAAGGAGTGCCACCATGTCCCGTCTTTCAGTCCCGAATCTCGAATTCGCCACCGGCCCGTCTGGCCAGATCTACGCTCAGATCAAGAAGGCGATCGGCAGCGTGCCGAACACCTTCGCGGCCATCGCCGCCCACGGCCCCGGCGCCCTCAGGTCGGTCTTGGCCGCCGACGCCGTGCTCGCCACCGGCACGCTGACCAAGCGCGATCAGGAGGTCATCAAGCTCGTGATCAGCGCCGCGGGCGGCTGCGACTACTGCGTCGCCGCCCACAACCATCTCGCCAAGCTCGCCGGGGTGAAGCCGGAGGCGCTCAAGCAGATCCGCGACGGTCAACCCACCGGCGATGCCAAGAGTGACGCGCTGGTCGGCTTCGTCAGCAAGCTGGCACGGTCCAGCGGCACCGTGAGTGACGACGACTTCGCCGCGATCAAGGCCGCCGGATACAGCGACGCCCAGCTTGTGGAGATCAGCCTGGCTTTCGCCACGACCGTCTTCACCAACGTGTTCAACCGCATCAACGACACCGAGATCGACTTCCCCGCAGTCGCGTGAAGCGGCCGCGCCCAGTCAGATCATCTTGAATGAAAGGATCACGACCATGACTACGCTTGCCAACACCGTTCAAAATCCCCTTGTCCGCGCGCTCTACAGGTCCGGCCTGCTCGCGGAGGATCTCGACTACCACGTCGTCCGAGCCTCGATGGTGATCATGTTCTTCTTCTTCGGATATCAGAAGTGGTTTCCGTACGAATTCGAAAGACTGGTCCCGTTCATCAGCGACGGTCCGCTGATCTGGTGGCTCTATCCCGTGTTCGGCCACGCCGGCGCCAGCTATTTCCTGGGCGTCTCTGAATGGACGTTCGGGACCCTGCTGCTCGCGGGCTTCTGGGACAGGCGGCTCGGCGTTCTTGGCGCCCTTGGCTCGACCGGCACCTTCATCGCGACGGTCACGATCATTCCGTTCATGCCGGAGGGCTGGGACGTCGCCGCAGGAGGCTTCCCTGCGATGACAGGCAACGTGCCCTTCCTGATGAAGGACGTGGTTCTGCTCGCCGTCTCGCTCTACCTCCTGAGGCAGGACGTGGTTCGCCTGACGCGGCAATAAGGTGGCACTCTGCTGACGGCGATGCGTCGCCGACGAGCTTCCCGCTCGCCGGCGATTGCGCGTTCGGCAACCCTGAACGGAGCGGCGGTCTCGGTAGCCGGCGTGTCGTCCTCGTCCATGGTCATCTCGAGCCGGACTCTGTGCAGCAGCGCCCGTCCCCGCGCACGAAATGATGCTGATGCGGCACCGGTTTCTTGAAATAGACAACCCGAAGCACCGCTTTGACACCAGCAAGAGTTGGGTACTGTTCCGGGACTACCAGGTGCCCGAGCAGTGGGGCGGCATGCCGCCGAAGTGGCATCGCATTTTGTCCAAAGGCTTCCTTATGCGGGACAAGTGAGCGCGAAAGTCACCGTCTAGCCGATCGGACTCGACCAAACGCGCTTCCCGAGGCGATTAGCAACGAAGCGCGGTTGGCTATCATCACAGCCAAAGACGAACCTGTGGGCTTGCCGGGAGACCTGATTGTTCACCGCTTCGGCAAGCTTATTCGGGTTCATCTCGCGAAAGAATTGGAATGTTTCCTCGTTCTTCGTCGCGATGAATAGACGGCGCGGGGAGATCGGAAGAACGATGTGCGCGTCCTGCTGGATTAGTCCATTGGACATGATGATAGGACAGTCAGAAGTCAGCAGCGGATATTTGGCGGTGTTGACTGTTGCCGTCTGCCATTTGAATGACGCCAGCATGCGAACGACGCGCTCGCTCCTGACCAACTCAGGCAAGACGCGGACTGCGGGGACTTCGATAGGGTTTTTGATGAATGCCGCTTTGAAGTCGTCGAAGTCATCTGAATCGCCTGGGCCTCGGATGTTGGGATAGTCGTCGCGAACGTGCTCAAGAATTTCACCAGGGTCCAAAGTTATCAGCTTCTCTTTAATGCGGACCAAATGCTCTGGGTTTCGGACGATCAGCGAATACAAAAACTGACACCAACCGAGAGCCTCAGGTGAGTCCAGTTTTCCCGGCGGTTCGCCATCTACCATCATTCTCTGTAGCGCTCTTGCAGCCCAATTATCGATAGACGACATGAGCTTTGTTTCAATGATGTATTCCTCGCCGGGCTGGACTCCAGCTAGCTTGTATAGGCCGGGCACATAGCCGGTCCCGGCGGGGAACGTCGGCCGCGCAACGACGCCTTTGTACCGTCGGCAATACTCGATGAGCTGCCGACTTACAGGGTCAGTCCACTGCTCCAAATAGAAATCGGAATGTAGTGGTGGTTCGGCTCCTTGGCCATTCTGGTTGTATATCAGAGTCGCACAATTCCTAACCGTTCCCCCAGCCCGCAAGGGAGATGCCAAGTGAGGTACAGTTGAGCAGCACGGTTCTTTTTAGTGGCGGGGAGGTGGGCCATCTCGCGCGCTGCTCGCGGTCTACTTGCCGCAGATACATTAGTGTTTAGTCTCGCAATCCCGCTGAGGCAGGCTGATCGCGTCGGATTCCTGCGTGAAGCGGAGCGGGCATTTGCGGCAAGCGCAATCGACCCAAGGTTAAAACCGGAAGGGCAGCATCCCTGACGCTTGTTTCCGTACCCAATCGGGCGGCCCGCTTCCGAACCCGCGGGAACGAGGGTATGATTGATCGAGAAGGAATTTTGATATGCGGAGGAAAAACCAAATTTCGCAAGGAGGCTTCCATGATACGCCAGTTCATTGCAATTGCCTTTGGGCTAATTGCGGCGAGCGTCGCCGATCCAGCTGAAGCCGGCGGTAAGGCCGTCAACAAATCTTCTCCCACTCTTATGCAGTCCGCTGCCACTGGATCACACTACCAGAAGGCAACTATTGTGACGCTGGATGTCAGCACCGGGCAGCCAACCGGCAGGCGGAGCTACGCGCCTATTAAGAGCAGGCGCTAGCACTGCTCGTTCAGCAATCGCAGGGTGCCCGTCTACCATATCGCGAACGAACTTCGATTTGTTCGCTCGGCTCTCATCGGTCTCACGGTAGGACCGCAAAACCACGTCATTGCCGAGATGATAGTCCCACCAGTGACGCCGTCCTCTGCAATACCGTAAGGAGACTTTCATGACCAAATGCTTTAGCTTCGGGTTAATCGCATTATGTTTGCTACCAACGGTAGCAGCCGCTAAAGGCAATAAGGTATCGCAGCAAGATTTCGCGATTACAAAAAAGGCCGACAAGTCGTCGCCGAGGACCACCCCGCCGACGCCGCCTGCCGGTCCCATCGCCACCCCCTATCCGAATTCCGGCGGCTCGAAAAACAAGAAGTGATTTTTCCCGCCAAACTATCGAGCGGTCGGGTTGGCCGTCGTGGGTGCAGGGATGGGAAAAGCTCGGATGTCGGCGATGCGTCGCCAGATCAACGGGGTTCCAGCCCCTCCTTTTCGCGCCCATAACAACCGCGCGAGCAACAGAAAGCGAAGCCTAAATGAGCGAGCGACTGGAGACGCTGAAAAAGGCGCGCGAGCGCATGGCCGAAGAGCGCGACGCCTTCGCAAAGACGCTCGCCGCGCCGTTCGACCGCGACAAGGCCGAGCGGGCGCGGCTCAAATTCGTCGAGACCCAGGTGTTGATCGACGCCATCGATCGCGCCATCGAGGGCGAACGAGCTGAGCCCACCGCCGCGGCGTAAGCCAGTTTCACGCCTTCACGAGGCTTTCGAACCCGCCATAGATCATCCGCTTGGCGTCGAACGGCAACGACTTGGTGTCCATCATGCCGGCCAGCCGCTTGTCGGCCATCACCCTGGCGTTGACACGGTCGCGTTGCGCGCGCGACTTGTAGGTGATCCAGGAAAACACCACGGTCTCCCCCGGTTTGAGCTTGACGCTGCGCGGGAACGAGGTGCGCTTGCCGACCTTGACGTCGTCGGCAACCCATTCGCGGTATTCCAGCGCGCCGTGCTCGCGCCAGACCTCGCCGGCCTTCTTCGCCATGCGGCGATAGGCGGCAAGGTTTTTCTTCGGGACCGCGACGATAAATCCATCGACATAAGACATCGGCATTTTCCCTCTCGCTGTATCCCGTCATTGCGAGGAGCAAAGCGACGAAGCAATCCAGCGTTTCTTGGCGGCCATGGATTGCTTCGCGGAGCCTGTCATCGGGCGCGCATTCGCGCGACCCGTTGGCTCGCAATGACGAACTCAAGACCTTCTTATGTCTGGCAGCAGGCGGCGGCGGAAGCCGGCTCATACCGGTCGCGCAGCCGCAGCCAGTCCATCGGATACGGCAAGCCCTCCTCATGGCGGCCGAGCGGCGTCAGGTCGAGATAATGGTAGGCGGCATTCATCATGTCGAGCCCGCGCGCGAAGCAGGAATAGGTGTGGAAGATGTGGCCCGCCTCGTCGCGATAGAACACGCTGATGCCAGGCGCTTCCTCGACGCCGAAGCCGCTGGTGCCGAAATTATAGATCTTGGCGCCCGACTTTATCTGTTGCGGCGTAAACGAGACGGCATAGTCGTGGTTGAAATCGTTGGCCGCCGAAGACAGCCAGTCGAAGGTCCAGCCCATCCGCGCCTTGAAGGCGGTCAGCTTTGGCAACGGCGCGCGCGAAATCGCGACCAGCGTGGTGTCTCGCGCCGCCAGATGGGGAATCATGCGCTCGAATCCGTCAGCCCAGAACGAGCAGCTCTTGCAGCCTTCGGTCCAGTCGGGCGCGAACATGAAATGCTGCACCACCAGCTGGCTGCGGCCGGCGAACAGATCGCTCAATGTCTGCTTGCCGTTGGGGCCGTCGAACACATAGGCCTTGTCGACCTTGACCCATGGCAGCGCGCGCCGCTCCTCGCTCAGCCGGTCGCGCGCTATGGTGTATTCCTTCTCGTGGGCGAGATGGGCCTTGCGCGCTTCAATCCATTGTTCACGCGAGACGATTTTGTGCGGTTGTATGATCGGCTCCTCTCTGATGGTTTTCAGGCAACATAGTTTGCAAGTTTTTCAAGCGAGCCGATCCATCCGCGCTCATGACCGTCGCGCGCGGCAGCATCGAACAACTGCTCATGGTGGAGCGTCAGCAGCGTGCCGTCGCCGTCAGGTTTCAGCGATACCGTGACCTGCGATTCGCGTTCCGGCGTCGAATGCCACGCCCAGCTGAACACCAGTCTCTCATTCGGCACTACCTCACGATAGGCGCCGCCGACTTCGTAATACTCGTCGTCGGTGGAGAAGCTGATGCGAAAACGTCCGCCGACCCGCGCGTCGATGTCCGCCTGAAATGAGTCAGGTTTGGCATCCGGGCGGCCGAACCATCGGATTATTTTTTGCGGGTTCGTCCACGCGGCGTAGACTTTCGCCGGCGGGGCATTGAGATGACGTTTGAAGGTGAGGCTCGGTCGCGTGACGAGACCGGCGTCGGCGGCGGCGCTTGATTTGGTAGCCATTGTTCTTCCTCCACAAAAGCGGCAAGGCGGTCGAGGCCTTCGGACCAGAAGCGCTGGTAGCGATTCAGCCAGTCCATCGCCTGCTCCATTGGCCTCGCGGTCAACCGGCACGCCACGGTGCGGCCGGTTTTGGCGCGCGCGATCAGGCCGGCGTCCGACAGCACGTCGAGATGCTTCATGATCGCGGGCAGCGACATCGAAAATGGCTGCGCCAGCTCGCTCACCGAGATGCCGTCTTGCTTACCGAGCCGCGCCAACAGCGCCCGCCGCGTCGGGTCCGCCAGCGCCGCAAAGGTGCGGTCGAGAGCCTGATTGATATACTTAACCATGTAGTTTAGTATAGCGGCAAAGAAAGACCCGTCAAGTGGCATTCGTCTCCGGGTCTGCCGAAGACGAAGCCGGTAGGAAAATCTCTCAGCGAGTCGTCCCGGCGAATGGCACTCTATTCGACGTGCGCGCCGGCGGCCTTGACCACCTTCTCCCATTTTTCGGTTTCGGCCACGATCATCTTGCCGAAATCCTCGGGCGAGCCGATCAGCGGCTCGCCGCCGAGGTCGATCAGCTTCGCCCTGATCCCCGGCTCGGCCAGCACCGCGTTTATCTCCTTGTTCAGCTTCTCGATGATTTCCTTCGGCGTGTTCTTCGGCGCGCCCATGCCGAACAGGGCGCTCGCCTCGTAGCCGGGAACGGTGTCGGCGACAACCGGCACGTCAGGCAATTGCGGCGACCGCGCCGTCGTGGTCACGGCCAGCGCGCGCAAGGAACCGGCGCGGATATGCTGAATGATCGAGGGCATGTTGTCGAAGATCAGCTGGACCTGGCCGCCGAGCATGTCGGTGATGGCGGGCGCCGCGCCCCGATAGGGAACGTGCTGCATCTTGGTGCCCGACATCATCATGAACATCTCGCCGGACAGATGCACGGAGGTGCCGTTGCCCGATGACGCCATGTTCACCTTGCCCGGATTGGCCTTCACATAGGCGATGAACTCGGCGACCGTCTTCGCCGGCACATCGTTGCTCACGGTCATCACATTGGGCACGCGATTGAATGCCCCGACCGGCACGATATCGCGAACGAAGTTGAATTTCAGGTTGGTGTACAGCGTGGCATTGATGTAGTTGGCGGGGTTGACCAGCAGCACCGTGTAGCCGTCCGGTTCCGCATTGATCACCGCCTCGGTAGCGATGTTGTTGCCGGCGCCGGGCTTGTTTTCGATCACGAATTGCTGACCGAGCTTCTCTGACAGCCGCTGGCCGATCAGCCGCGCAATAATATCGGTGGCGCCGCCGGGTGGATATCCGACGACCCAGCGCACCGGCCGCGTCGGATAATCCAGCGCCGCGGCGCTGCCGATCGAGGCGATCGCCGAAATGCCGATTGCGATCAGACCCATCGTGGTGCGACGTAAAAGCATGCCGTTTCTCCCTATGTCCCGGATCTGAAGTCCGGTTCGTTGTTGTTGAATTGACGAATGGCCCGCGTTGTAACAAACAAAGAATGCGACGGCCAGTGCGGCAAATGCGCAGAGAACCGCGACCAAAGGATAAGCCATGTCAGTCAAAGTCCATGCGCTCGATCATCTCGTGATCAATGTCGCGGACGTGGCGCGCACCGCCGAATGGTACCGGAAAATCCTCGGCATGGAGATCATTGTGTTCGACCCCGGCCACGGCGGGACGCCCCGGACATCGCTGATCTTCGGCAACCAGAAAATCAATGTGCGGCCGCGCGACGCCGACAAGGTCGAGTGGTTCACCGCGGACCATGAAACCGCAGGCAGTGACGATCTGTGCTTTCTGACCTCGAGCACGCCCGAAGCGGTGGTCGCGCATCTGACCGCGCACGGCGTGGCGATCGAGCAAGGCCCGGTTAAGAAGCAAGGCGCCCGCGCCGCGCTGTGGTCGGTCTATTGCCGGGACCCGGACGGCAGTTTGATCGAGATTTCGTCGTATGAGGACGGCGTATGCTAACGTACGCACGAAGCCTTCAGCAAAACTCGTCATGCCCGGGCTTGTCCCGGGCATCCACGCCTTGACAGTCTCGGAGCGAGAAAAACGTGGATGGCCGGGACAAGCCCGGCCATGACGAAAAATAATTGCGGATTTGATCGCGGCGCGATCCGGTGGCAGAAAGGCCCCCAAGCAAAAATACCAAAGCCGCCCACAAAAGGCTGCAGGAGAGGAAAAATGCCGATATCACCACCGGCGCCGGGCATCGTCGGACCATTCGCGGGGCTCGACGTACCCTGGCTATTGCGGATGCGGGCCGAGACGCGCCGCGACCATCCGTTCCTGATCTGGGCGCCGTTCGATGCGCCGGCGCGAATCTGGGCTTACGGCGAATTTCACGATCGCGTCGGCGCGCTCGCCGCCGGCCTCGCCAAACGCGGCGTCAAGCCGGGCGAGTTCGTGCTGATCCATCTGGACAATTGCGTCGAGGCTGCTCTGGCCTGGTTCGCCTGCGTCGAACTCGGCGCCATTGCGGTGACCACCAACACCCGCTCGGCGCCGGCGGAAATGGAATATTTTGCCGGTCATTGCGGCGCGGTTGCTGCGATTACGCAACCGGCCTATGCCGAGATGATTTCGGCGCATTGCAAAGACCTGCGCTGGCTCGCGGTGATTTCGCACGACGCGGGCGACGCACCCGCGCAAGGCGACGCCCCGCAGCGCAGCGATAGCTTCGAGGCGCTGTTCGCCGACAGCGCCGACCGGCCTCGCCGCGCCACCGATCCCTTGGCGCCGTGCAGCGTGCAATATACCTCCGGCACCACGTCGCGGCCGAAAGCGGTGCTATGGACGCATGCCAATGCGCTATGGGGCGCCAAGGTCAACGCATTGCACGAGGATTTGCATGAGGGCGACGTGCATCAGACCTACCTGCCGCTGTTTCACACCAACGCGCTGGCCTATTCGATGCTGGCGAGCCTGTGGGTCGGCTCGACCTGCGTGATTCAGCCGCGGTTTTCCGCCAGCCGGTTCTGGAACGTCGCGCTGGAGCACGGCTGCACCTGGAGCTCGACGATTCCGTTTTGCATGAAGGCGCTTCTGGAGCACGATATCCCGAAGCGGCATAAATTCCGGCTCTGGGGCACCGCCGTGTGCGAGCCGCCGCCATTCGCCGTATTCGGCATCAAGATCATCGGCTGGTGGGGCATGACCGAAACCATCACCCACGGCATCGTCGGCGAGGTCGACCAGCCGAACACGCCGATGTCGATCGGCCGCGCCGCGGCAGAATATTCGATCCGCGTCACCGACGACGACGGCACGCCGACGCCGGTTGGCGGCACCGGCAATCTCCTGATCAAGGGCGTTCCAGGGCTGTCGCTGTTTAAAGAATACCTGCACAACGAGCAAGCTACGCGGGGGAGTTTCGACGAGCACGGTTATTTCATCACCGGCGATCGCGTCACGCTATTGGATAACGGCTTCATCAAATTCGGCGACCGCGCCAAGGACATGCTGAAGGTCGGCGGCGAGAACGTCGCGGCCTCGGAGATCGAGCAGGTGATATCGGTCGTGCCCGGCGTGCGCGAGGCCGCGGTGGTTGCGAAAAAGCATCCGATGCTCGATGAGGTGCCGGTGGTGTTCATCATTCCGCAAGCTGGCGTCGAACGCGCGCCGCCGGATCTGCACGACACCGTGATGGCCGCCTGCCGCAGTTCGCTCGCGGACTTCAAGGTGCCGCGCGAGATCCGCTTCGTCGACGAGATGCCGCGCTCGACGCTGGAGAAGGTGGCGAAAGCGGAATTGCGGAAACTGCTGGGATGAAAGCGCCAAGGCGCCATTGTCGTTGCGAGGTCCAGGCTTGATGCACCCGGCCAGCCCGATTGACCCGTCCGAACGCATCGGCACCATCGACATACTTCGCGGCATCGCACTGTTCATCGTGCTGATCATCAACACTGCCACCGAATTCCGCGTTTCGATCTTCGAGCAATTTCTGCCCGGTACAAAAGCCGCGGGATTGGCCGGCCAACTCTCCGAGGCCGTCATTCTCGCGCTTCATACCAGGGGATTTATTCTGTTTTCATTTCTCTTCGGGGTAGGTCTGGCCATTCAATTTGAGCGACTCGCCGGAGATACCAGCCGTTTCACGTTGATGGTCCGCAGGCTTGCCATCCTTCTTGCGATCGGCGTCATTCATCTGTTCCTGATCTGGAACGGCGATATTTTGACTGAATACGCCATTGTGGGGTTTGCAGCGCTACCGTTTTTGTATGGGCCACGATGGCTGTTGGCTGCCGCTTCCGCCTTGTCTCTCGGTCTTTATCTCGCAAGCCCGTTGCTGCCGCCGATCGTATCCTTTCCCGATGGGGCATGGATAAGTCACCACGTTGGGGAGGCACGACAAGCCTATGGCGCCGGCAGCTTCATGGAAATACTGGCGTTTCGAGTAGACGAGGTACGATACATCGCGCCCTTGCACATTTACGCGCTGCCGCGCACTTTGGGGCTGTTTCTGCTCGGGGCCTTGGTCTGGCGAACGGGCTTCTTTCGCGCTACCGCCCCGAGAAAATTCCTCGTTGCTGCGGCGTGCTCGATGCTTGCAATCGGCGCGTGGTTGACGATTGCGGCGGCGAGGGGCGAAGCGTTCGGCTGGCAGCTGAATTGGCCCGGCGGCGCTGTTTTTCGATCACTGGCCCAGCTTGTTCTCGCCGGCGGCTACGGCGCCGCGATCGTCGTTCTCGCCGATCACGCAACGGGGCGAAGAGTCGTGGGATGGGCCGGTCCCCTGGGGCGCATGGCCTTCACAAATTACCTGATTCAATCGATTATTCTGAGCTGGATATTCTATGGCTTTGGTCTTGCGCTTTTCGGGCGGCTGAGTGTCCCGCAATCGCTTGCGGTCGCGCTCGTTATCTACGCGGCACAGGCGGCAGCGAGCGCGTGGTGGCTCAGCCGTTTCAGATTCGGCCCCGTGGAATGGCTGTGGCGTTCACTGATGTACGGCGAACTCCAGCCCGTTGCCGCGCATCAAGTCTCGCTGAAATAAAAAATCCGCCGGAAAGGCGTGGCGCCTTCCGGCACCTGACTCATCCGCCGCCCGGCCATCAGCAGGACCCCAAGGCCACCGGGCGGAAAGCTTGAAGCAGATGCTGGTCGAGCTTGCCGCCCATCTGCTCCATGAGCGCGTAGGCTTTGGCGTGCGTAAACGGCTCCCGATAGGCGCGCTTCTCCACCAGTGCGGCGTGGATATCCACGATCGTGGTCAGGCGCACGATGTCGCTGATCCGATCGCCGCGCAGGCCATCGGGGTATCCGGTACCATCCAGGAATTCGTGATGGTGCAGGACCACATCCAGCATCTCCGGCGGGAAGCCGCCCTGGGCGGCGAGCGCGTCATAGCCCAGACGCGGATGTTTGCGGATTTCGCGGGTTTCCTGCTCGGTGAGCGTTCCCGGCTTGTCCAGGATCGCCACCGGGATGAACGCCTTGCCGACATCATGCAGCAGGCCGGCGCGAGCCAACCGGCGCTGGTCGTCCTCGCGCATGCCGAGATGCTGGGCGAACGCCACCGCGAAACCGGTGACAAACAGGCAGTGGCGATAGCTGTGGGTATGATGGCGGCCGACGGTCGTCAGCCATTCGCGCAACGAGGTTTTCTTGATGGCCTTGAGAATCTGGTTTTCGGCTTTCTGGATGTCCTCGAAGGTCAGCGGAATTCCGGCCGGAAGCCGGTCGAAAATCTTGACCATCACCGCATGCGCGGCGGCAATGCCGTCGTTCAAGGCTTTGCCGTTTTCCGTCGCGTCGAATCCTTGGGTATCCGGGAACGCAGCGTGGATGCGCTGCAGAATGCCCTCGGCATCAAACGGCCGCGATATCGTATCCGTCGCGCCCAACGCCCAGGCTTGCATCGACCCATGGTGAAGCGCGTCGGCGAGAACGAATAATCGCGGCATCGCGCGGTACGCTTCTCTACGCAGCTTGTTGCGGACCCGCTGCACGCTCTCGGGCGACCGCAGATTGATATCGACCACGATCCCCGAGAAATGACTGGCAGGAACATCGGGAATCTCCGCCGTCGAGATGGTGTCGACCTCGCCCACGGATTGCAGAATGTTGGCTAGTTCGCTGCTCTGATCGCTGCGATCCGATGCCAGCAGCAACCGGCGCTTGGACGAAGAATGGCGGGCTAGGGCTGTCATAAATCCTCAGTGACTGGGGTGATGGCCGACGGCAAACACTACCTGAGAGGGCATTCCCTGAAGATTAATGGGCATTATGAACGATTGCGTAGGATTGAAAGTACAAATTGAACAAGCGCCCGGGCATGGCGAAGCCATGGGGGCAGGATGACCCCAGGTTTGACAGGCCACTTCCAAACCCTGCAATCTCGCAACAAAAGAAACGAAGGGGAGCGGCGACATGTTGAGGCTTGGTTCACCATTCAGGAAACAAAC
>WNFA01009127.1_pt1 | contig 12140 bp, 12 predicted proteins | sample 5400481 | NCBI WGS metagenome assembly WNFA01 (sample SAMN13153340, study PRJNA577476) | soil metagenome | isolation source: 120 cm saprolite under Douglas fir tree site 2 hole 1 replicate 2 | place: USA:California | collected 2015-04-18
GCGTCGGCCGCACGCTCGAAGATCGGGTCGGCGACGACCATGCCTGGTTCGAGGAATGGACGTGCATGGGCGACCGGATCGAGGCGCGCGGGCGCGCGGCGGAGCAGAAGGGCCACAAGCTCACGGCGGCGTCGTGCTTCATGCGCGCTTCGCGCTACTACCAGACCGGCGAGCGCTTCATTCATCCGCGCTCGCAGCGCAGCATGCAGGTCTATGCCAAGTCGGTGAAAATCTTCAAGGACGCCGCCGCCGTCATCCGCCACCCTCGCATCGAGCCGGTCGAGGTGCCCTACGAAGGCGCCAGCCTGCCCGCGCTGCTGGTGCATCCCGATCCCGCCGCGGCCGGATCGAGGCCGGCGCCGTGCATGGTGTTCTTCGACGGCTTCGACGTGACCAAGGAGCTGCAATACGGCTACGGCGTTCCCGACCTCGCCGCGCGCGGCGTCGGCTGCCTGATCGTCGACGGGCCCGGCAACGGCGAGAGCGTGCGCTTCCGCAATCTGCCGCTGATCGCCGAGACCGAGCGCTATGCCACGGCGGCCTACGAGTATCTCGCGCAACGCCGCGAATTCGATGTGAGACGCATCGGCGTGATGGCGCTCTCGCTCGGCGGCTACTACGCGCCGCGCGCGGCCGCGCTCGAGCCGCGTTTCGCCTGCTGCGTCGCCTGGGGCGCGCAGTGGGATTACCACGCCATCTGGGCGAAGCGGCTCGACGAGCTCGCCTCCGGCAAGGTGCTGTCGCTGTCGGTGCCGCCGGAGCACCTGCAATGGGTGCTCGGGGTCACCAGCAACGAGGCGGCGCTCGAGAAGCTCAAGGGCTTCCGCCTCGACGGCATCGTGCAGAAGATGACCTGCCCGTTCCTCCTGCTGCACGGCGGCGGCGACGAGCAGATTCCGCTGGCGCTCGCGGAGAAATGCTTCGCCGCGGTCGGCTCGAAGCAGAAGACCTTGAAGGTGTTCCAGCGCGAGGAGGGCGGCTTTCACCATTGCCAGGTCGACAACGTCACCATCGGCGTCCACACCATGTGGGACTGGATCGCGGACGTGCTGAGGCCGGGCACATGAGCGCGATCTATCTGACCGAAGCCGATGTCGGCCGCCTGGTCACGGTCAAGGACGCGATCGCGACGCTGGAGGAGCTGTTCGCCGCCTGGGGGGCGCCGACGACCGCCAACCTGCCGCGCCAGCGCGCGCAGCTGGCGGGCGGCCCCTTCAATCTGATGGGCGCCGCCTACGGCGCCAAGGGCGTGCACGGGCTGAAGGCCTATGCCGGCGTCAAGGGCGCGCAATTCCTCACGCTGTTGTTCTCCTCGGGCGACGGCAAGCTCAAGGCGATCATCGAGGCCGATCTTTTCGGCCAGCTGCGCACCGGAGCGGCGAGCGGGCTCGCCACCAAGCTGCTCGCCAATCCGGATGCGGCGACGCTCGGCGTCATCGGCACGGGGCGGCAATCGCGCACCCAGGCGCTGGCGGTCTGCGCGGTGCGTCCGATCCGGCGCATCAAGGTGTTCGCGCGCACCTCCGCAAGCCGCGAGGCCTATGCCCGCGCCCTGGAAAAGGAGATCGGCATCGAGGTGCTTCCGGCGCCGTCGGCGCAGGCCTGCGTCGCGGACGCCGGCGTGGTGGTCACCATCACCAAATCGGCCGAGCCGGTGCTGCGCGCCGACTGGCTCGCCGCGGGCGCGCACGTCAACGCCGCCGGCGCCAATGCCGGGGATCGCCGCGAGCTCGATGCCGAGACGGTGCTGCGCGCCGCGGTGAAGGTCACCGATCACCTGGAGCAGGCGAAGGTCGAGGCCGGCGAGTTCCGCGATCTGGTCGCGGCCGGCAGGCTCGCCTGGTCCGACGTTCGCGAGCTGGGCGAGCTCGTCACCGGCCGGTGCGCCGGCCGCAAGACGCCGGGCGAGCTCACGCTGTTCAAGTCGCTCGGGATCGCGCTCGAGGACGTGGCCTTTGCCGAGGTCGTCTATCAGCGGGCGCTGGCCGCGAAGGCCGGCCGCCCCGTCGCGGTGTAGCCTTCCGAGGGCGGTCCTGCCCTGATCGCGAGCCGCGCCAATCAACATCGACTGATGTGGGAATGGGTTAGGCGCCGAGAGGGAACCGCGATGCGCCGCAAATCCGCGACTGCGGTGCGGCAAGGCGGCGCTGCCATTTTTTCGCCTTACCACTGGCGCGATCGCGCCATTTTTTGTATCATGCGCTGGTCGGGGATGGGTCCCCCCCAAAGCTGGAGATGATGACAATGAAACTTTTGACGCTCACGTTGGGCGCCGTGCTGTTCACCCTCGCCGTGGCCCCGTCGGCGGACGCCAAGGTCGTGCCGCCTTGGATCGTCGTTCGCTGGCCCGTCATCGGCGACTGCAAAATCTGGCGTAACGACGTCAATGGCCCCGCCGGTCCGGGGTGGAAACTCGTGGCTGTCGCGAAGACGTATCCCGAAGCCTGGGCGAAGATGTCGGCCCTCTATGCCAAGCGGGTGTGCGTCTAGGCCAAAAGCTCAGCCGACCATCAGCGTCGCCCGGTCTCGTCGCCGGGCGACATCTCGCCCTTGGGGGCTAGGCGCAGGCGGCCTGCGGCTCGCCTGACCGTCTCGCCTCAAGTCGCGGCCGACGGCGCGATCGCTCCCCGCAAGATTCGCCTTGCCGGTTCCGAGCCGTCGAGCTGGCGCAGCATGCGCCGCTTGATCTTCCAGCCCGCCGCCGTGCGCACCAGCTCCCAGCGATTCGCGGTCATGCGGTGGACGCGGAATCCCTTCGAGCTGCCGTGGTTGGGCACCTCGACCGCGTCGCCCTGGGTCTGCGGCACCAGGATCTGCAGATAGGACGTGACGATCGCGCTGTCGCCGTCGATCGCGACGTGCGGCAGCGAGGTGAAATGGGCGAGCCCGCCCGCGATCGCGGCCTGGTGCGCGGGGCTCAGCACGTGATCGGCGATGACATCGCGCCCGCGCGGGCTCGACAAATCTTCGCCGCGATCGAAGACGCCGTCCTCGACCCAGCTCGCCGCGATATGGTCGCGGCCGGCGGTATCGGCGGTCGGCGGATGGCTGGCGATCAGATTGTAGATTTCGAGCCGGTCTTCGATGGCGCGGAGCCGGTCCTCGAGGCTGCGGTTGGCGAGCATGGGTCACTCCGTCTATAGGCGAAGGGGAAATGGCGAATAGCGAATGGCGAATAGCGAGTGGCAAGTCATCCTATTCGCTATTCGCCACTCGCTATTCGCCTACCTGCTCGGAATCACCTCGCCGATGGCGCCGGCGTCGTGCGCGGAGAAGAACAGACGGCCGTCGGGAATGGCGGTGATGGCGCGCGCCCCGCAGCCGGCGACCGGGATCGGGTATTCGCCGATCAGGCGGCCGTCGGGCGCCATGCGGCCGATCTTGTTGGCAAAATTCTCGGTGAACCAGAGGTCGCCGTCGGGCGCCACGGCGACGCCGCGCAACGACGCGTTCGGCGTCGCGACCGGCCATTCGGTGATGCGGCCCTGCGCGTCGATGCGGCCGAGCGCGTTGGCCTTGGTCTCGACGAACCAGATGCTGCCGTCGGGATGGGCGGCCATCGCGCGCGGCTCCGAGTCCGGCGTCGGGATTTGGTATTCGGTGACCTCGCCTTGCGTGGTGATGCGGCCGATCTGCCCGGCCGCGTACTCGCTGAACCAGAGATCGCCGTCGCGCGCCACCAGCGAGAGCGGCCGGCAGTCCGGGGTCAGGCCACGGGAAAACTCCGTCACGACGCCGCCGGGCGTGATGCGGCCGAGCTGGCTCGCCTGCGCTTCCGAGAACCAGACATTGCCGTCGGGTCCGGCGACGATGCCATCGGGTCCGGCTTTCGGCGTGGGCACGGGAAATTCCGCGATCTCGCCGGCGGTGGTGATGCGCCCGAGCTTGTTGGCGGCATTCTCGCAGAACCACAGCGTGCCGTCGGCGGCGGGCGCGATGCCGACCGGGCGGCTGTTTGGCGTCGAGGTCGCGAACTCGGCGAAGACCCCGCGAGGTTCATCGCCTCAAATCGAGATGCCGAACAGGCGCGCGGCATTGGCGCCGAGGATCGCGTCCTGATCCCGCTTGGAGATTTTCTTGGCGCGGCGGACGTATTCGACCGGCTGCTTTTCCGCGAACGGATAGTCGGAGGCCAGCATGACGTGGCTCGCCGGGACCTTGGTCGCCAGGAATTCCAGCATGTCCGGATTGAACAGCACGGTGTCGTAGTAGAATCTCGACAAGTAGCTGCTGAAATCGCCCGCGAGCTGGGGGCAGCGGCCGTAACGATACTCGTTGTCGTGGCGGCCGGCGTAGAACGGCAGATAGCCGCCGCCGTGCGCGACCATGATCTTGAGCTTCGGGAACTGGTCCATCACGCCCTCGTAGACCAGCGACGACAGCGCATAGGCCTCCTCCAGCGGCTGGCCGACCGTGATCATCAGGCGATTGCGGTGCATGCGTTGGTCGGTATTGCCGGCGGGATGGATGAAGATCACGGCGCCGAGCTCCTCCGCCTTGGCCCAGAACGGCCGCAGCCGCGGATCGCCGAGCTCGGTGCCGTTGACCTGCGAGGAGATGATGACCCCGCGCAGGTTAAGCTCGCGGACGCAGCGCTCGAGCTCGGCGGTCGAGAGCGCGACGTCGTGCAAGGGCAGCGAGCCGAGCCCGACCAGCCGGTCGGGATGCTGCGCCACCGCCTCGGCGACGCGGTCGTTGCCGAGCCGCTCCATCGTGATCGCCTGCTCGGGCGCGACCCCATAGGTGCATTGCTGCATGATGCTGGGGCTGATCACCTGCATGTCGACGCCGGTTGCGTCCATCTCCTTGATCCGCAGCGGCAGCTCGGTCATGCGCTTGAACAGCGGTTCCGGCACGCCCTTCGGTCCGGCCACCGCCCGGGAATATTGCGAATGAGCGTAGGTGAGCTTCATCACCTCCGGCACCAGCACGTGGGCGTGCACGTCGATGACCACGGGCTTCGCGGCCGGGCCCCGGGAGCGGCGCGACGCCGATTTGCGCGCCGGCCTGCGCGCGTTCGGCTTGGCGCGAGCCGGCCGGCTCGTCTTCCTCTTGGGCGATTTGGTCATGACGAATCCCTGCGATTTGGCGATTGGCGGTGACGAGATCAGCTGGGCGGGTGGCGGCGGCCGGAATTCACGGGTCCTCTATTGCGCCGTGAGCCGACCGTATCATGATCCGAACGCGCGTCTCAAACCCGCGGCGAGAAACCTTGCATTCCGGGTAGGCAGCCATGAAGTCGCTCGGCCTCTGCGTGCTGGCGGCACCGCGGCTCCAGCGAAACCGAGCGCGTGCTAAGCCGAGCCCCATACCTCGCGCGCGGTCTCGACCACGAGCTCGAGCTTGGCGATCTCGCCGGCGACGTCCATGGTGTTGCCGCCGATGCCGCTGGAGAAGCCGCATTGCGGGCTCAACGCGAGCTGCTCGAGCGGGGCGTATCGCGACGCCTCCTCGATGCGGCGCTTGAGCTCGTCCTTCGATTCGAGCTCCCCGCTCTTGGTCGTGATCAGGCCGAGCACCGCCACCTTGCCCTTGGGCAGGAACCGCAGCGGCTCGAAGCCGCCGGCGCGGGCGCTGTCGTATTCCAGGAAATAGCCGTCGACGCCGATGGCGTTGAACAGCAATTCGGCGATCGGCTCGTAGCCGCCTTCCGCCACCCAGGCGCCGGCGAAATTGCCGCGGCAGAGATGCATGCACACGGTCATGTCTGGAGGCCGCTCCCCGATCGCGTCGTTCAACAGCCCGGCATAGGTCTGCGGCAGCGTAGCGGGATCCTCGCCGATATTCGCGACCTGCCGGCGCAGCTCGCCGTCGCAGAGATAGGCGAGGTTGACCTCGTCGATCTGCAGGTAGCGGCAGCCGGCCCGCGCCAGGTCGGCGATCTCCTCGCGGTAGAGCCGGGCGAGATCGCGGTAGAACTCCGTGATGTCGGGATAGGCCTCGGCGTCGATCGCCTCGCGCCCGCCGCGAAAATGCATCACGGTCGGCGAGGGCAGGGTGACCTTCGGCGTCGCCTGCGCAACCGACGCCAAGAACCGGAAGTCGTCGACGAAAATCCCGTTCGGCCGCGCGAGCTTACCGGTCACTTGCATGGTCGGCGGGCTGTGCAGGCGCTCGCCGGCGGCGGTGTGAAACCGCACCGTCAGCTTCGACGGCATCATCCGCACGTTGCGGATCTTCAACATGAAGTCGCGGTGCCAGGACTGCCGGTTGAACTCGCCGTCGGTGACGAGCTTGAGGCCCAGCCCTTCCTGCAGGCGCACGACGTCGCGAATCGCCGCCTGCTGAACGCACCTGAGCTCGGCCGGCGAAATTTCGCTCTTCTCGGCCTGCTCGCGCGCCGCGACGAGGGCGGCGGGACGGATCAGGCTGCCGACATGGTCGGCACGGAAGGGCGGTTTCAAACGTTCCATCACTCGCATTCTGCGTCGATATCGTAGGATGGGTCGGGCGAAGCGAGACCCATCAGGTCAACCTCCAATTCTGGCATCTCGCTTGATGGGTTTCGCTGCGCTCAACCCATCCTACGCAGTATAGTCCACGGAACCAAACCAGGAGGGCATCCGATGAAGGCCGGGGTCGCGAGCGCGGACGGATTGGTGGTGCGCGACATCCCGCAACCGCGCCCCAAGCCTCACGAGGTGCTCGTGAAGGTCTGCGCCGCCGCGCTCAACCGCGCCGATCTCACCACCGCGCGCGGCCTGCCGCACGGCAGCCACGCCGGCATCGGCGCGCCGGTCGGCCTCGAATGGGCGGGCGAGGTGGTCGAGAGCGGAAATGAGGCGCAGGGCGGCGTCAAGCCCGGCGACCGCGTGATGTGCTCGGGCACCGGCGGCTATGCCGAATACGCCGTCAGCGACTGGGGGCGGCTCTATCCGATGCCGGCCGGGATGAGCTTCGAGGAGGCGGCGACGCTGCCGGTCGCGCTCGCCACGCTGCACAACGCGCTGGTCACCGCCGGCCGCCTCGCCGCCGGCGAGCGGGTGATGATCCAGGGCGCAAGCTCGGGCGTCGGGCTGATGGGGCTGCAGATCGCCAAGCTCAAGGGCGCCAGGCTCGTGATCGGCACCTCGACCGACGACGCGCGCCGCGCGCGCCTCAAGGAGTTCGGCGCCGATCTCGCGATCGACACGCGCGATGCGGCCTGGCCGCAGCAGGTGCTCGGGGCGACCGATGGCCAGGGCGTCGATCTCGTGGTCGACATGCTGTCGGGGCCGGTGGTGGCGCAGACCATGAATGCGATGGCGGTGCTCGGCCGCATCGTCAATGTCGGCCGGCTTGCCGGCACCAAGGCCGAGTTCGATTTCGACCTGCATGCGCTGCGGCGCATCGACTACATCGGGGTGACCTTCCGCACCCGCTCGCTCGAGGAGGTGCGCGAGATCGGCCGCCGCATGCGCGCCGATCTCTGGGACGCCGTGACCGCGGGCAAGCTGAGATTGCCGATCGACCGCCGCTTCCCGCTCGATGAGGCGCCGGCGGCGCAGGCGCATATGCGCGCCAACAAGCATTTCGGCAAGATCGTGCTGACGATGTGAGCGAATGCATGATCGATCGTCGCGTGCTTCGTGCCCTCGGGTTTTGCGCGCTCGCCGGCGCCCTGCCGGCGCGAGCCGACGCGGTCGCCGACTTCTACAAGGGCAAGGCGGTCACGATCCTGGTGAGCTCGAGCGCGGCCGGCGGCTACGACACCATCGCGCGCGCGGTCGCCCGCCACATGGGCAGGCACCTGCCGGGCCAGCCCGCCTTCATCGTGCGCAACATGCCCGGCGCCGGCGGCATCACCGCCACCAATTTTCTCTACAACAACGCCCCGCGGGACGGCAGCGTGCTCGGGCTGGTGCAGAACAACACGCCGTTCGAGCCGCTGTTCGCCACCAAGGAGGCGCGCTACGAGCCCGTGAAATTCGGTTGGCTGGGCTCGCCCAGCTCGGAGACGGCCATGGTGCTGCTCTGGCATGCGGTGCCGGTGAATTCGCTCGCCGAGCTCAAGGCCCGCGAGGTCAAGGTCGGGGTGTCCGGCGCCAATTCGACGCCCGCCTTCTTCACGCGGCTGCTGAACGCGCTGCTCGGCACCAGGATGAAGCCGATCAACGGCTACCCCGGGCAGACCGAGGTGCTGCTCGCCATGGAACGAGGCGAGCTCGACGGTCATCCGAGCGCGTTCTTCAGCTCGGTGCGCTCGACCCGCCCGACTTGGCTGAGCGAGAAGACCGCCAAGGCGATCGTGCAATACGGGCCAGCGAAGCTCGACGAGCTCGGCGATGTCCCGTTCGCTCCGGATCTCCTCGCCAATGACGAGGATCGGCTGGTGATGCAAGCGGCGGTCGCGCCGCTCGCACTCGGCCGGCCGTTCCTGATGCCGCCCGCGGTGCCGGCGGAGCGCGCCGCGGCGCTGCGCCAGGCATTCGCCGCCACCATGGCGGATCCGCAGTTCCTCTCGGACGCCGACAAGCTCGGCTTGGAGCTCAACGCGCCGCGCACCGGCGATGAGCTGCAACAGCTGATGGAACGCACCTACCGGTCACCGCCGCGCGTCATCGATCGGCTGCGGCAGCTCAACGCGCCATGAGGCCCCTCCCATGATCAGGACCCAAGGCATCTTGCATGTGACCATTCCGGTCGGCGATCTCGGGCGCAGCCGCGCCTTCTATACCGAGGTTCTCGGGCTCGAATTCGTGGCGCAGGCGCCGAAGGACGATCCCCATTTCGTATTCCTCAAATCGGGCGCCGACTACGTGGTCCTTGGGCGCGAGGTGAGCCGCGGCCGGTTTTCCGACATCATTCATCACGCCTTCATGGTCGACGGCGACGCCTACGACGCGACGGTAGCCGAGCTCAAGGCCAAGGGCGTGAATGTGTTCCGTGAGGACGAGCGCAAGGACGGCGTCTTCACCGGCCGCAGCGCCTATTTCCACGATCCCGACGGCAACGCGCTCGAGGTCATCCATCTCACCAACCGGGCGAAGGGCTGACATGTCGCGCCGGCTCGCGCTCAGCTTCGCCTGCGGCGATTACGAGATCATGCGCGCCTTGAAGGAAGGCGTGGTGCGCCCGGAAGGGATCGAGCTCACGGTGCTCACCGACATGGCGCCGTCGCCGCGGCACTGGCGTTTCCTGCGCGGACGCGAGTTCGATGTCGCCGAGGTGTCGGGCTCGGGCTACGTGGCGGCGCGCGACCGCGATCTGCCGTTTCGCGCCATCCCGGTCTTTCCGCACCGCCGCTTCCGCCACGGCTTCATCTTCGTCAACACCGCGAAGGGCATCGCCAAGCCGACCGACCTGATCGGCCGCAAGGTCGGCACCAAGGGCTACCTGTTCACCGCCGGCCTGTGGATGCGCGGCATCCTCGAGCACGACTACGGCGTGCCGCACAAATCGATCAAATGGCTGAGCGAGCTCGACGAGGACGTCGAATTCATCCCGCCGCCCGGCCTCGACATCACCCAGGTGCCGCAGGACCGGTCGCTCGAGGACATGCTGGTCGCCGGCGAGATCGACGCATTGCTGTCGCCCGATCTCATTTGGCCGCTGACCGCCGGCGACCCGCGGGCCTCCCGTCTGTTTCCGAATTACAAACAGGAGGAGATCGCCTTCTACCGCCGGACCGGCATCTTCCCGATCATGCACGTCGTCGGCATCAGGCAGGAGATCGTCGAGCGCCATCCCTGGGTGGCGACCAACCTGTACAAGGCGTGCGAGCAGGCCAAGGCGCTCGCCATGGAGCGAATGGAGAATCCGCGCATCGTCCCGCTCGCCTGGTATCGCGAGAGCTGGGAGGAGCAGGAGCAGATCCTCGGCAAGGACCCTTGGGAATACGGGCTGGGCGAGCGCAACGCCAAGAATTTCGAGCGGCTCGTGACCTATTCGCACGAGCAGGGCCTGATCGGCCGGCGGCTGTCGCTCGACGAGCTGTTCCTCCATGTCTCCGAGGGCCGCAAGCGCGACGAATTCAGGATTTGACGAGCTCTGAAGCGTAGGGTGGGCAAAGGCGCGGCCGACATCTCATGACGCTCCACGCGAAAACGGCAGCGCCGTGCCCACGCGTGGACCGACGACGCTCGATGACACGCGTGGGCACGGCGCTGCGCCAATCGGGTGGCGAGACGTGAGGGTGCCGTCCGCGCCTTTGCCCACCCTACCGCGGGTCATTTCTTCCTGATCCGGAACACGAACAAGTCACCATCGCGCGCGCTCGATTCGAGCGCGTCGCCGGTCTGCCGCAACAGGTTCGGGATGTCGATGGCGGTGAGCGGGTCCGTGCATTCCGCGACCAGCACGTCGCCCGCTTTCAGCCCGGTCAGAGCCTTGCGCGCCCGCAGCGCCGGGAGCGGACATTTGAGGCCGCGCAGATTGAGGGTCTTCTCGGCCATATCGATTCCCGCCGTCATCATCCGCGAAAGCGGATGATCCAGTAAACACAGGCACGGAGTTTCATCTCGATGACCGAGAATTACTGGATGCCCGCTTTCGCGGGCATGACAATATAGTATTGGGTCAGGTGAATGATCGACAACGCTCCGCCGCAACGCATCGCCCGGCTGACGCCGCTTGACGACGTGCTCGCGCGCATCGATGCGCTCGTCGCGCCGGTCGAGCCGCGCGAGCGCGCGGTCGCCGACGCGGTCGGCCAGGTCCTCGCCGGCGACGTGACCGCGGGCCCGCATCCGCGCGCGCCGCTCGCGCTGCGTGACGGCTGGGCGGTGCGCGCGGAGTTGACCAGCGACGCCAGCTCCTATGCGCCGGCGCCGCTGCCGGCGGCCGCGCGCATCGATGCGGGCGAGCTCGTTCCGGCCGGCGCCGACGCGGTCGCGCCGCTCGATGTCGTCGCGGTACGGGCCGGCCGGATGGAGATCATCGCCCCCGTCGGCGCCGGCGAAGGCGTGCTGCAGGCGGGGGCCGATACCGATGGTCGATTGCTGCCGGCCGGCGGGCGCCTCACGCGCATCAGGGCCGCGGTCCTTGCCGCCGCCGGGCTCGAGCGCGTGTCCGTGCGCGAGCCGCGCGTGCGGCTGGTGCGCAACCGGGCCGGCGATGCCGTGATCGATGCGGCCATGGAATTGATCGCCGGCGAGATCGCCGCCGCCGGCGGCCGCGTGTTGAGCGGAGCCGCCGCCGCCGCGGGCGCGCCGCTCGAGGCCGCGTTCGCCGACGATACCGCCGATGCCGTCATCGCCGTCGGCGGCACCGGCAGCGGCCGCACCGACGCGGGCGTGCGCACGCTGGCGCGCGTCGGTCGCCTCGAGGTGCACGGGATCGCGCTCGCGCCCGGCGAGACCGCGGCGTTTGGTTTCGCGGGGTCGCGGCCGGTCCTGCTGTTGCCCGGCCGTCTCGATGCGGCGCTCGCGGTTTGGCTCGTGCTCGGGCGGCGCCTGCTGGCGCGGCTCTCCGGTTGCAGCGAAGAGGAACCTGCGGGCAAAGCCAGGCTCGCGCGCAAGGTCGCCTCGAGTCTCGGGCTGGCGGAGGTGATTCCGGTGCGCATGCGCGCGGGCGCGGCGGAACCCATAGCCTCGGGCTATGTGCCGTTCTCCGCGCTTGCGCAAGCCGACGGCTGGATTCTGGTTCCCGCCGACAGCGAGGGATATCCGCCGGGCGCCGAGGTCGTGATAAGACCGTGGTCATGACCGCGCGTTTCGAACCGACGTCCGAGCATGATCTGATCGCCGCCATCCGCCGCGCCGCGCGGCAGGAGCAATTTTTGGAAGTCGTCTCGGCCGAGGCGGCGCGCGCGCGCATCGCGCGGCACGTCGATCAGTCGCCCCTGCCGGGCGAGACGGTGATGCTCGCGGCGGCGCTCGGCCGCGTGCTCGCGCGCGACGTGACCGCGCCGATCGACGTGCCGCCGTTCGACCGCGCCAATGTCGACGGCTTTGCGCTGCGTTCGGCGGAGACCGCCGGCGCCGGCGACACCGCGCCGCGCCGCTTTCAGCTCAACGGCGAGGTCATCGTCTGCGGCCACCCGCCGGCGCTCGAGGTGACGCCGGGCTCCGCCACCACGATCGCGACCGGCGGCGTGCTGCCGCGCGGCGCCGATGCGGTGGTGATGATCGAGCACACCGAGCTCCTCGATGACGCGGCCGCCATCGACGTGCGCCGCGCGGTGGCCCCCGGGCAGTTCGTCTCCTATGCCGGCTCCGACA
>WNFA01004109.1_pt1 | contig 12135 bp, 13 predicted proteins | sample 5400481 | NCBI WGS metagenome assembly WNFA01 (sample SAMN13153340, study PRJNA577476) | soil metagenome | isolation source: 120 cm saprolite under Douglas fir tree site 2 hole 1 replicate 2 | place: USA:California | collected 2015-04-18
CCGTAGAGAAAGACCTCGTGCAAGGTCGAGGCCAGGCCCGCCCGGATCGCATGCAGTACCTGATCGAAGATCGCGGCGCCCTGCGGTCCCAGCGCGCCCGCCTGGGCGCGGCGGGCGGCGATCTGCGCGGGATCAAAAAGGGTCTGGGGGTTGGTCCCACCGCTGCTGACGAACCCTGAAATCTGGGACGGGAGGTGGAGATTGGCCACCTGTTCCTTAATGTGAACTGGAAGCCGCTGGGCCAGCACGGAGCCGAGCACCGCCGTACCAATCGTCCCACCAATCTGCCGCCAGAACTGGATCTGGCTCGACGCCACGCCGAGGAAGTTCCGCGGCAGCGCGGTCTGGACGGCCGTCAGGTAGAGCGGAAAGGTTGTCCCCAGCCCGGCGCCGACGAGGACGATGTCGCGGACGACTTCGAGCCGTGAGGTCGTCACCGTGACTTGCGAGAGGAGCCACATCCCAACCAGCATGACCACGATGCCACCCGTCCCCAGGAAACGGTAGTAGCGGATGCGCACCATGGCCTGGCCCACGAGCGTGCTTGCCACGATCAGGCCGAGCATCATCGGGGTGAGCAACTGGCCGGAGTTGGTGGCGCTGACACCGAGGACACCCTGGTAAATGAGCGGGACGAAGACGATCGTGCCGAACATGCCGAAGCCGGTGAGGAACCCGACGATCATCGAGACGCTGAAGGTGGAGTCCTTGAAAAGGGAGAAGGGCACGATCGGATGGTCCGTGCGCATCTCGAGGATGAAAAAGACGACCAAGAGCACCGCCGCGGCCCCGAGCAAGCCGAGGACCTCCGGGGAGGTCCAGCCGTGATCGCGCGTGATCGAGAGCGCCACCATCAGGGGAACCAGGCCGGCGATCAACATCCCCGCGCCCAGGAAGTCGATGTCGCGGATGGAAGCGGATGAGCGCACGTAGGGCATCGTGGCGAGCACGAGCAGGACGGCGATGATCCCGACTGGCAGGTTGACGTAGAAGACCCAGCGCCAGCCCCAGCTGTCGGTAATGTATCCGCCCGCCGTCGGTCCGACGATGGAGGAGAGGCCGAAGACGGCGCCGAACAACCCCGCCAGACGGGCCCGCTGGCTCGGCGGGAAAAGGTCGCCGATCACGGCGAAAACGGTCGCGAAGAGCATGCCGCCGAAGAGACCCTGGATAGTCCGGAAGGCAACCAGCTCGAGCATGCCGTGCGACTGGCCGCACAGAGCCGAGGCCGCCACGAACCCGATCATGCCGGCGAGCAGGAATGGCTTGCGGCCGAAGAGATCGCCGAGCTTGCCCGCGATCGGCACCATGATCGTCGACGCCACGAGATAGGCGGTGATGACCCAGGAGTAGTAATTGAGGCCGTTCAGCTCGGCGACGATCCGTGGCATGGCGGTCCCGACAATCGTCTGGTCGAGCGCGGCGAGCAGGAGCGCCAGCATGGTGCCCGCCACCACCCCGATCGTCCCCCAACGCGTCAACCCCTCCGTGAGGTGGCCGCCGCTGTCTGCCGCATCGCCTGTGGGCCGTTGGATGTCGTTGTTCATGCGCTCCCCCTCTGTGCCGCGGTTACACCGGTCATGTTTTCGATCAGCCGTAAGCACGCGTGTCGGAGGAGCTCCAACTCCTCCGTGGAGAGACCAGCCGTGATTTTGAGCTGCCAGTGCAACCCCTCCTCGCGCATGCCGTCGAGGCGCTTCGCACCCGCCATTGTCAGTCGGGCGTAGGTCAATCGGCGGTCGGCCGGATCGTCGATGCGCTCCACCAGGCCGTCGCGCTCGAGATGATCGATGAGCCCGGTGACGTTCCGCGGCGTGACCTCGAGCTGATCGGCCAGCTCGCCGAGTGGGAGTTGGCGCTCCGGCGCGGACTTGAGCGCAAACAGCGCGTGAAGGCGGCCCTCGCTCAACCCGTGCTTGTCGGCCCAACGATCCATGAGCTGATGAATCAGTCGGGCAGTGATCCGCAGCGCCGTCATGGCCTCCACCGTGCGCGTCTCTTTTTCGGAGAGCGGGCGGCGGGTCGAGCGGATGGCCTCACGGAAGCGGCTATCGTACAGGTGCCCCGCCCGATCCGTCGCCAGTGTCCCGTTGAATCGACAGTCGCCCTTGATCTCAGAGAACTGCATAGTGAATGGCTTCACTATGTACCCTTTCACGAACGGCTGTCAAATTCTCTATTGGGGACAGCCAGGCTGACCAACCATCCGCAGATGCAGGCCAGGGTCAGGAGTGGCCAGATCGGCGCGCCATAGAGGGGCACGTACATGCCGAGGGTCACGGCTTGCTGCCAGCGTGGTGGGTTGGTGCGCAGGATCAGCCAGGCGGCTAAGACCAGGGCAGAGAGATCGTAGAAATTGACGTAGGGGCTAACCAGCACGCTGCTGATGAGGCCGATGGCGATGGGAAGGGAAGGGCCGTTACCGCGGCCGCGCCACAGGGTGACGATGGAGACGCCGAGCACCACCACGATCCCGAAGATGGCCACGGGAAGGGGCAGCTGCCGTAGCAGCGAGGACTGGATCGGCCCGGGAATGCCGCCCACCAGATGGAGCGACTGCGATATCTGGTGGAAGACTGTGGTCCCCGTTGCCAGCAGCGTGACGATGGCGAGTGGCATGCTAACCGCCAGCCAGCTGAGAACGGCACGCCCATACCCTGCCAGCAGGAGCGCGAGCGGCACGAGGAACGCGATCTGTGGCTTCAGGAAGAGCACGCTGAGCGCCAGGCCGGCGAGCCCGGGCCGCCCGCGGGAGAGCAGCCACCACGATAGCGCGACGGCGGCCACCACCACCAGGCTGACCTGACCGAAGAGAACACCGACGAACACCGGGAGGAGAACGGCGGCGCCCAGGCCGTGAACCAGGCGCACAATTCTGCGTCCCGGCGCGACCAGGTACCAGATGAGCACGAAGGCGGCGGCCAGCAGTCCCGTCCAGATCCAGGCTGCCAGGGGATACGGAAGGAAGCTGAGCGGCGTCACCAGCCAGGCCAGTTCTGGTGGATTGAGATAGGGCAACGGCTTGCCAACAGCGGCCGTGACCGGCGGAAGGAAGACCGCCGGGTCGTAGATCGCCGCCCAACCGTACGCCCGCCCGAGCTTGGCAGCCAGGTAGTAGACATAGAAGTCCGGCTGGGCGAGCTTGTAGTGAAGCGTGTAGGACCACTGGAGGTCGATGACGGCAAGCACCACGCTGAGTCCGAGCGCCGCGGTGATCCCATGTTCGCGTCGCAGTCTCATTTCAGGCCGCCTGGCGCCTGGCCATGCTGCCGGGGCGCCGCTCGCGAAGGAGGAACATACCGATGCCCGCGAGGCCCAGGTTGACGACCGTCGCCACCAGGAAGCCGGGCAACGTCGGCGCCACCGGGAAGGCGTGCCCGAACGCCAGCACGAGCATCAAGTCGTAGCTGGCGTGGACGATCATTACCGGCCAGATGGTGTTCATGCGCAGGCGCACCGCGCCGAAGAGGATGCCAACCAGCGCCGCCTCGAAGATCTGATAGGCGACGCCGAGCTCATCGGCGCCCGGTAGGAAGAGGTTGTCCAGGTGGCTCAGTCCGAACAGCATCGTCGAGAGCGTCACGCGCGAGCCGATGCTGAGCCCGGCCAGCGCCTCGAGGATGACACCCCGGTAGGTGACCTCCTCCATGAAGATGTCGATCAGCAGGAACCCGACCTGGAGGGTGAGCACGAGGGCGGTGGTCGCCATCACGCCTCGCGCCGAGAGCCCGACGATCGGCAGCACAAGGATCAGCACCAACGGAATCACCAGGTGCGGCTCACGCCACTCGCGGATCGGTGTGAAGCCGACGCGGCGCCACCAGTGCAAGCGCGTCAGTACGACCGCGATGAAGATCCCGGGAACGAGGACAAGCGCGAACGGCATCAAGTACTGCCACCAGCTCGAACCGCCTGCGGCGACGATCCCGCGAATCGCGACCAGCGTCCCAGCCTCGATCGTGAAGATGCCGAGCGCGAACCGCCACGCCCGAACGCGCGGTGGACGGACGAGGAGCACACCGGCGGAAGCGACGATCAGGCCGATGCCGAGCTTGATCAGCCAGTCGATGCCGGGAAGGAGATGCGCAGAGGCTTGGGGCTGCCATCGCCCCGGTATGACGGGCCAGGGCCGCAAACCTGAGCGCCCCCACCCTGCCCTCCCTCGATCAGGGTCAGGGTGGGGATCCCGTCAGGCCGGAACTTGGACCTGCTGCGTCCGCCGAATGAAGGGCAATCCCCGGTCCTGCCGAAGCCAGAGGTACACGAGCGGCACGAGCCCGATGATCGAAATGACGATGTACGCCGTGACGGTGCCGAAGACGTCGAACGCCCCGTGCAGCAGCGACACGCCGACATAGGCGACGAGCACGCTCAACGTCAGCCGCAGGTGACCCTTGCGGGCGGCATGGAAGATGACGCCGCCGAGGATTGCCGACCACAGGCCGTGACCGAACGGGGCCAGGACGCCTCGAACAAGTTCCGTGAAGACGACGGACGACAACGAGAGGGTGAGGTGCTGTCCCTGGACGACGAACAGCGAGGCAAGCGCGTAGCCGCTGCTCTCGAGTGCAGCGAAGCCAAAGCCAATGGTGGCTCCGAGCACCATCCCATCACGCGTCGTATACGAGCGGAGACCGAGTGCGAAGAGAACGACCGCCGCGCCTTTGACGAACTCCTCGATGAACCCGACCTTGAGGTTGCCGCGCAAACCAGGGCCGTATACCAGCCAGTACTCGAGGACGGCCGCGGCCAGGATTCCGAGGACCCCGGCGATGAGGAAGGCGGACATCATGCGCCGCGGCGACAGCGCCGGACTCGGATCGTGGTCGAGGTACCAAACAACGGCCGTGACGGGCACGAGGAAGCTGCCCAGTAGCAGCACGGTGGGCAGGACGATGAGGTCCCCTGTCAGGAACACCGAACCCACCGCGGCGATCCAGAGCGCCAGTCCGATGAGGAAGACGGCCCACCAGCGGGGCGCCCAGCTCTCTACCTTGAGCTCCCCCAGGGCCTCTTGATTCGATACGAGATTCTTCATCACGTTACCTCCCTGTTTTTACGCCGATTTCCGATTTCGGCCGCGTCGGCATCGACGGCCGCGATGATGGCTTCCGCCACAGCCGCTGGATCGTCGGTCTGGTGGCCGTTGGCGCTGCCAGGCTCGATGGTGATCACCTCGATCCCAAGCGGGGCCAGCTCGTCGGCCAGCGCCGCCGAGAAGCCCTCAACCGCCCGCCTGCTGGGAACACCGGACAAGACATTGACGATGTGGCCGCTCGAGGCACGCTGCATCGCGGGAAGAACCGCGCGCGTGACGTCGACGAGACCGAAGACGTTGCTGTCGAACAGGTGACCAGCGTTGTTGACCAGGACATCGATACGACCGAACCGGTCGATCGCCTCGGAGACCGCCTGGCGAACCTGGTTCTGTCGAGTGACGTCGAGCTCGAGGACGAGGGCCTGGGCCGGGTAGCGCTCGATCAGGTCACGGACTCGCTCCGGCGTCCGAGCGGTGACGACGGCGCGCTCGCCGCGGGCCAGGACCGCTTCGGTCAATGCCCGGCCGAGGCCGGCGGACGATCCCGTGATAAACCAGACTCGCTCGTAGGTCGAAGACCGGTGGGACGCCTTCATCTCTTGCCACCGATTGTCCGCGTCATGCCAACGAGAAACACCGCTCGTCGGAAGCATCAGACGCCCGACGTGCGGGGGACGCCGCCATCCCCCAGTTGGGGGAGGCGCCACGAAGCTCGTGATGGGCTTTGCAGCCGGGCGAAAGAAGCCCTAGGCTAAAGGCGGGTGGTCTGGACGCAAAACAGGCCCAGCCAAAGCCATGGGTGAGGTACGGCTGCTCATCGCCGACGACCACAGCGTGGTCCGACAGGGCCTGCGCATGTTCCTCGCGCTCGATCCCGAGCTCGAGATCGTTGGCGAGGCCTCAACCGGAGAGGAGGCGATCAAGCTGGCGCGCGAGCTTCATCCGCAGGTCGTCCTCATGGATCTCCTGATGCCAGGCATGGGTGGGGTCGCGGCAACCGGGACGATCCGGTCCGAGATGCCTGATGTCGAGGTGATTGCCTTGACGAGTGTCCTGGAAGATGCGGCCGTCACGGGTGCGATTCGTGCTGGGGCAATCGGCTACCTTCTCAAGAACACGGAGGCCGACGAGCTGCGGCTGGCGGTCAAGTCGGCTGCCGCGGGCCAGGTGCATCTGTCCCCAGAGGCGGCCGCTCGACTCGTGCGCGAGGTGCAGATTCCGGGGAGCCCCGAAGTGTTGACGGAACGCGAAACGGCCGTACTTCGACTCCTCGCGAAGGGCCAGGCGAACAAGCAGGTGGCCCGTGAGCTCGGCATCGGTGAGCAGACTGTCAAGACCCATGTGAGCAACATCCTCGGCAAGCTCCAACTGCAGAGCCGAACCCAGGCGGCTCTGTACGCGGTTGAGCGGGGCCTGGTGAGCGCGAGCGACCTGGGCCGGGGCTGAGCCCGTGGCTGCCACGCGTGTATCCGTGAAACAGGCACCGGCCAGTCCCTCCGTCGATGAAATCGTTCGAGCCCTGGTGGAGGTCGTGCCTACACCGGTCGTCGTCGCGGATGGTCCGGGGCGTTACGTCTACATCAACCCGGCAGCCTGCGCATTCTTTGGCCGGCCGGTCGAAGAATTAGTCGGGACTGAGGTGATGGACTCGATCGTCCCGCGCGAGCGCGAGGAGGTCGGTTCGTACTTGTGCTCCACCGCGACGGCCGAGCCGGGGCGCCGCAGCATAACAATGTTGGGTCGAGGCGGGCAGGAGCGTGAGGTGCTTTTGCACCATACGCCAATGGAGTTGGGGGGGAAACTACTGTTGATCGGAATCGTCGAGGATGTAACCGAGAACCGGCGCGTGCGGAGGGAGGCGGTGGCCCTGGCGCAGTCCGCGGCCAGCCTCGCCATCAGCCGGTCCCCCGACGCCACCCTCGACGCCCTGGCGCAGAGCGTGGTTGAAACCACCAGCGCAGTAGCCTGCGGCGTCTATCTCCTCGAAGGCGATGGCAACAATCTGCGCACGGCGGGCACGTTCGGGCTTCCCCGCGGTTATGCGGCCGCCGCCGACGCGGCGCAAAAGCGAGGCGCCCCCCGCGCGGCGATCAGGGCGATCGAGGCACGTGCGACCGTCATCGACGAGGACGTCATCAGCCGGCGGCTCGCCGACCCACGTTTCGCCCCGCTGCATGACCTGATCCGCGACGCATCGTGGAGCAACATCGTATCGCTGCCACTTATGCAGCACGACACGGCGATCGGCGCGTTGAATGCGTACTATCCGTCCGGCCAGCGGCCACCCGAAATCGACATGTCGTTCCTTCGGGCCATGGCTGATCAGGCAACCTCAGCCGTCGACTACGGCCGCCTCCTCGCGGCTTCAAGAGAGAAGGTTGCGCTGGAGGAGCGACAGCGCCTGGCTCGGGATCTGCACGATTCAGTGTCGCAAGCCGTCTATGGCATCGCGCTCGGGGCGCGGTCCGCGATGGAGCTTCTGTCAAAGGATCCCACCCAGCTGCGCGAGCCACTCGAGTATGTCCTTCGTCTTTCGGAAGCTGCCCTTGCGGAAATGCGGGCGCTGATCTTCGAGCTGCGGCCCGAGGCTCTAGAGCGCGAGGGCTTGACCGGCGCGCTCAAGCACCACACCGCCGTGCTGCGTGCACGGCACGGGATCGCCGTCGACGAATCGTTCGATGGGGAGCCGACCATGAGCTGGGAGAGCAAGCAGGCCCTCTACCGGATTGCCCAGGAGGCGTTGCACAATGCGGGCCGCCACGCGCGCGCCACGCAGGTTCGCATTGTTCTGAGCCAGGACGCCGCCCGGATCCGACTGGAGGTGTGGGACAACGGGGTCGGCTTTGACACCGAGAGCGAACATCCCGGGCATTTCGGTTTGAACACGATGCGCGAGCGGGCGAACGAACTCGGCGGCAGTCTCGAGATCGAGAGTCGACCCCAGGCGGGGACGGTCGTGCGGGCGATCATTCCCGCGACCCCATCCCATCCGAGCTAACTGTTCACGTCTCCCCCAAAAGTATGCAGCCGCGAGCGCCACTTTGGGGATGCCGGGCGCCCTGAGATGCGCGATGATGCGGTCATGAACTCGGACAAGCTGAGCGTCAACGAGCTGCTCGCGATGTTTGGCCGTACGCCGGACGAAACCCGTTGGGTCGGCTTTGCCGACTCGGCGGAATATCTCTCGGTTGTCACCTACATCGTGGAGCGTTCTCAGCGCCGGTTTTAGCACCGATTGACGGTGCGTCGGTGACCGCCGCCATCAGCAGATAGCTTTCCCTCCATTTCCCCCAGGCCCCCTCCCAAGGGGGCCTGCCCTCAATCTCGCGCCATACTGGATCTAGGAACAATTCATGACCCGCTGGTGGCTGGCAGCGATTCTCTTACTGGCCGTTGCCACCGGTTCCGCGTGTGGATCCGCCGCGGCTCCGTCGCCAACATCATCCCCAAGTCCATCTGTGGCTCCGACTCCAACCGCGACGCCAGCCCGCGCCGACCGGGTCTTCGCGACCATGACGCTCGATCAGCGGATCGGTCAGCTGTTCGATCTCGGTCTCGCGGGCGACCGCCTCGGACCGACCGAGATCAACATGATCCAGACGGATCACATCGGCTCGGTCTGGTTTGTCCAAACCAGCACCGCAGGGGTCAGCGGCATCCACGCGGTCACGGCGGCGGTCCAGGCACAGATTTCCAGCTCGGCGACGGCCAATGTCCGTTTCTTCATCGCCGCCAACCAGGAAGGCGGCTTGATCCAGGCGATGCAAGGCCCAGGCTTTTCTCAGATCCCAACGGCCGTCGTGCAAGGCACCTGGGATCCTGCCCTGTTGCAGACCCGCGCCGCCGGCTGGGCGCAGCAGCTCCACGCGGTCGGTATCAACTTCAACTTCGCTCCGGTCATGGACGTGGTCCCGCCCGGAACGGACGCGCAAAACCAGCCCATCGGGGCGCTCCAGCGCGAGTACGGTCATGATCCAACGACGGTCGGGAGCCACGGCGTCGCCTTCCTCACCGGGATGCGCCAGTTCGGTATCGCGGTAAGCCTCAAGCACTTCCCCGGCCTCGGCCGCGTGACCGGCAACACCGACTTCACGACGGCAACCGATACGACGACGACCGAGAACGATCCCTATTTGCAGTCCTTCCGCACGGGCATCACCGCGGACGCCGACTTCGTGATGGTGGCGTTGGCCCTGTACACGAAGATCGATCCCAATAACCTGGCCGCCTTCTCCCCGGTCGTCATGACGCAGATGCTGCGTGGCACGATGGGCTTCAAGGGCGTCATCATCTCCGACGACCTCGGCGATACCGCGGCGGTGGCCAGTATCCCCCCGGCCACCCGGGCGATCGACTTTCTGTCAGCGGGAGGCGACATGATCATCTCCAAGACCTCGACGCCGGCCCACGCCATGGTGCTGGCGATCAGGTCACGAGCGGCCGCTGACCCGAGCTTTCTCCAGCGGGTCGATGACGCGGCGCTGCGGATTCTCCGGGCCAAACAAACCTGGGGTCTGCTCCCCTGCTGAGGTGAGGCCTGAACGCAGCAGCGGGGCGAGAGGTGGGACCTCTCACCCCGGCTGGGCAAACAACGTCCGAAGCGCTCGTCAGGCGCGCTTCGCCTTCAAGTTCTCCAGGATTTCGGCCATGCGGTCCATCGAATCGTCAGAGCCACGCTGCATCCCGGACGCGACCATGCCGTCGCGATCGGCTACGGACTGAAAGACCAACTGCTCAACGAGCCTGGTCTTCTGGCCCCGCGGCTCGAGCGTCACCGTTTGAAGCAGCACGTGGCCAGGCACCCCCTCGAACTCGAATGTCGCAACGATCCGCTCCGGGGCGACGACGTCGTGGTGCACGCCGTGGAATGCGAACTCGTCTCCGCTCGGGTTGCGCTGCACGAACCGCCATAGGCCGCCAGGCCGCACATCCATCTTGTCGACGATCGTCGTGTACTCCCTCGGACCAAACCATTGTGGAAGAAGTTTCGGGTCCGTGTACGCCTTGAACACCAGCTCGCGAGGCGCGTCGAAGTCACGCGTGATGATGATCTCCTGCTTTCCGGGTTCGATGACGTATTCAGCTTTTGCCATGGTCTCCGCCTTTGCTGTCATTCGCTTCCTCCTTTTGTACGGTCGCCAGGTATTCGTCGAGCCGCTCGAAACTCTCGTCCCAAAACCGCCGGTACTCCGCCACCCAATCGGCCGCCTCCTTCAAGTGGGCGCCGTCCAGCCGGCACGGCCGCCACTGCGCCTTCCGGCTCTGCCGGACCAGTCCCGCGTGCTGCAGCACTTTTAGGTGTTTCGAGATGCCGGGAAGGCTCAAGTCGAACGGTTTGGCGAGCTCCGTGACCGAAGCCTCGCCCTGTGAAAGACGGGAAAGGATCGCTCGCCGGGTGGGATCGGCGAGGGCCGCGAAGGTGACGCTGAGCTGATCTGTAGCCATCTGTTTTACTCACTAGCTAATTAGCTAGTTGGTAGAATACAGTCTGCCAGACCACGTTGTCAAGGGGTGCGTCAACCGAGCGTAGACTCGCTCGACAAACTATCGAGGAGGGATCAACGATGCCAGGGGAACTTGAGGTGCTAACCCGCCAGATGTTGAGTGCACTCGACCGGAACGACGCGGAGGGCTTCATCCGAAATTCAGCCGACGACGTTCAGGCCGTTGACGAGATCTCTCGTCGTTGGCTGCGCGGCGTTAGCGAAGTGGGCGATTACCTTCGAAGCGTGGTCAAGCAGATCGAAGGAGTTCGCTCGACGATCAACAATGTCCGTGAAGCGATCTGGGGCGAAGCGGGCGTACTCACGTGCTGGCTTGAGCAGGACTACACCCTCGAGGGCACGAAACAGCACGTATCCGCACCGACCACCGTTGTTTTCCGCCGCAACAATGGCGCCTGGAAAATGGTTCTCTTCGAGTCGATTCCGCTGCCAGCCGCCTAAGCCGATTAGTCCACGATGGCGCCGGAGGAACCGCAGAGCGGAGCGGAGCGGAGCGAAGGGGTTTTCATGGTCGACACAGACCCAACGGGTCCGCGGAGAGGACGGAGCTTCAGGCTGGTCAGAGTTGTCGCAGCGATTCTCGTCTTGGTTCTCGCCTTGCTGGTCGGCTATGGGCTGTGGACAGTGTATGAGAACACCTTCACGACTGCCGCCTTCGACGACGGCCCATCCACGAACACGAAACCTTCCCTCCCGGGTGAGCTCTCCCCGACGGCAACTCGGGCGCTCAAGGCGTACGGCGGTGCTGCAGTCTGGAGGGACGCGACGACGATCGAGAGCACCGTGACCGTGGGCGGCCTCCTATTTCAGTTGAAGGGGGCTGGCATTCCCCCTCACGCAAAGATCACCGTTGATATTCGCCATCCCCACACGGTCATCGATCCCGTCGACGAATCCGGCGACACCGGCGTTCTTGACGGTTTCAGCGTGATGATCGTGTCGCCCGGCGGCAAGATCCTGGAGCAGCGCGCCGATGCCCGGGAGCAGCTACAAAATGCCAGCGTCAGTACGAAATGGGACCGCTTGAATCTCGTGTATTTCCTGGGGTACGCCTTCTGGGGTTACTACACGCTTCCCTACCAGCTGATGCGAACGGACATCGAATGGACCGAACTCCATGACGGCGTGCTGCAAGCCGACTATGGAACCGACCTGCCAGTCCACAGCCGCATCCAGCGATTCTGGTTCGATCGGAACAGCGGGCTCCTGCGGCGCAACGACTACACGCCCGTGGCAGCCGCCCGCGATGTGCGTGCGGCCAACGTCGTCTTCGAGCACGGAGTGTTCGGCGCCATCCCTTATACGTCGAAACGCCGCGTGAAGATGTCGATGGGGCAGTACGGTTGGGTCCTGCCCTTTCCTGACTTCATTACCATCGATGTGGAGAGGTGGCAGTTACGGTGAGCTTGCCGTGAACGGGGTGCACGACATGGGTGGGATGCACGGGTTCGGCCCCGTTTCAGCCGAGCGCAGCGAGCCGGTCTTCCATGCCCGCTGGGAAGGCATTGTGCGTGCCATCTTCGAGCGGACCAGCGGACGCTACTTCAACCTCGATGAATTCCGGCGCGTCATGGAGCGAATGCCCGCTGACGC
>WNFA01011597.1_pt1 | contig 12134 bp, 10 predicted proteins | sample 5400481 | NCBI WGS metagenome assembly WNFA01 (sample SAMN13153340, study PRJNA577476) | soil metagenome | isolation source: 120 cm saprolite under Douglas fir tree site 2 hole 1 replicate 2 | place: USA:California | collected 2015-04-18
ATGTCGTGCCGGGGACGAAGGGACGCGTGTGATAGACGAACGAACCGGCGCGGCCGGCACCGCGCGGCCGCACGAGATTGGGATGCCGCAGCCGTTCGCCGACCAGTAGTACGGCGCGTTCGAATTGCAGGTCGTCGATGCCAAGCGACAACGACGCCGGCAAAACCTTGACGAGTAGCTCGGTGCCGTCTTGGGATTGCGTTGCGACAAAGAGCCGGTACTCCCCAACCGGCCGCACTTCCCGCTCGATCCGGTACAGCGGGCCGAGGGCGTCCGCTAGGGCGGTGCGCAGTTCGGACATTGTTCGCAAGTTAGCCCGAGGATACCGTATGGGAAGGGACTATTCCCCCGTTTCCCTTCTAATCCCTTGGTATAGGTTCTGAGCGCGTTGTCGTTCGGCCGACGAGCCGAAAATCTTCTCGCCATCGAAGCGGCCGTTCTCGATGAAGATCTCCGAAATCCTTGTGCCCGCGGTTACACTCCCCGCGACGTGCACGCCCGCGACCGACGTTTCCAGCGTTTCCGGATTGATCTGGGGCCGTCCCGTTTCGGCATCGAATGTGATTCCGAGGCGCTGGAACAACTCGAAATCGGGGTGAAAGCCGATGAGCGGATACACGCGCGCGGCCGGAATCCGTTCTGCGTTGCCGAGCGCGCCGCGCACGAGCACGTCGCGCGGCGTGATCTCGACGACCTGACTGCCGAGGCGGGCCTGGATCTCGCCGGCTTTGATGCGGTTTTCGAGGTCGGGACGGAGCCAGTACTTCACGCTCTTGGGCCATGTCGTGCCGCGATAGATGATGGTGACCCGTGCCCCCGCGCGAAACAACTGCAGCGCGGCTTCCACCGCGGAGTTCTTGCCGCCGATCACGACGACGTCGAGACCGTAGGAGAGGTGTGCTTCGTCGAAGTACTGGCGGACGTGCGGCAGGTCTTCACCCGGGACGCCGAGCTTGTTGACGTGATCGAAATAGCCAGTCGCCAATACGAGCTTGTCCCATGAGATCGGCTCACGCCCCAACCGGGTCTCGATTTCATTCTTTCCCATCAATTTCGTAAACGAGCGGACGCGGATACCTTCGACGCGGGCGACACCACGATAGTATTTCAGCGCCTCTTCCCTGGTAGCCTTAGCACCCGCGCACACGAGCGGGTGATTGCCGATCTCGAGGCGCTCGGGCGTCGTGAAGAACGTCATGTTGATCGGGTAGCGGACGATCGAGTTCGCGAGCGCGCCAGCGTCGATCACGAGGGGATCGATGCCGCGACGTTTGGCAGAAATGGCGCAGGCCAGGCCAATCGGCCCGGCGCCGGCGATGATGGCGGCTTCGTGCTGCATGAGACCGGAATCTAAGCGACGTTTCAGTGAGGCTGCGCGTCTGGTTTAGCATGACACTCACACTCGCTCTTCTCTTCGTCGCCCAAGCTCAGGGCTGGCAAGCATCCCTGGATAGCCTGGCAAGACTCGGCCAGTTCTCAGGAGTCGTGCTCGTCGCACAAGGCGGAGCACCGCAGTTCGAGCGCGCCTACGGGATGGCGGACCGGGAAGCCGGTCGCGCCAACGATCTCGAGACTTCGTTCAACCTCGGCTCGATCAACAAGCTGTTCACCGGCATCGCCATCCGGCAGCTCGCCGCGGCCGGCAAGCTCAACATCGATTCGTCGCTCGCGCGCGCCTGGCCCGACTATCCCAATCAGGACGTGGCGCGGCGCGTGACGATCCGCCAGATCCTGGAGCACCGCGGTGGGATTCAAGGCAACATCTTTGCGCCGCCGCCGGGGAAGACGCGCCACGATGTCGTGAGCCTGCAGGATTATTTCGAGCTGTTCAAGGATCAGCCGCTGCAGTTCGAGCCGGGATCCCGCCAGCAATACTCCAACGCCGGCTACATCGTGCTCGGCCTGCTGATCGAGAAGCTGTCGGGCGAGAACTACTACGAATACGTGCGGCGCCACATCTACGAGCCCGCGGGGATGACGCAGACGGGGAGCTGGCGGATCGATCGCTTGCCGGCGAATACCGCGATTGGCTATACGCGCGGTGCGCAAGACGCTGATCCCAGCACGCCACTCAAACCCAACACCGATTTCCTGCCGGGCAAAGGAAGCTCAGCGGGTGGTGGGTACTCGACGGCCCACGATTTGTTGCGCCTCGTCAACGCCTTGCGCGAGGGCAAGATCCCGGCCGGGCCACCGCCAGGAGTGGGCATCGCGGGCGGCGCACCGGGACTCAACGCCGCGGTCGAAGGCGATCTCCGAGGCGGCTACGATGTGATCGTGCTCGCCAATCTCGATCCGCCGGCGGCGGAGCGAGTGGCACAGCTCATTCGGAAGGCGCTGGCCCGTTAGTTAGTGCGGGCCGGGCGAGCCCGCACTACGTGACGAGCCACGTATGATGTCCACGCGGAGCTCGACCCAGCCGTCCACCTGGCGATACTCGACGCGCAGTTTGTGTTCTCCTGCCGTGATCGGGGCGTAGTCCACCTGCGACTCGTGCGGGGTCCACGCGTCGATCGCCAAGGCTCCGTCGATCCACACGCGCACGGCATCGTCGCTGACGGTTCGGAGTGAGTACGTGCCCGCAGGGAGAGTCACGGTACCGGTGGCTTCCAGCGACCAGTGATCTCGCGGCAGGTCCTTGTACGCTGCCGGTGCGCGGTACCACATGAAATCCAGCCTCTGTAAACCCCGCGGCGTGGCCGCGGGGCCCGCTACTCCGGCAGAGTCCATGAACCGCACGTTCCAATCGATCTTCGGCTCGAACCGACTGTACGAAAACCGCGTCCCGCGTGACTCGAGCGTCACTTCCCAGTCGCCCGTCGAATCGCGCTTGGGCATGACGGCGATGGTATCGCCAATGCGTCCCGCGGCGAGCGAGAGCGTCGTCACTCCACGAAGCGAACGGAGCCTCCACGTGCCGGCCGGCCCGAGCGTGACGAGGTGCAAGGGGATCGCGCGCGTGGAATCGACGGGCCAGAGCTTGGGAGTTCCCCAGTCGTACGGTCCCCATTCGTCGACGATGATCGCGGAGCGGTCGCGCTGCGCGAGCGGCGGGGACGGGCGGCGCAGGTTGCCGACAACCGGCGGCGCCAACGGGCGGCTGATCGCGGCGATCGTGTCGACGCCGGCGGTGTTGCGCACGTTCAGAATCGTGCGGTTGCCGCTGAAGTCATTGCCGCTGATCCGGTAGTTCCGGCTCCGGGTGTCGTGATGCTTCGGATAGCGCCAATCGGAGGGCTCGATCGAATCGGCCCACAGCCGAATCGCCGTGGAGTCGCGATCGAATCGGTTGTTGGCGATGACATTGTCCTGCCCATGCTCGATGGCGACGCCGGTGCGGTTGCCGCGAAAATCGTTCCCCACGATTTCGGTCTGGTAGGAATAGCCGCCCCACACGCCGTACTCGCTGCCCCAGGCGCGGTTCGCAATGATCTCGTTGCGGCTGAACGTTGCCTCGACGCCGTTCGCCGTCGCATAGCTCACGTCGTTGCCGTAGAACAGGTTGTCGTTCGCCCCGCCGGTCCCCGAGTCCATCGTCGTTTGTCCGGCCCAGAGAAAGACGCCGTCGCCGCCGTGCGTCAGCGAGTTGAGCGCGACGACGTTGCGTGCACTCTGCTCGAACAGCAGCAGATCGGCCGAGTCCTGGCCGCGCGTAAAGAATCGATGGCTGTAGCCGCGGACGTTGTAGTCGACCTCGTTATGAATGATCGTGTCGTCCGAGGAGCGGTACAGGCCGATGCCAAGGCCTGAGTTGAACGAGAAGTTGTTGTCCCGAATCATCACGCCATTCGATCGCACCAGCAGCAGTCCATTCATGCCGCCGATCACTACGTTATTGCGCACCTCGGCGCCTTTGACGTCCTGCAAATAGATCGCGGCTCCAAACCTCAGCCATTCGTCGTTCTCGTTGTGATGGAAGGACAACCAGTCGACCAGGCTCTCGTGCTCCACCAGGCTGAAGAGCCGTGGCTTCCAGTTGCGGCTGAGATCGTTGTTCCGGAGCGTCAGCTGCCGAGTGCCGCGCGCGAGGATACCGACTTTATATCCCATGATGTCGGCCTTGACGATGCGGATGTTGCTGCCGCCGTCGATGACGATGGCGGTGTCGCGGGCTTGATCGGGATCGGCTTGGGGATCCGTGCCTTCGAGGGTCGCGCCGCGGAAATCGACGGTGATGTTGTCGCCCCGCACGATGAGCGGAGCACCCGCAAGGCGATACGTCTTGGGGACAACACGGACAGACTGCGTGATGATCATGCCCGGCTGCAGCTCGATCGGGCCTTGGGGGACTTGCGCAAGCACCATCATTATCAGCAGCATGAGTCCAACTTATGCTCGACGCTTCGCTTCCGCTCATCACTGCCCTGCCCTTCGTGGTGCTGCTGCTTGTCATCGCGCTCACACCGCTCGCCGCGCCCGGGTGGTGGCATCAGAACCGCAATAAGGCGCTCGTCGTGGTGCTCGTGTCCGCCCCGATCCTCGTGTATCTGGGCATCCACGCCCCCGAGCTGCTGCACGAGAAGTTCCACGAGTATATCGGGTTCATCGTCGTCATCGGCGCGCTCTTCGTGGTCACGGGCGGCATTCACATTCAAGGCTCACTGGCGGGGACGCCGCTCGTCAACACGGGGATGCTGGGGCTCGGCGCCGTGCTCGCGAACCTGCTTGGCACCACCGGCGCGTCGGTGCTGCTGATCCGGCCGCTCTTGCGCGCCAACAAGCGCCGCAAGCGCGTCGTCCACATCGTCATCTTCTTCATTTTTGTTGTCGCCAACTGCGGCGGCCTGCTCACGCCGGTCGGCGACCCGCCGTTGCTCCTCGGCTTCCTGAATCAATCTCTGGGACCAATGGGCGCTGAATAAGGACGAGAAGGAGCTGCCCGGTTCGCAGCACGAGGAGGTGTTGATTCACGAGCCGCTGCGCATCACGGGGGGCGTCGAGATGCTGGTCCTGCTGGGTGTGATCGTCACCATCGTGGCGGCAGGACAAGCGGCGGCGGTCGGGCGGCCGTGGGGGCAGAACGTCCGCGAGGTGTTGATCGTGCTGTTGGCGCTGTTCGGCTATTTCGCCGGCTCGCAGGACCGCCGCGCCAAGAACGTGTTCTCGTTCGGACCTATCATCGAAGTCGCGGTGCTGTTCGCGGGAATCTTCGCGACCATGGCGCCCGTGTTGGAAATGCTCAACGCGTGGGCGCAACGACCCGACTTTGAATTGACGAGGCCGGCCCACTTCTTTTGGGCCTCGGGTGCGCTGTCGAGTGTGCTCGACAACGCGCCGACCTATCTCGCGTTCGCGGCGAGTGCCGCAGGACTCCAAGGCGTGGCGCCCCACGGCGCGTATATCGGGACTTTGGCGCTGAATCCCGAAGCAGCGAAGCTGCTCGCGGCGATTTCGACGGGCTCCGTGTTCATGGGGGCCAACACGTACATCGGTAACGCGCCCAACTTCATGGTGCGCGCGATTGCGGAAGAAAGTGGTGTGAAGATGCCGTCGTTCTTTGGTTACATGCTGTACAGCGTGGGGATTCTGGTGCCGCTGTTTGTCTTGGTGTCGGTGGTGTTTTTCCGGTGAGGTCCGTTCGACCTACTATCATTCGCTAGTGTCGTTCACCCCCCTCCCGCAACAGCGTCGCGCGATCGAAGCGCCCCTCGGCCCAACGCTCGTCGTTGCCGGGCCGGGCGCAGGCAAGACGTTCTGTCTGATCGCGCGCATCCAGCATCTCATCAGCACCGGTATCGATCCCCACCGCATCTGCGCCGTCACATTCACCAATCGCGCCGCCGAGGAGATCGCCGGGAGGCTCAAACAGACGCTGGGGGATAAGGCCGAAGCGATCACGCGCGGGACGATTCATGCACTGTGCCTCGCGCTGCTGCGCGAGCACACCGCTGCCGCAGGCCTCAAACGAGGATTCGGCGTCGCCGATGAGGTCTACCAGACCGTCGTACTCGGCCGGCTGCGGGTGCCGGAGGAGCGCCGCGGCGGCGTGCTCAACCGCTTCGGCCGCCATCGGCTCAACGGTTACAAGCTGCAACCGGACGAGGCGCGGCTGTTTCGCGAGTACTGCGCCTGGCTCGCGCACCGCAACATGGTCGACTTCGACGAGCTAATCACGAAGGCCGAGCCGCTCGCCGCCTTGATCGCGGATCGCTGGGACTATCTGCTGGTCGACGAATTTCAGGACGTCAACGCGGTGCAGTACGACTTTCTCAAGAAGCTCGCCGAGCCGCATGGGAATTTCTTTGCGGTAGGCGATGACGAGCAGTCGATCTTCGCCTGGACCGGCGCGGATCCGTACGTGCTGGTGCGGTTCAAGCGCGACTACGACGTCGAGCCGATCATCCTCGACAAGAACTGCCGCTGCTCCCGCCAGATTTTCGAGATGGCGCGACGCGTGCTGGCGCAGAATCCGCAGCTCTTCCAAAAGCAGCTCACCGCCGACAGGGAGTCGGCGCACGAGGTCGCCGCGTACTCCTTCCATGACGAGGAGGAAGAAGCCTCGTGGCTCCTCGAGGATATCGTGACAGACGGCCAGGGTTGGGGCGATTACGCGATCCTCTATCGCAAGCACAAGCTGGGCGAGTATCTCGAGGGCCGGCTGCTGCGCGCCGGGATTCCCTGCCGGCTCGCCCGCGGCCGCTCGCTCATGGAAGACGCCGTCATCGGCTACGTCATGACGGCGCTGCGCGTGGTGCGTAGCCCCAACGATCCGGCGGCGCTCCATGCGTTCGCGCAGAGCGTCCTGTCACAGCACTTCCTGCAGGAGGTCGAGGCCGCCATCGGGTCCGGCGACTTCCTCGTCCAGGTGCGCGCGCTCGCGCAGCGCCGGCCGCGGCACGATCCCGATACCAAGAAGCTGTGGCGGCTGATTTTTCAGATCGAGAACCTGCGCTCGCTGCCTCGCTCGCACGCGACGCTACCCGCCGTCATCGAGGAGATCTTGTCGCAGAGCGTCGGACCGTTCAAGAACATGCTCGAGGAACGGCACGACGAGCTGAGCGACCCCGCGGCGTTGCCCGAGGCTCGTCGCGTGGCTGAGGAAATCGAGAATGCTCAGGACATCTCGTTCGCGCCCAGCGGTGGAGTGGAGATCGCGCTGCGTGGGATGTTGGCAGCGGCTGGATATCGGCGACTGCCTGTCACCGCAACCGGCACAGTCATCGACGCCGACGCACTCACCGTGTTCAAGGCGCTCCAGCTCCTGAGCTCCAAAGACATCGCCACGGCGCTCGATCGCTACGTCACGTTCGACTTCGAGACGACGGACGACGACGTCGCCACGTGCGGCGTCGTGGAGATCGGCGCGGCGCGCGTCGTGAACGGCGCGATCGTCGATCGCTTCCACGCGATGGTGAATCCGTTCCGCTCCATCTCCGCGAAGGCCACGCAGATCCACGGATACACGGACGCGGATGTCAGGGACGCGCCGCCTTTCCACGGCGTGTTGCCGCAGTTTCTTGCGTTTGTTGGTGAGGACGTTCTCATCGCTCACAACGGCCAACACTTCGACATTCCGGTCTTGAAACGCTTGGCCGCTGGTGACCCCACGGTCGCCAACCTGGCCTTCTACGACACGTTGCTCCTCGCGCGCTCGTTGTCGCGCGATCGCGCGACGCAGGAGGAGCTGGCGCACCGGTTCGGGATCGACGGCGGCCGAGCCCACCATGCGCTCGACGACGCCGTGACGTTGGCGCAGGTGTATCGTGAGCTCGAGAAGCAGCGAGCGGTCCGCGCGCGGAAGGCCGTGCTCGCGAACGTACTCGACTACCTCGGATTGGCATTGGCGTTGGAAGACGGACCCAAGACTGGGGAGCGGGCGAATCTCTTCAACACCGCGCGCTACCAAACGCTGGGTCGCTACAGCGACGCGCTCGAGTTCTATGCGATGGACCGCGAGCGCCGCGGCGCGACCGCGCCGACCGTGGAAGAGGTCATTCAGCGGCTCGGTGGGCGCGCACTCATGATGAAACTGCGCGCGGAGCCGGATCCGGCGCAGCGGTATCCGGCAGCGGTGGCGCGGTTGCGGGCGCTGATGGATGATGGCGGCGCGAATCTCGAAGACAGCATCGACCGTCTGCTCGAGCGCGTCGCGCTATCGAAGTCCGACGGCGAAGCAGCCGCGCCCAATCGCGTCAATCTCTTGACGCTCCACTCGACCAAGGGGCTTGAGTTCTCGCGCGTCTACATCGTCGGCGTCGAGGATTACGAGATCCCCGGCTACCAGGCGACGACGAACAACGTCAAAGACGAGATCGAAGAGGCGCGACGCCTACTCTACGTCGGGATGACGCGCGCGCGCGACCGGCTGGTGCTGACACGCTGCGAACGGCGGTCGGGCCGGGATGCCGGCGGAACGATGTTTCTGGAGGAGATGGGCCTCACTGCACCATCCCAAAGCGCTTATTCTGCTTCGTCATCTTGAGGAAATAGCCGAGCCGCTGCCTGAAGACCTCGGGCCGGTGGCGGCCGGCGGCGATCCAACCGATGCGAATACGCTTGTAGGACGCCGGAAAGCGCTGGAAGTTTTTCCAGGTTGTCGGGTCTTTCTTCAGTTTCTTGAGAATATCCGCGGGAAGCTCCACCGCCCCCTTTCCGGTGTGCTCGATTGCGGCCAAGCCCGCTTTGGTCATTCGGCCGGACTTGATCAGCCGCCGCACGCGCTCGCGATTCATGTCGGACAGCCGGCTGGTCCTCTTTCGCGGCGAGTATCGCTGCGCGTACTTGTGCGTGTCGATGGGCTTGAGGAGGCTGTCGATCCAGCCGTAGCAGAGCGCCTCGTCGACAGCGTCATTGTAGGGGATGCGCGGTTTGCCGCTCACCTTCTTATAGTAGATCAGCCAGATCTCGCCGGCTGATCTGTGGTGCTTCGCCAGCCAATGACGCCATTCCCCGCGGTTTTTGACGTAGAGGGTTTTGCCGACCTTCACTGCGTAACCTTGATCTTCATCGGCACCACCACCGTTCCCCACTGCAACCTGAGCACCGCCGAGTCCGCGTCGACGACCGGGAAGTAATAGGCGAGCGTCTCCATGTGCGGCCCGGTCTCGGCCGTAACACTCAGTCGCAGCGCATCCTGCGCTTCGCCCGGATAGTTCGTGTGCCAGCCGCCGAGGCCACGGTTGAAGATCACCGTCCACGGCTTGGGCGGCGCGTCCGGGATGGTCCAGAGCGAGTAGCGCCCGGCGGCGAGCGCATGTCCGTCGATCAGTACATCCTTACTGAACGAGATGGTGGAGACCGAGTCCGCGCCGGGATGCCACATGCGGCCCCAGCGAACGAGGGTGCCGAACAGCTCGCGGCCTCTGGCCACCGGACGATTGTAAGAGATGGCGATATCCGTGGTGCCGACGCGCTGCGTCACGGAACCGTGCTGGCTGCGCGGGACTTGTAGTAGGGACAGCAGTAACAAGATCATAAGCCTCCCTCTGGAGAATCTATGCCTCAGACGGTTTTGGTCACGGGTGCCTCGTCAGGCATCGGTCAGGCGACCGCGCAGCTGCTCGCCGAGCGTGGGTTCAACGTATTCGGCACCGCTCGGAAACCTGCGGCGGCGCGTTCGTCCAAAGTCACGATGGTCGCGCTCGATGTCCGCTCGGACGACTCGGTCAAAGCGTGCGTGCAGCAGGTGCTGTCGCAGGCCGGCCGGATCGACGTCCTGGTCAATAACGCTGGCTATGCGTTGATGAGCGCTGCCGAGGAAACGAGCATCGACGAAGCGAAAGCGCAGCTCGAAACCAACTTCTTCGGAGCGGTCCGCATGGTCAACGCGGTGCTTCCCGCGATGCGGAAGGCGGGCGCGGGAAAGATCATCAATATCGGCTCGCTCGCAGGCATCACCGCGATTCCATTCGGCGCATTCTATACGGCGAGCAAGTTCGCGCTCGACGGGTACTCGGAGGCCCTCTGGCATGAGGTCCGGCCGTTCGGCATCACCGTCACGGTGCTCGAGCCGGGATTCATCCACACGAAGATTGGTGAAACGACGCAGACCGCGGCGAGGCGCCTGGCCCCCTACGACGGCGTCCGCCAGCGCGCCCAGGCCGCGCTCGCGCGCCAGGTGGAGCACGGCATCGCGCCCGAGAAGGTCGCGGCGACCGTCCTGCGCGCGATTGAGAGTCACAATCCCAAACTGCGCTATCGCGTCGGGACCGACGCCACCTGGCTCCCACGGCTGAAGACCGTGATGCCCTGGCCGCTATTCGCCGGCGGAGTGCGACGCACCTTCGCGGTGTAGGTGACGAACGGTCTCGATCGTATCGGCCTCGTCGGGCTTCTTGTCGTCCCGGTAGCGGATCACGCGCGCAAATCGGAGTGCGAGCCCGCCGGGATAATGCGGGCTGTCCTGCAGACCATTGAACGCGATTTCGACGACGAGCTCCGGCCGGACGTGCACGACGTGTCCCTCGCGGCGCACCTCGATCTCCTGGAGCCGCTTCGTCTGCCACTCGAGCAGTTCGTCGGTCATTCCCTTGAATGTCTTGCCCAGCATCACGAACCCGCCGTTGGGATCACGCGCGCCGAGATGGAGGTTGGAGAGCTTGCCGTGGCGACGGCCGTGGCCCCACTCCGCGGCCAGCACGACGAGATCGAGTGTATTGGCCTTCTTGATCTTGAACCACGCACCGCCACGCCGGCCGGCCTCGTACTTCGACTCGAGACCTTTGGCCATCAGGCCTTCCTGGCCCGCGGCGATTGCGGCGTCGAAGAAGTCTTGCGCGGCTTGCGCGTCTCCGGTGATGATGCGCGGCGGACGGTATTTCGCAGGCAGCAATTTGCTGCGCGCGGAGTACGGCTGATCCAATAGGGACGTTCCGTCGAGGTACAGGATGTCAAAAAAGAACGGGACAGCGCCGCCGAGGCCTTTCATCGTGTCCTGAAAGCGGACGGGTCGCTTGTCGGCCGTCAGCACGACGGCTTCGCCATCCAGTATGACCTCTGACATATCCATAATTGTCGATATGTCGACGACGGTGGGGAGCTCAGCGGTGATGTCATTCAGCGTGCGTGAGTAAACGCGCACCTTGTCCGCGTTTTTGTGCACCTGAATCCGAATGCCATCGAGCTTTTACTCGAACGACGCCGGACCGAGCTCCGCCAGCGCCTCTTCCACATCCGTGGCCGTCTTCGCGAGCATCGGCTTGATCGGGCGAAACAGCTCGATCGCGAAGCTCTTCAGATCGCCCTTGGCCACGGCGCCGAGGTTGCCCGCGAGCATCATGGCGCGGCGCACGTCGCTTGCGGGCAGTTCACGCGCCTTGGCGACCGCTTCGACCATGATCCCCTCGAGCGCGCCCTGGCGCAGCTCTCCCGTCAACAATCGAAACAAGAAGTCGTGTTCTGCCTCGGTGGCTTGCGAGAAGAGCGCACCGAGCAAGCGCTGCTTTTCTGCCGCCGAGCCCTTCCCCGCCGTGGTAGAGATCTTCTCGAGCGTCTCATCGACATCGCGTAATTGCAGTCGTGCGGACGTGCCGACCTGAGTCTTGGCCTTTTGCAGCGTCGCCCACCCGACACCGATCTTTGATTGCCTCACCGTGCCCGACAGATACGCGATGGCGAGCTCGATCTCGTCGGGTCCTGCCTGTTTCAGGAGATCGGCGAGGAGCTGGATCTTGGCAAGACGGCCGGAGGTGGCCGCCACCTGGTTCGAAGTAGAGACAAGCGCCGAAAGAAGCACGCTTGAAAGTTACGCGCGAAAGTGGAGTGGGTCCCGGAGGTTTTGAAGCTCCCGATAATAGTAGAGGGCCGTCGGCCGGCGATCCTTGAATTGCAACGACTTCAAGAACGCGAGCTCCTCGTCCGTCGCCGTACCACTCAGCAACGGATCGCGCAGAAACTCGACCAGTCCCTTCTCCTGCCCTCCGTTCAACCGTACGCCGTACTCGAAGCGCTGCTGCTCGCCCGTCGCGAGCGAAACCGTGAGCGCAAACGTCGCCGGATCCCATTTCCACGCGTCTATCACCGCGTCGAGGCGAGCGCGCTGCTTCGGCGTAACGTGCATCACGTCGCTGCCCAGGTGCACGACGTTGAGCAGCGTCTGCGCGACGAGGCGCTCCAATTCCCCGAACGACTGCCGCTCGATGATGGCGCGCACCGGCTCGACCTGGTCGGTCGCACATTTGCGCAGGATCAGCGCT
>WNFA01004110.1_pt1 | contig 12133 bp, 11 predicted proteins | sample 5400481 | NCBI WGS metagenome assembly WNFA01 (sample SAMN13153340, study PRJNA577476) | soil metagenome | isolation source: 120 cm saprolite under Douglas fir tree site 2 hole 1 replicate 2 | place: USA:California | collected 2015-04-18
CATGAGCTTCATCGCTGCTGGGCTGAAAGGGCTGGGCTGTGTGGCGGCCGCGCAGGGGTTGCATACCTGGGCAGCCGTGCTTTGGGGGGTAGCCAAGCCCCTACGCGAGTCCCGCAGTGTCGCCATCCCGCAGGCGCTCTATGAACGCATGGTGGCCGCGGTGCGCAGCCAGTTGGGCGAGCCGGTCTTCGAAGAGGCCAGAGCCAGGGGGCGCACCATGACCGCCGCACAGGCGCTCGCCTCGCACGAGGCCTTCGCGCCACAGGTCCCGCAGCAAGCCCAGGCAGCGCCGGGGTCCGCTCCGGCCGTTCCCACAGGTCATCTCTCTTATCCTGCCGGATTGACCACTCGTGAGGTGGAAGTGCTGCGCCTGGTGGTGCAAGGGCTCACCGATGCCCAGGTGGCTGAGCAACTCGTCATCAGTCCCCGCACGGTCAACTGGCACCTGACTTCGATCTACAGCAAGCTCGGCGTCTCCTCTCGAACCGCCGCGACTCGCTACGCTCTCGAGCATCATGTGGTGTAACACTCCCGTGCTGTCCTTCTGCTGGTCCCCTGAAATGCCTCCATACGCTTGAGCTTAAAGCTCAGCCGCTTTTACGTGTAAGCACCACCCCAGTAATTCTACTGGTATCCCTCGCCATCATCCTCTTTTGCTCCCTCAAAGACAGGTAGTGACAACAGGTGATTCTACAGGTGTGCTTTTGCCTTCCACAACGTAGACTTGGAGCAGAAGGTTTTGCTCGTGAAGTAATAGGAAGTTGCTCACAGAGAGACGATCCTGGCCTGGTGGATGGGTGTTGAGCGTACCAAAGGGAAGGATGCAGCAGATGTATTATCGTGTCGCAATCCAGGTGGATGCAGCGCCGACCTGGCAGTGGAAATCGACGGTCCTCAGCTCGCTGGATGCCCTGTTTCACTTCCTGCGGCTCTTTCGTGCCCTTCCGCACGATCAGCTGCGGGTCTTCTCCTCCTCCGAACGCGTGGGCCTGGCAGAGCAGTTCGAGCAGGAGAACAAAGGGCTGGCATCCACTTCGGTGACGGCAGCACAATTTCTCCGTGAGCGCATGCTCCGCCCACCGGCGGTGGTGCGGAGCCTATCCGAACGTGAGGGGGGAAAGTCGCTTCAGAGGGAGCCATTGCGGTGATCAGCCACCCAGCAGGGAACGAGCGTGGCGGGAAAGGAAGTGTCCTGGCGAGCAGGGGCATGAGTGCTCGCGAGAGGCGACGGGAAGCGCTAGAAAGCGGACCTGGTGGCGATCACGATCTCCCCTACAGCTTCAGCTTGCCACGCTCTCTGCCGCAAGTCCTCGCCTGGATGACCCTGCTGGCGAGGGTGCAGCGAGGCGAACTGCACCCTTAGGTCATATTCGAGAGGCACCGCAACAGTCAGGCACAGATGGCATCGTAGTACGCAACGCGCGTATGAGAAGCGTGTCAGATCAGGAGGGATTTGCGATCTCTTCCCAAGAATTGGGTACTCTTTTCTCTGAGAGAGGCACTCACAGGTCGCTCTTGATGAGCCAGCGACAGTCGAGGGGTCAAACATATTCGCACAGAACAGTGCAAGTCATTGCGTTTTTCAAGGGGCATTCAGATACTTGATCGAAGGAGGTCACTATGTCCGTCACTCACATCCAACAGTCTATCGAGAACGTCACCACCTATTTAGCCGAACACCCTGAGGAGTGCCGTTCTACCGATTCAGCCGCCACCGCAGTGGTGGAAGACGGACTGCGCTGTCGAGCAGAAGGGCCACACGGGGCTCTGCTCGTCAGTGATATGCCCAAAGCTCTTGGCGGTGGGGGGTCAGCACCATCGCCAGGGTGGCTGTCGCGTGCCGCCCTGGCCAGCTGTGATGCGACCGTGATTGCGATGCGGGCGGCCCAAGTAGGGGTGACCCTCACCACGCTGGAAGTGACGGTGGAGAGCGAGTCAGATGACCGGGGGTTCCTGGGGATGGATGATGCCATCCCAGCCGGGCCGCTCGGTGCCCGTACGCGTATCCGTATCGGGGCAGATGGGGTAGAACCGGAACGCCTGCGAGAGATTGTCCACTGGGCCCAGGCCCACTCGCCAGTTGGAGACGCTCTCACTCGGGCTGTGCCGATGAAGGTGGAAGTCGAAGTGGTGTAATCAGCACCGCTGGACCTTTCGTGGCACCAACACCGGTGCTATGGTGACACCGATGCCTATTCCCGCGACTGGCAGGCAGGTGACGGTGACGGGCATCACCATCTCCCACTCGGCGGGAGGGAAGTTCCTTGAAAACTGGCACCAGGGGGATATCATGGGCTTCCTGCACCAACTCGGCTTGATCCCTGCACCAGGACAGGCCAGCTAAGACGTTGCCCGGGCAAGTGGTAACTGAAAAATGGAATCTCGCCTCGTTTTCAGCATGGCTGCAGGGGAGCATTAGCTATTCCAACACGGAAGCAACACTTCCCAAGCGTGAACATGCACAGAAAGGGACAAGAACCGATGTCTACACAGAATACTGACCAACAGCTTAGCGCGAGCCAGATGGTCGCCGAAGCGCGCAACACCGTCACCGAAATCACCATCGCACAAGCCAGAGAGGAACTGGATCAGGGACAAGCAAGTTTGCTCCTCGATGTCAGAGAACCTGCTGAGTGGGAGAAGGGCCATATTCCAGGAGCGCTGCTGGCACCTCGTGGCATGCTGGAGTGGTATGCTGACCCAACAACACCTTATGCCAAACCAGAACTGACGACGAAGCGGGACGGTCGCATCATCGTGGCGTGTGCATCCGGCGGACGCTCGGCTCTGGCAACTGAAACACTCAAGAAGATGGGCTATACCAATGTCGTGAACATGGCCGGCGGCTTCAATGAATGGAGCAAGCAAGGCTTCCCAGTCGAGTAGGGTAGAGAGTGGCTATCATCAGTGTTCCACGAGGAAGCAGACTCATCAACTCGCTCTCGAACGGAAGCTCTCTCATGGCCCGAGAAATGTGGACACAGAAAGAGACTGAAAGAAGAGATACTCAAGCAGGATGAGAAAACCGTATCCAGCCGCGTGGGCAGAGGCCGTAGGGCAATCGACGACGCCTGATGGTCGGTGCCATACCGAGAACGAAGTGGTGCTGGCCCTTGGACGACGATAGAGACCTCATTGCAGGAGGAAAAGCATGGGCGTGACACATGATGGCCTGTCCTCCTGGCAGGCCGAAAGCGAGGGGATCGAGCTCCTCGAGACGACGATTGGCGATCTCTTAGATCGTCGCGCCGATGAGCTTCCTACACAGGAAGCAATTGTCTATTCCTGTTATCCTGAGTTCGGTGAGGCGCTCAACATTCGCTGGACCTACCAGGAGTATCGTCAGCGCGCCAACCAGGTCGCAAAGGGACTGATGGCATTAGGGCTGCACAAAGGCGATCATATTGCTGTCTTGGCGGCCAATCTGCCCGAGTGGCCGCTCCTCATGCTGGGGGCAGCCAAAGCGGGCCTGGTACTGGTCACCATGAACCCGGTGCTGCGTGCAGCAGAAGTCGAGTACATCCTCAAGCAGGGCGATGTGCGTGCGCTGTTCTTCATGGCGCGGGTACGCGACTACGACCACCTGACCACGATTCGCGCACTCACCACTCCTGCACAGCAACATGGCGAGGTAACGAGCGAGCGGCTGCCAATGCTGCGGTATGTCAGCCTGATGGGGATGCCCCCAGCTGGCCTCCTCGAAGAGGAGGGTTGGCGGCCGGCACTCCTGCGCGAGGTGATCGAGGCTGGTTCAGCAGTGAGTGATGAGGCGCTCGCCGAACGGCAGGCTGCGGTCACTCCGCTTGACCCGGCCACTTTGATCTATACGTCCGGGACGACGGGCTTTCCGAAAGGGGCGAGGCTCTCGCATTATAGCCTGGTGAACAACACGGTGGTCTATGGAAAACGCCTGGAACCGTTCGCACGGCGTGAAGGATTGGCAGTACAGGATCTTCGCTGCAATGTGCCGCTGCCCTTCTTCCATATTGCAGGCCTTGGGATCGGTCTTCTCAATCCGCTCTCCCTCGGCTGTACGATCTCTCCCTTGTTGGCCTTCGATCCAGTGAAAGCGATGCAGGTCATCAGCCAGGAGCGCTGCACTATCACCGTCGCTGTCCCCAGCATGCTCCTGGCTATGTTGCAGCATCCTGACTTTGAGCAGTATGATCTCTCGTCGCTCAAGGTGGTGGGGACTGGCGCAGCTCCCGTTCCCGTCTCCCTGATCGAGCAGGTGCAAGCGCGCATCGGGGCGGATGTCTTCATCGGTTTTGGACAGACCGAAGGCGGTTTGATTACAACAACGTTAGCGGAGGATTCGTTCGAGCTGAAAGCGGCGACCGTGGGCAAACCACTGCCCTATATCGAAGTCAAGATCATCGATCCGGCGACGGGCAAGGTGGTGCCAGTCGGAGGGCGTGGCGAGCTGTGCTATCGTGGCTTTGGGGTCATGGCAGGCTACTACCACATGCCGGAGCAGACTGCCGAGACGATTGATAGAGAGGGATGGCTGCATTCAGGTGATCTTGCGACGATGAACGCGCAGGGCTACCTCAACATTGTGGGGCGCCTTAAAGACATGGTCATTCGTGGTGGCGAAAACCTCTTCCCGGCGGAGATCGAGGCGTTCCTGATCCGCCATCCCAAAGTCGCCGAGGTGCAGGTGGTGGGCGTGCCTGATCCCTTCTTCGGTGAGGAACTGCTAGCCGCGGTCATCCCCAAAGCGGGAGAGGCACTCACCGAGCAGGAACTACGCGACTACTGCCAGGGCCAGATCAGCCACCAGAAGATCCCACGCTACGTCCAGTTCGTCGACGCCTACCCGATGACAGCCAGCGGCAAGGTGCAGAAGTTTGTGCTGCGCGAGCAGGCGATGAAGGCGTTGGGATTGGAGGACATAGCGAACGTGCGAACGGCCTAACCGGTCGGACGTGGAACGTACGGCGTGAGAGACACCTGCAGTTTGGCCAGCCATGACCGGATGGGAGCGCTGGAAGCACGAGAGCGCAGGCCGTAATGAGATCATTGGGATACATCCATGGCTCCGAGCAGAGAGAAAAGAGGGAGAAGCATGTCACCACAGGATGCGCCGCGACGTACCTTGGAGGACATCGAACGCCTCGAACGCGTTCCGTTGGCTAGGCGACTGGCTGTCGGCAGTACCTACGCGCTGCTGCAGAAAGCCCTGGCGAGCAGCCCAGAGCAGCCTGCTCGCTGCTTCCTCCCGCTCGTGGATCCATCCCAGCCAGGCGAAGCGCTCACCGCTCGTGCCTTCCTGGGGAAGGTGCATCAGACCGCCAATTTGCTGGCTGATCTGGGGATGGGCCCACCGGATGTCATGGCCCTGCTGCTGCCCGACCAGCTCGAGAAAGAGCTACTGCTCTGGGGCGGGCAGGCAGCTGGGATCGTCTGTCCGATCCCTCCCTGCTTGCCCGCCCAGCAGGTCGTCGATCTGCTGCAAGCGGCGAAGGCGAAGGTCCTGGTGGCACCATCGCCGTCGCTGAGTCACGAGCTGTGGCAGAAGACGGAGCAGGTGCGCAGCCATGTGAAGAGCATCACCATAGTCCTGCAAGTGCGGGGACCGGGCAATGAACGAGAGGCCGTATATGCTTTCAATGCACTCATTGAGGAGTACCCGGCTGACCGCCTCCACACCGGGCGCGAGATCGCCCTCGACGATCTCGCGATCACCCTCCCTCTCAGAGACACGACCGGCACACCTGGCCTGGTGCCTCTGACCCACGGGAATCTGCTGTACATCGCCTGGGCGCTCGGCCTCGTGACAACGCTCGCGCCGGAGGAAGTTCTCCTGCACGGTCTCTCGCGCTTTTTCCAGGGGTGGTGGTGGCCAGCGGGTAGCTCATAGGCCACCTGGGTTGACCCCCGAGGAATCAGGTGAGAAGAGCGATTCGCGCCTGTTTTCTTTGCCAAGGGAAGGGATCATTTTTGTACCAGCTTTTGCGAGAAACGTTACAAAACAGAGGCCCTCCTCGCCTGAATTGCTACTAAGGAGGGAGTCAAGAAATTGCTTCGTCGTTGATGTTGTTGGCAGGTCTGTGAGCGTGAAATCGAGATAATTAGCGTGTCGCACCAATAGCCCTACAGCCAAACTGTCCACTAATTCGGAGAGGCTGATTGCTCAAGGTTCTTGCCGGGTGATTCCCTGGATACGGTCAAAGCCTAATGATCTTCCTGCGCGATTTCTTGAACCTGTTGCCAGGATAGAGGTTTGCTTATGCTGCACGCAGCACCACGGAGCGAAGCAATATGTGTATTGCGAGGAACTCTTAAGCGTACTGCGCCCTCATGATCAATCACAAAGGCAATCTTGTCGTTGGTTTTGATACCAAGGTATTTCCGAACCTCAGCAGGAATTGTGACCTGTCCTTTACTGGTGACAGTGGAGATTATCTCTTTCATAGCGCTTTCCTTGTTGATATCAGAGTCTTGCTCCAAACGTCGATTCGCTGCCTCTATCGGTTATCCGGGTGCTATTCCTACATAAGGATAGCTGTGCAATGCGTTACGATGCCCGGCGCTCCTGGTCCTGGCGTAAGCGTTCTTTTACCCACATGCGAACAAGTGTAGATTTCTTGACACCTAGCTCCTTAGCGCGTTCTTCTAGTGCATGGTCTGTAGCTGGGTCAAAGCGAATTTGCATACTTCGAGTAAGTCCCCCTGAGAAGTGCGCGTTTACAGGCTGAAATTCTTGTTCATACTCAGGCGCTCCGGTATCCGTGGTATCCCACCATTCTGCTTCTTCGGCATAGCTCTTGAATTGAGGGATACTGCTCTGGTGTTTTCCTGGTTCTTGTTGCGTGCTCATAGCCTCGTATCTCCTTTCCAACCTTGATATCGCCGGAGTTCCTGACGTTTCGGCGGTTTTGCTGTGACAACATAGTATGTATTTGGTCCTTCTTGGGCCAAGATGATGACGAGTAGTTTCCCATCATTCTTTGGGCCGATAACCCGAAGGCGGCTGCTGTGGGTTTCCTCAACGAGGATGTTTTCTGGACTCCCATAGCATACCTCTTCCACCTGTTCTGGTGTAAGCTGGTGGCGGTCCCAGATATGCGCCTTGTTCCAATCATCCCAACGAATTCCCTGGATGTCTACGTCTTTCATAGACTAATTGTAAAGCAAAAGTTTACATTGTCAAGGGGCAAAAAACTGAGATCCACTCAGACTTCTATTACGTTTCTGCTCGTCCTGAGTTGGTAGTTTCCCCGAAGGTTTGCGCGCCTGTTGAGCGTAAACCAAGCTCCCTGCGCGACGATTGAGGTAAATTTTTTTACCCGAAGGTTTGAATGAATTATACGTGATTCATTGGCTCCCGGCTTTATAAAGGGTTGTCTTCGTTGGCATCACTGCGCTGGTACTTGCGAACATGAGGGTGGTGCTTCAGTTGCAAAGCCAAACGTTCTTCTAGCTGGGATGTAAACGGTTGACGAACTTGGCGGTGATCTCCTGTTTTGAAGCTGGGCAGGCAACCGCCGTAAAGGGCAGAATTCACGAGCACGCTTCGACCACAGCCTGTTGGCTACCGCCGGAATTACGCGGAGGAACGGTAAGTCCCGCACTCCAGAGGCCCCTAGCGGTGGAAGTGGCAATGTTGTTAATGTATTGGGCGTGGGGGTCCTCCATGCTGTGCCATGCCGATCCGTCCCAGTGGAGGAGCAGTCAGTGAAAGGTCTGCCCCTGTCGACTGTCAACCTCGAAGACGCCCGCGGCCCAGACATCCCGGGAGGAGTAGGCGGTGACGCTCAAGAGCACCTGGTGATCCCCTTTTTTGGGAAATGAGACCACCTGCCACTTTTGCCCATCCCAGTGCTCGATCAGCCCTTCTGTTCCGATATATACTGGATCGCGGGCCTGCTTATACCCACCCGCGGAGGTCAACGACGTCAGATTCGGCTGCATCACACCAACCGCCCACACATCGTTTGACCAGGCCGCGGCGACACTCAGGAGCGCATTCGCGGTTCGCGAAGGGTCCGGGCTTTGAATGATGCTCCAACGCGAGCCATCCCAGTGCTCGGTCAGGGTCAACTGCGACCCCTGATATCCTTGCGAGGTACCTACTGCCCAGATGTCGGTGGCGGAGAGCGCCGATATGCTGTCAAACTCATTATTTTCGTCCGCGACGTTGGGGCTGGGAACGCGCTGCCAGGCTGAGCCATCCCAGTGTTCGACGAGGGTCTGGGTAAATCCGCTGCCGGGGGCATACCCAACAGCCCAGACGTTGTCGCTGGCCAGGGCGGTCACGCCGGTGAGCTTGCTAAAACCATGGTAGTCAGTGAGCTTGAAGGAGGGCAGCAGGCGCCAGATATGACCATCCCAGTGCTCAGCCAGGGGGAAGGTGGAAATCTCTCGAAGGAAGAAAGAGCCTGGAATGCCCTGTTGTCAACAGGATTTCCACTTGACATTCCTTTGACTTCGCGTTAAAGTAATGACTGGCAAGTCATGGGAATACTTACCAGTCATGATTTGTTATCATTGTCAGAAAATGAATCAATGGAGTATCTACCGTTCAAGAAGGTGCAATGATGCAATCCATAACTACAATCCGCTCTTTGAAAGAGAAGCAGCGGCGGGAGCGTGAAGAGCTTATTCTCCAGGCAGCAGAGGAAATGCTGGCGGAGAAGGGATACCATGAAACATCGATGGATGAAATCGCTGTGCGCGTGGGGATCGCCAAGGGCACTGTCTACCTGCATTTTCCCAGCAAAGAGGACCTGGTTATGGCCATTTTTGAGCGGGGTATGCTAAAGTTATTGGAAGGAGTTGAGGCATCCATTGCTGCAGAGACGACAACCCGAGCAAAAATGGAAGCGGTGCTGCGCTTTATGTACGGGGGGTTTTTCAATAAGCGCGGTGAAGCGCTGTTTTCTCTATTCGGCAGCAATAGTGGGGAGCTGCGCCGGCTCTTCTCTGAGAAAAAAGGCCAGATGAATGCTCAGTGGGAGCAGCTTTCTGCGCGCATTAGTTCACTGCTCGAGGAAGGCAAAGCGGCCGGGGAATTTGATACAACTATACCAACAGGCGTTATGTTAAACGCATTTTTCAGTCTATTAGCGCCAAAATTGAATGAACGTTTGCTTGCTGAAGGACAGATGTCACCAAATGAACTGGTAAAATATCTGGGGCGCTTTTACTTCAAGGGTATCACAGCCATTTAAGGAGAATCTTGATATGAAAACTGTATCGTCTGGGCCAGATGTCGAAGCAGGGACATTAAAGCGTCCATCAACCTGGCAAGATTTCGAACAACCACGCTACTCACGGCGTGAGACCATATTGACGATGACTGGCGTGCTGCTGGTCATGCTGCTTGCCTCGCTCGATCAGACCATCGTCTCCACAGCAATGCCACGGGTTATTGCTGATCTACAGGGCTTTGACCGCTACACCTGGGTTTCCACGGCTTACTTGCTCACATCAACGGTGATGGTGCCCATTTATGGGAAGCTCTCCGACCTGTTTGGGCGGAAGCCAATCTTCCTGTTTGGCATCGTCGTATTCCTCATTGGTTCAGCACTGTCTGGCGCCTCGCAATCGATGAATGAGCTGATTGCCTTCCGTGCCCTCCAGGGTATTGGCGCCGGAGCTTTGATGCCCATCGCAATCGCTGTCGTCGGTGATTTGTTCACACCGCGCGAGCGCGGCAAGTGGCAGGGCGTCACGGGCGCCGTCTGGGGCTTCTCGGCTATCGTTGGCCCGACGCTTGGAGGCTGGATTACAGAGAATACGTCCTGGCGCTGGGTGTTTTATGTGAATCTGCCTGTCGGTATCATCGCGATGTTAGTACTGATCTTCCTGATGCCGGCGCTGCGCGGTGTCGAGAAGAAGGTTTCAATTGACTATACCGGCGCTGCTATGTTGATAGCAGGGACGGTGGCGCTGCTGCTGGGTTTTACCTGGGCAGGAACACAATATGACTGGCTCTCACCGCAAATTATTGGCCTGTTCGCTGGCGCAGTAATTGTGTTGACCGCCTTTGTGATATACGAGGCTCTACTGGAACGGCGTGGTGGTCAGCCGATCATCGAGCCAAGCCTGTTTAAGAATAGCATTTTCAGTGTCTCGACGATTGTGACGGTCATCTTTGGCATGGGCCTGTTCGGCAGCATCTTCTTCATCCCATTGTTCGTGCAGGGAGTCATTGGCACCTCCGCGACCAATAGTGGTTTGATCCTGACACCGTTAATGCTGACCTCGATTGTTGGCAGCGTTGTCTCAGGTCAGTTGGTTTCGCGCCTGGGCAAATACAAATGGATTGCCATTCTTGGTATGATAATCAGCGTCGCGGGTGGGGTGCTCCTGGTACGCCTGGATGTGCACTCGACTAACAACGATGTGCTGCTGGCAATGCTGGTGATGGGCCTGGGAATGGGCTTTGGTATGTCGCTGTACACGCTGGTTGTGCAGAATGCTCTACCCCGAAAGATTGGGCAGGCGACCTCCGCACTGGTCTTCTTCCGCTCTATCGGTGGTACGATAGGTCTCGCGGCTATGGGTTCGGCCATGACATCGGCATACCTGCCGACATTCACCAATGCGTTACCGGCAGCCGTAAAGCAGTTACCGGCAAAGGCGCTGGCGGCTTTCAATAACCCGCAGGTCTTGCTCTCGGCGGATACCAAAGCGCAGTTGCAGTCAGCATTTGCCGCCTACGGTCCGCAAGGCACAGTGATCTTCAACAGCATCCTCGAAGCGGTAAAGATGGGCCTGGCGCAGGGCATTCATAATGTCTTCGTACTGAGCCTGGGCATCATGATCGCTGGTCTGGTGGCGGTCTTCTTCCTCAAGGAGATCCCCTTGAGAGGTGGGAGCAGCCGCAAGACGGAAACGGCTGAGCCTGTCGAGGACGCAGCGCCAGGGATGGCAGAGAACGTACCGGCAATGCTCTGACACTCCCCGCCACAAGTGACGGGGGTTCTTCCTTCACCCATGAGACTTGCCGTCTCGTCTCGCAACGAGAAAGTAGAGGCCTGCATGTCCAGAAGCGTTCGCAGAACCGAAGTTCTGCCAGTTCCCGAGTGCCCCCCGGTACTGTGAGAAACGAGGTTCTCGATTGAGGAAAGAAGCGAACAGGCCGTGAGGCGTGTATGCGCCCTCTTGCGAGGTTCTACGCAGCCTCTTTCCCAGCGTATGGCAAACACGTTCGTGCTTTTACCCGTGACACTGCGTCACGGAACCCAGGAAACACGATTCAGTTGTCAAGGTGCTAGATCAAGTGTACTAGCACTGTCTAGACTTTGGTTGAATATTCATAGGCTGAGTAGTGCTCTGCCTGTTGGCAGCAGGCCATTCATCCCCCGCATGAATTACGGGGGCTTTCTGGCCGGTTCACTGTAATCATCTAGGGAAAGTACCGAGGCCATATGCCTTGTCCAGAGCATATGGCCTCTTTTTGTGCTCGAGACTGCCAACCTCTATGTGACATTTTCCCACCCGGCCGTTAGTCCTGATCTGTCCTGGCAATACTACCCTCGAGGTCCTGCATGAGATATAATTTATATGTCCCGTTTATTTGGGTAGGCAGCAGTGCATTATCTTCTTCTGTGACGTGTATTGCTGCGCGCCTGCGTAGTCTGATGAGATGCTTCAGAGGGTTGGAGAACCTCTGAGGGCCAGGCATCTCCGGTGAGATGCGGTTCGACTGGTAGACGAGAGTTGAGGACTCTCCCTTCTGAAAATTGGAGGCTTTCTTATTGCATCCAGCCTAAAAGCTGGATGAGGCTTCAAACAAGGAGGACTATTTCATGGCTTCTGATGTTGTCACCCTTCCCGAAGAAACAGGTATAGAGACGCACGGTATAGAGCGTGTCTCGCCCAAAACCCGCACCCACGTTCGCATTCGCGACAACTTCACCATGTGGCTCTCTGCCAACCTGGTCATTTCAACGCTTGCCCTTGGAACACTGGCTTCATTCCTTGGCCTTGGCTTTTGGGATGGCTTAGCTGTTATCATCATTTTTAATGCTCTGGGCGTCGTACCCGTCGCCTTTTTCTCGACACTCGGTCCCAAGCTGGGACTACGCCAGATGACTATCTCTCGCTTCTCATTTGGTTGGGTGGGAGGCATCATCATGGCTCTCTTCAATGTTGCCGCAACTCTTGGCTGGTCAGCCGT